>Ga0247831_1008265_pt1 | contig 11111 bp, 11 predicted proteins | sample LaCruzMarch2015__9_FD_192406 | JGI IMG/M metagenome (GOLD analysis project Ga0247831, IMG submission 192406) | Freshwater microbial communities from meromictic Lake La Cruz, Castile-La Mancha, Spain - LaCruzMarch2015_1m | ecosystem: Environmental > Aquatic > Freshwater > Lake | place: Spain...
AAGCCCATTTGATGATTTATAAAATTAAATTCATAAATTTGAAAAGTAAAAAACACGAGACAGTTTATCGAGAATCCTGCTAAAATTAGGTTGCTTTGCGAAAGTCTGTTTCGGGTATATATAAGTTATGTGCAAGCATACAAACGACAACGTAGAAAATAACAAAATTAAAAAATAAACATATGGTTTGGACAATCGTAATCGCAATTATTGGAATAATACTCTTCCGTTTTCTCACATCTTTAAGTAAGGACAATGACGACTTACAGGGCAGAACTCTATCTGAAAAATTTAATGTCATTGTCAATATGATTAATGAAGCAGCTTTTAACGTTGACGGTTCTGTAACGACACTTGATAAAAGAGAATTCAATCTATATGAAGACGGACAAAATCAAATTATTAAATTTCAGTATAGCACAGGACATTTGACAATTACTTGGAAGTATAAATATTTCCAGAAAGAAATAGTACACGAAAGACAATTTAATGATGTTAGAAATTTGAGTTTGTTTGAACAACAAAAAATTGGAGAACAGATGATAAGAGAAATGGCTGTTGTTGTTGAAAGACACAAAAACAATGTAATCGGAGGAATTTAAACAATTAAACAATAAATATATGGCAACATTTTTCTTAATTATTTCAGCAATATTATTCATTGCGACTTTTGGAATCCATATGATGATAAATAGTGGAGACCAATTTGACAAACCAATGTACACACGAGACCCAATTATGTCCGCAATTCCTTGGGTTAGTGGTTTCATTCTTCCAGTGATACCTTTCACACTTGTATTTGAATACCATTGGCTTGCAATATTTTTCATCAACCTTGCAGTAGTTTACATTTTAGGACCTATTTTGACAAGAGGACTATTAGTGAGATTTGCAAGTGGCAAAGGTTTTGGACACGATATGATGTATTCTTTCATAGGAGGAATTATTACTTTAATCATAGGACTATTAGCACGATGAAAATAATGCCAGCACATAACATCGGTTTGGCAATATGGCGGCTGAAGTGCTTCTATGAAACATTTGTACAAGGTTCAACAGCAGTAATTCTTTTGAATTTTTGTGCTAAAAATCCGCCACATCGCCAAGCCGAAAACCGTTATGGGCAAGGCAATGAAACATAGCGGACAGACAAGAGAACCACCATAGTAAGGTGGACAAAAAAATATTGAATGGAGACCAGCGACCATAAAAAACGGGGCGACACTACTGAGCCATACAAGTAGTAAAACAAAAAAATGAAAATAAAATGAGAAAAATTTTTACGATTGCAATTTTAGCATTATCAATTAATGCTTTTGCACAGACAATTTGCACAGACGACACAATTATTTCTATTGCAAATTTGCCATCAGCAAGAAATGACTCAAGAGCCATATTGAATAATTCCGACTTTTATATATTTGGTGGTTCGAATGGAACAGGCATGATGAATGTTGCCTCTAAATATTCAACGACCTTAAATAGTTGGAGTAATCTTACTAATATGCCAACAGCACGGGCTGAAATGGGTGTGGCAGAAGTAAATGGTGTTGTATATTGTATCGGCGGCTGGACAGGTTCGCCAAGTAATAAAAATGAAGCATATACAATTTCAACTAATAGTTGGCAAACTATGGCAAATCTTCCTGTTGCTATTACTTCTTGTGACGCAGCAACATATAATAACAAAGTTTATATATTAGGCGGTACATTGGGTACAACAGTTACATATTTTTACGAATACAATCCTCAAACAAATTCATATACTGCTTTAGCAAATCCTTCTCAGAATAGAAGTCAATCAAGTTTAGTTGTTTATAACAATAAAATATATTTGGTTGGAGGTTATTATTACAATGGTTCATATAATTCATCGAATAAATTAGATGAATACGACCCTTCAACAAATACATGGACTAATTTGGCTAATATGCCCGTTGCAATTCAAAAAGCAGGCATTACTTTATATGATAATAAAATTTATGTTTTTGGTGGTAGTACTACCACCCCAACACTGACTCCACTAAACACTTTTTATGTTTATGATTTCACTTCAAATACATGGACTGCAATGAACAATTTACCGTTTTCTATTCATGGACTTGAAGCAAAAACTTATAACAATGTTGTTTATTTGTTTGGTGGAAATAATTCATCAATTACCGATTTGTGTTATAAATATTACTGCCAATTTTGCACAGACACAATAATTACAGCAACTCAAACCATTTTTGTTTCAGATGCAAATTTTCAAAGTATTTCTCCCAAAACTTATTTTGAAGGAATAGATAGCTTAACAACCACTATTGGTGGATGTGATAGTATTGTTAATCGTTACACTGAATATGTTTTTTCCGCAAATTATTGTACCGATACTATTCATATAACAGTTACAGATACATTGATGATTAATGCTAACCTTGTAAGCATAAATCCTTTAATTTATCAGAATACAATTAAAATTTATCCTAATCCAACAAGCGACCATATTACAATTGATTTTGGCAGTAACTATGCAACAATGAATGGTTATACTTTAAAAATCACAAGTTCATTGAGCCAGATAGTTCATACAACTCCAATCAATACACAATCAACTTCGGTTGACCTTTCTACTTGGACTGGAAACGGAATTTATTTTGTTCACTTGATTGACGCATCAAGCAACACGATTGATATTAGAAAAATTGTTTTACAGTAATATCTTAAGCAAGTGCCGAAAAACCGGCACTTGCTTTATTAAATGATTGACACATGCAAGCAACTCAATTTTATTCTTTAAAAAGTATCAAAGGAAATAATCTTGATTTTCATCGAAAAACAGGAACATTTTGTAAAAGCGGAGTTTATTTTTGGGGATTTACGCTTAATGATAATGCTACCATGCCAACAAAATCAAATGAATTGATCATTTACTACATTGGAAAATCTCAAAGAAATGTTGCCGAACGCATAATGCAAGAAGTAACACAACTCTTATTTGGTGGATTTGGAACTATCATTGACCATGCTTGGCTAACAGCCAATCCATATCAAGCAAGAATATTCAATAAGCAAGAATCAATTCCATTGGACAAAGAGGTTTTATATAAATCTGATGGGCTACATGTTTTGTATGACTTTTTTGGCAACCCTAAAATTCAACCGACTTTAGACTGGATGCGTGAAAGATTAATTTTTTCATGGATTGATACAGACGACATCATAAACATTCCCATCTTGGAAAGTGAACTTCATCATATTGTTAGAACAAATTGTTTTGGTATTGGGAAAATAAAAACATTATCACCAAAAAAAGATGTTTTAAATCCTTTGCATGTTCCAATTTTTAACCTTGTCGATTGGAGTGGTAATGTAATTTTGAAAGATTGGTTGATAGAAGTAAATAAAAATATAACTTAAAGAATGAACAAATGTGATTTAACCGATGCCCAGCCCATAACAAAGGCTAAAATCAAGCGGGCGGATAGTGCCAATTTGAACGGTATTGCAACTAATAAACTTTATCGCAGGTTGACAGTGAAGTGCTCCGAAACGCCCGCCAGCTTTTAGCCTCAACCGTTACCTGCAAGCCTAAAAGACGACACAGCAAGAATGAACGACAGAAATAAACATAAAGTGACGGGACAAATTAACCATCAGACAGCCGACCTAAAAGCCAACGCTTCTGTATTTTTATTTTTTCCAACGCACATTTTTCAGAAACAATTTGAGCCAACCGCACAAATGGCACATTTGGTTTTGCCCGACACACAAGTCAACCCTTCGCAAAACCAAAAGAGCCATTTTTTGCCAACGCACTTTCGCTACTTAACCATAAAATTCTATTTTTGTTCAGCCGCATTGCAATCCAATTTTTAGGTTAATGACGGCTTCATTAAGATCATGGAAAAACTCGAAATGCCACAAAAGAAAGTAGAGACCGCGGAATCCGAAAAGCGTACAATGAGTAGGAGTAACCATAAATACAATTTAACATGAAAAAGTTAATTGCTATTGTAAGAGGTGCTAAAGTTTATGCTTCAGCTTCTAACATTAAAGGCTACCTTAGCGGTGGCCAAAGAGACTCCAATGGAAAAGATTGGAAGAAATCCAACGGAGGCTTAAGCTAGTCTCGCTAAAATGAGGAAAGGTAGAAGTACCTTTCCTCTATTTTTAAAAGTTTACAAATTAGTTTTATGAAATTATATCATTTGCCGATATTTTGGACAGATAACACATTTAAGCTTGATAGTTTAACAGGTTCATTAATGTCTTTCAATCCTGATTCTGTTAAAAGAAATAATTCGATATTTCCAGATAAGTTGAAAAAAGCGCTTACTGAATGTAACAATCCGTATAAATTAAATCCAAAATTTCATGAGATTACACATTTTTTTGATTCAATGTCAATTTTTAATTTCTATAGTCTCCAAATAGTAAAGCAGATTACTAAAATGAACTTTTGGCTCGGATATAAGACAGCTTCCTTAATTTGCTCTAAAAGATTTGATAATACAAAAAAAGCAATTGAATATTTCAGACTAAAAACTCAAACAAACAGTGAGGATACCCTATGTCTTCCAAGATCAATATTTGCTGCTGCATCCTCAAAATCTTTTCATGAAAATGGTGTTATATTCATTGGGGTATTTCTGCCATCAAGTTCAATGCATGCTTGGATTATTGAAAACGGAGAACAACCCGATGAATGCGATACAATTTGGTCCAATTTTCAACCTGTTGCCGCAATTTGTTAATGCAAGAATGAAGAAATTTAAACAAAATATTAAATTTTATGATAGTTCAAAAAAAATTGAACTTAATGACATTTGGAATCTAATAGACCTTCAAAACATTAAAAAATTTAATCCATGCTATTTTGAAGAAAACATAAAAAAAGGGCTTTTAAATAGAAGCAATTTTAATCCGTTGTTTGATAGCGTTTATACAGTTTATGAAGGCATGACCTTCAACAATAATTTAAACAAGTTTGTTGACAAATATTTTGTTCCAAATGATATCGAGATTGATTACAAATCCTTTTTATTAATAGTTGAAAAATATTTCGAAAATTTTGAAGGGAAAAAAATTGCCGTTCAACTTAGTGGAGGACTTGATTCGAGTATCATAATAGGCCTTCTAGAATATTTTAATATTCCTTTTTGTTTAGTAGGAATGAGTTCAACTCGTTACGAGTTTAGAACGGAAAGACATATTCAAAATACCATTGCATCAAAAACAGACAAAGTAGTTTTAATTGACTACGAAGAACACTTGCCTTTTACCACAATGGATATTGCTCCTATTTCTCAAACACCTGATTTATCAATAATAAATTTAAGTGCAGATAATGCAATGGCAAATGCTTGTAAAGAGTTAGGAGTTGATATATTATTTTCAGGTTTTGGCGGGGATGTTTTATTTGCTACTGAAGTTCCTATAAAGAATGAAGATTGCAATTGGAAACCGCAATTATTTTACGATTCCTGGATAATAGATTTAGTTTATGCCCCTAATGGTGTACAACTCGTACCTTTTTATGCAGACATTGAAATTATGAAAGCCATTTATAATTTAAGACGGGGAATGAAAGAAGATATATCAAAAAAATGGGCACGATTATTTTTTAAAGACTTAATACCTGAAGAATTAGCTAAATATACTTATGTTGCTGATTTCTGGGGTTTGTATATCTCTGGATTATTAGATAACATTGAGACTTTTCGATACAATAATAAATTGGCTTATGAAACAACACATAATAACTATTTTGCTGAAAAAGAATTTCAAAACCATGTAATAAATAAAGATCTATTGAGTGGAAAGAAGAATATTTACCAACCTATTGAAGCGAGAATATCTTTTTCTGCTTGGATCAATGTATTATATAAAAATGGAATTCTAAAATAGATTTGACCGTCATGAGATTTATAGTAAATAAGGATGAGTTTGATTTTGTAACAAAAGAAAAAAATTCTGATGTTTTCGAATTGAATTCATCAACTTCTGTCAATGAACTTAAAGCACACTTCTTTGTAACTTTAAAGCATATTGGAGATTTTATAATTGTTAATAAAAATACGCCCAAGGAGGAATTAAATGAACTTGCTTCACAAAATGATGTAATTTGGGTTTCTTTTCATGAAGAACCTTTTTATAGTATCCCTTGTAGATTACTTCAGCACACTAAGGGTGGATTAATGCTGTTAGGTGGATTTAATTGTGGATGGACATTTTTTCGGAATTCAACTTTAAATATTGTTACTACCCAAATTCAAAAGGAACAGCTAATTAAGACTTTAGGTCGTTCAGCACCTAAAATGGGGGTGTTCACTCCAAGTTTAAATGAAAATGTTTTTAATCTAAATGATTCAGAAAATAAAGATAAAGGAAATTATTTAAGAAAAGATGTATTCAAAATTATTTATGCGGGTCGTTTTGTAGCTAACAAAGGGATCATTCAATTAACACGTTCATTGGACCTTTGGCCAATGGATACTGTAGAAGTAACCTTAATGGGAAAAATTGAAAAGAATTTTCATATAAGCCAAAGCAATGCCTTGCATGTTACTTTTGAAGATTATTTCAGACGTGAAGTAATAGATAGGAATCATAGTTTCAAATTAAGAATTCTTCCTGCAATGAATCAGGAGGGATTAAGTAAAGTTTACCAAGACGCAGATTGTTTTGTATATCCTACATTTCATGAAGATGAAAATTTTGGTATGGCACCAAGGGAGGCAATGTTGTGTGGACTTCCTTTTGTTGTATCTGATTTTTGCGGTTTAAGTCAACTTTCACCAGCAAAAGGTGGATTAGTAAGAACCTATCCCTCTCTTGGCGGTGTGCGTTTTAGTCTGAAAGAACTTCGAGACCATATCCTATCTATCCAAAATTGGTCTTTTAAAGAAAAAGTGGAAAACAGACTATTTAATTCGGATTTTGTTAAAGAAGAATGTAATCCTCAAAAATCTCTTGAATCACTAAGAAAAAGTGTTGAAGAACTACTGCAAATACCCCCCTCTCCACCCCCTGATAATGCATGGAGGTCGAAAGATAGAATAGATAAATGGGATAAATATGGCCCAGAAAGTTTTAAGAAATCTATTTCTTTGGCAGGACAAGCACCTCCATCAGGCTTATATGTGGATGGTGATGGATATGCTAGTGATGATTGGTATTCAGAACCACATTTTTTTAAGGCTATTCAGTCAATATATACTACATTTTCTGAAACGCCACATGCAATAAAAGGAAAAATTTATAGAGGATTTTGGCGTATTGGTATATGGTCTGAAGAAAAAGCAATTGTTGAATTTGGATTCCCAGGTCCTCGTTTGAAAAGATACAACTCATTGGATTGGAATGAAATAATAGGAATAATAAGAATGAACAAGTTGTATGAGCCTGAGTTCATTCCTCATAGTATTAGAAGTATTGAAATCATTAATGAACTTGTTGAATTAGGATATTTAGTCCCCGATGAAATATAAAAAACCATGTTACAAATTGTATATCAAAGCGACCCCAATAACCCTAATGAAATCCATTGGATGTTCAGGGAGGAGGCTAAAGGTTTGATTGAGTACGGTATTTTAATAGGTACTAAGCCATTACCTGAAGCAACAAAATTGTTTTACCGAGGCGAGTTTTTAGAACAAAATAATTATCCATCTGATGTTCGTTTTATAAATAATTTTCAAGAATATTCTTCTTACTTATTTATTGATAACTGGTTACCAATTATCCAAGATTTAACAATCGAAACTTTCTTTTTGGATGATTTAAACTTAAATACAGAAAAATTAATCTTATCAAAAGGATGGAAAAAAGCATTTATAAAAAATCGTGTAAAATCTTTAAACTTTTTATCTGCTGAAAAATCAATATGGCCTGATACTTCTTTTGTAGAAATGAAAAGTTTATTCAGACAAAATAGTAAATTCAATACTATGTATGCAATCAGGAAATATAAAGAAATGTTTCATTTTGATGTAGAAACTCGTTATTGGGTTATAAATGGAAACATATATAACCCATCAGGTAATATTCCAAAAATTGTTACTGAAGCAGCCGCAAGGCTATGTAAATTTGGAGGTAAAATCTTTGTTATAGATGCAACACCCGATTTAATAATTGAAGTAAACCCTGGTGAAACCTCAGTACGATACGCAGATAACCCAGCAGAACAGTTTGCATCATGGTTGAAATCAGAATTTTTAAAATAGATAACCAATTATGAATAATCATCAAGATCTGTGTCGTTCTTGTGCAGATGCAACAAAATGTCGTTGAATTATGAAGGAAAAAGTTGAAATAGAAAAATTGATAGAAGCAAAAATTAAAGACCTTAATTTGATTTATAATAAAATATCTTTACTTGCTAAAAATAGACTACAATTCTTTGCCATCAATAAACATGAGATTAATAATGAGATCGAATTTAGTAATTCAATTATTTATTTTTATTATAAAGAAAAGGAAAGATTATTAAGTGAAATTAATACGCTTTGTTGGGTAGTTGGGAGAAAAAAAAATGAATGTACTTTTAATGGTGTAGAGGTTCAAGGGTTAGAATTATTAAAAGACATTTCAGAAGGACTTTATATTAAAACTTCTGGAGGCCTTGGCGACTGTTTATTGCTCACGCCTGCACTTAGAAGTATAAAAACTTATTTTCCAGAAATTAAAGTCGTTTTGCATTGCAGTCAAAAAGCTCATTTTGAGGTATTAAAAGGAAATCCATTCATAGACCACTTCGCAGACGAATCATTCTATAATATAAATACTGATAAATTTTATGAAATAAATGTTTACAATATACTACCCTCAATTATTTACCCTAAAAAGGTTTCAAAAATAATTTGCAATTTACTTGACACACCAGAATTAGAAGATAAATTAGAAATTTATTTATCTGAAAAGGAGATCCATTTTGGAAATGAATTTAAATCAAAATACGCCCCTTATATCTGTATAAATCCTTCTTCAAAGTGTTCAAAAAATCAGGAGTGGCCTGAAGTAAACTGGGTAGAACTTATTAAAAAAGGCAAAACAGATGGTTATAATTTTGTTCAATTAGGTTTGATGGAAGAAACATACATAAAAGGTTGTATTGATTTGCGAGGGCAATTAACTTTGCGGGAGAGTTTATCCATTTTAAATTCTGCTGATGGCTATATAGGAGTTGATTCATTTTGGGCTCATGCTGCAAGTGCTCTAAATGTACCTGCCATTGTATTATTTGGTGATACAAATCCTGAAATTTGGGGACATAAGAATAATCACAATATATATAAAAAAACTGATTGTTCACCGTGTTTCGACCTTTTGTACGGTCAATCTTGTTCCTATAATAAAAAATGCATGAACAGCATAAAAATTGAAGAAGTTTTTGATAGTTTTAATATTTTCCGATCATAAAACTTAAAAAATAATAATGATAGATTTACAGAATATAACTTTAATTACAATTGATGGCGTTAATCCTGTTTTAGCAGCCAAAGCTTTGATTTATTCAAGCAGAGGGATCAATTTTGGAAAAATTAAATTATTATCATTTGAAGAACCTAAAAATTTACCATCAAAGATTGAGTTTGTAAAGATTGATAAATTATCTTACAAAGAGTGGGAAATATTTGAAGTTCACAATCTAAATGTATATGTAGATACTGAATATTGCATAACAATACACGCTGATGGTTTTATTTTGAACCCATACAATTGGATACCAGAATTTTTGAATTATGATTATATCGGAGCTCCATGGCCACCTGAACTTGATGGTCATATTCCACATGAATTAAGAGTAGGAAATGACGCATTGTCTTTGCGTAGCAAGCGTTTTTTAGAAATTTCTGAACTTAAAGTACCCAAGGAGCAAATTGGTGCTGATATAAAAATGTGCAGAAAATATAGGAACATTTATTTGAATGAAGGAATAAAATATGCTCCAATCGAACTAGCAATGAGATTTTCATTAGAGTATCCTATTCCTGAATGTGAATATGATTTAACAAAAACATTTGGATTCCATAACTGGAATATTATTGGCAACAATCATCTTAAAGAACTACTTAATTTTAAACTGTAACAAAAAGAATAAATTATGATTGAGAAAAGATTAATCGTTTTTGGTGACATACACGGATGCTACAAAGCAGCAGAGGCAGCAGTTTTATTAGCTGAGAAAGAGAATGCAACAGCAATTTTTTTGGGCGATTATGTGGATAGAGGACCAGACAGCATTAGAACTCTTGAAATACTCATCAAAGCAAAGAAGGATAATCCTAATTGGATTTTTTTAAGAGGCAATCATGACCAAATGCTGTTAGATTTAATATTAGGTAAAACTGAACCGAATATTGAATTTAAAGTTCCCAATGGCATGTCTTCAAATGAAGAGACGACTAAGGTGTTTTTTAAATGGCAAAATTTATCTGAACATCTTAAAAATGAAATTGTATTGTTTCTTGAAAGCACAAAATTTTATTATGAAACAAAACATTGGATTTTTGTCCATGCCCCGCTAAAAGATAGCACTATTACTTTGGACAAAAAATCAGAAGAAGATTTGATTTGGAATTATTCTTTAAAACCAACTTGGGAAGGCAAACAATTCATTCACGGACACGCAACGGTTAATAATCCTACTTCAACTAACAAAGGGACGAATATCAACACACTTTGTGGCTACGGTGGTGTTTTAACTGGTATGCTATTACTTACTTCATATCCTTTAGCTCCATCAAATATGGTAAGGGAAGAAAGATTTGTTCACTTTTCTATATCGGAAGATGGCGTTTTAATTAATTAAACCAGCCTTAAAAGCAAGCACATTTGCCATTCGCACAAGCCAACGCACAGACCAAAAATTGCAAAAGAGCTTGCTTTACCTACGTAGACAAAAATTGTTTTTAAAAAATTTCCCAACGCTTCAAAAAAATAAAAATACACCAACACACAGCCCGACAAAAAAGCAGACAATGACGGTGGACAGAAGGCCAGCAGGTAACATTTAGAGAACTAGCAGAAGAAAGCCCAAATTAAAAGCCCTGAACGTGGGCTTTTTTTGTTAGTTCTTGTTGACCGACTAGTTTTTCCGTAGGTGGGAAAGTAACCAATCCCTA
>Ga0247831_1008270_pt1 | contig 11105 bp, 9 predicted proteins | sample LaCruzMarch2015__9_FD_192406 | JGI IMG/M metagenome (GOLD analysis project Ga0247831, IMG submission 192406) | Freshwater microbial communities from meromictic Lake La Cruz, Castile-La Mancha, Spain - LaCruzMarch2015_1m | ecosystem: Environmental > Aquatic > Freshwater > Lake | place: Spain...
TCATGGTTCCTCGACGCCCGCACCCGTGATCTGGCCGAGGCCGGCTGGGCCGAGTTCCAGCGGATCGAGGGCGAGGGCGGGCTGATCGGCTCCCTCAGGGCCGGCCGTCTGCAGGGCCGCGTGGCCACCGCCCGCGCCGAACGCGAAGCCGCGCTGGCGACCGGGGCCTCGCAGCTGGTGGGGGTGACGAAATTCGTCGATCCCGCGCCCCGGCCCGCACCGTTTGAGGTGGATCCCGCCCCGGTCTACCCGGGCGGTGGCGACGTCTGCGATCCATTGATCCCGATCCGTTTCGCCGCGCCGTTCGAGACACAGCCGCGGGAGGCCGGCCAATGAGCTTCCCCGACTTCGCAAAGGTCCAGCTCGACCTCGGCCCGACCGGCCCCGGTCCCGCACGCAGCGCCTGGAACACGCCCGAGGGCCTGACCGTCGAGACCGCCTATGGTCCCGACGCCATCGAGGGGCTCGACTTCATCCACGGCCTGCCGGGCATCGCCCCCTATGTGCGCGGCCCCTATCCGACCATGTATGCGGGCAATCCCTGGACCATCCGCCAGTATGCCGGCTTCTCGACCGCCGAGGCATCCAATGCCTTCTACCGCCGCAACCTCGCCGCCGGTCAGAAGGGGCTGTCGATCGCCTTCGATCTGGCGACCCACCGCGGCTACGATTCCGACCATCCGCGGGTGAAGGGCGATGTCGGCATGGCCGGCGTGGCCATCGACAGCATCCATGACATGCGCACCCTGTTCGACGGCATCCCGCTGGACCAGATGTCGGTGTCGATGACCATGAATGGCGCGGTCCTGCCGATCCTGGCCCTCTATGTCGTCGCCGCCGAGGAACAGGGCGTACCCCCCGCGGCCCTGACCGGGACCATCCAGAACGACATCCTCAAGGAGTTCATGGTCCGCAACACCTATATCTATCCGCCCGAACCCTCGATGCGGATCGTGTCGGACATCTTCGCCTGGACCGCGGAGCACACGCCGAAATTCAACTCCATCTCGATCAGCGGCTACCATATGCAGGAGGCCGGGGCCTCGGCCGATCTGGAGCTGGCCTACACCCTCGCCGACGGCGTCGAATATCTGAAGGCGGGCGTCGCGGCGGGCATGGACGTGGACCGGTTCGCGCCCCGGCTCAGCTTCTTCTGGGCCATCGGCATGAACTATTTCATGGAGGTGGCCAAGCTGCGCGCCGGTCGCCTGCTGTGGGCCGAGGCCGTTTCCAAATTCGGGGCGAAAGACCCCCGCTCCCTGTCCCTGCGCGCCCATTGCCAGACCTCCGGCTGGTCGCTGGCGGCGCAGGATGTGTTCAACAATGTGCCCCGCACCATGGTCGAGGCCATGGCCGCGGCCGGCGGCCAGACCCAGAGCCTGCACACCAATGCCCTGGACGAGGCCCTGGCCCTGCCCACCGACTTCTCGGCCCGGATCGCCCGCAACACCCAGCTGCTGCTGCAGATGGAGACCGGCCTGACCCGTGTCATCGACCCGTGGGGCGGCAGCCATTATGTCGAACGCCTGACCCACGAACTGGCGAACAAGGCCCGCGTCCTGATGGCCGAGGTCGAGGCGCTCGGCGGCATGGCGAAGGCCATCGAGGCCGGCGTGCCCAAGATGCGGATCGAGGAAGCCGCGGCCCGCACCCAGGCCCGGATCGACACGGGCCAGCAGACCGTCGTCGGGATAAACCGCTATCTGTCCGACACGGTCGACGACATCCCCATGCTCAAGGTCGACAACGCCGCCGTGCTCGCGGCCCAGATCGACAAGCTGAAACGCCTGCGCGCCGAACGCGATGAGGCGAAGACGCAGGCCGCCCTCGACGCCCTGACCGAGGGTGCCAGGGGGAAGGCCAATCTGCTCGAACTGTCGGTCCGGGCGGCCCGCGCCTTTGCGACCGTCGGCGAGATTTCCGATGCACTGGAAGCCGCCTTCGGCCGGCATGTGGCGACGGTGAAGACCGCCCGCGGCGTCTATGCCCGCGAGGCCGGCAACGATCCGAAGATCTCACGCGCCCGCGACATGGTCGCTGCCTTCATCGACAATGACGGGGGGCCGCCGCGCATCCTGATCGCCAAACTGGGCCAGGACGGCCACGACCGGGGCCAGAAGGTCATCGCCACCGCCTATGGCGACCTCGGGCTTGAGGCCACCGCCGGGGCGCTGTTCCAGACCCCGGCCGAGGCCGCCCGCGACGCCGTGGCCGCCAATGTCCACGCCGTCGGTGCCTCATCCCTCGCAGCCGGCCACCTTACCCTCGTGCCGGAACTCAAGGCCGAGCTGGAGAAGCTGGGACGGCCAGACATCATGATCGTGGTCGGCGGCGTCATCCCGCCGTCGGACGTCCAGACCCTGATCGACATGGGTGCCGCCGCCGTCTATCCGCCCGGCTCGGTGGTCGCCGAGACGGCCATCGATCTGATCGACAAGCTCAACCAGCGCCTCGGTTACGCCCAGAAGACCTGAACATCGAGCGAAAGCCGGGTCATGGCAGACTGCGTCCACCATGACCGATTTCGCTTCAGGGCCGGTGGCGCGGCGGCAGGGCGGCGATCTCTTCAGCCGTCAGTTTGCGACTGACACGAACGCGGCAGACCGAGGTCTGGGACGTCGATCCCGGCACCACAATCCGGGCCCAGTCGTCCGTGCACAGCCGCGCGCTGACCATGCCGCCGTCCGGGATCAGGGCCATCTGGTTGGCAAAATCCATGTCGGGACAGCCGCCGACGGCATTCAGCTCATAGACGTCGCTCCGGCCCACCCGCAGGAAGACCTGATCAGAGCGGCCCTGTTTGAAATTATCGACCTGTCGGACGCTGAAACACTGGCGGGCGGGCGGCGGCGCTGCAACGGCCATGTCGCCGCCCGCGACAGGCGCGCAGGATGCTGCAAGGGTCAGGAGGCCGGTAGCGGCGAAGGCGAAGGTGCGCATGGGGGTGTCTCCTCAAGGAACCGGACGCTCAACCGTCCACCCTGCCGACCGGTTGCGCAAGGGTCGCAACGACGGCGTTTCGCAAGGGTGAGATACGGGCGGCAAGATCTGCGGGCAACGGCGACGGTGTCCCGGTAGCCAGGGCCGCGACGTGCTCGGCCAGCAGGGGCGCGACGCAGAAGCCGCGTGAACCCATTCCACCGAGCACAAACAGGCCGTCGACGCCCGGCATGGCTCCGGCCAGCGGCAGCCGGTCTGGCGTGGTCGCGCGCACCGCCGTCCGGGCCTGTACCGGACCGGCCTCAGCGATCTGCGCCGCCAGCTGCGGCAGACGGGCCGCGACCGTCTTCAGATTTCGTGCCGTGGCCTCGTCCGACGGCCCGCCGTCGGTCTCGCCCCGGTCATGGGTCGCGCCAAACAGCACGCCGGACCCGGTAGGGACCGCATAGCCCCCCCAGGCGACCGGACCTGTCTGAACGCCCTCTACCCAATTCGCCTGACCGCGGACCGGTGCCAGCGCCAGACCCGGGACCAGCCCCGCGCCCCCCCAGCCGGCCGCGACCACCACGATCCCGGCCTGCAGGATTACAGCGCCTGTCGCATCCCGGAGCTGCCAGCCGGTTTCAGCTGCCTCAATACGCGTGACGTTGGCGGTGATCCGTTCCGCCGGACCCAGCCAGGCGTCGAGCACAGTGGCAGGCCGGACCGCCATGGCATCGCGCATCCACAGGCCGCCGCACGCCACCGGCTCGCCCGGACCGGCGGCGCTGGCGGCGGGATCGCGAACCTCCATGGCCCCGTCGGCCCAGACCGGCTGATCCGCGACCCTGGCGAAGCGCTTGGCGTCACGGGGCATCTGTTCAAGCTGGAGGACGCCTGTCTCGACCACGGCACCGGGCAGGCTGGCATACAGGGCCGCCGCCCGCGTCAGGGCCTGGGCATGGAGCGCGGCGATCCCGGCATCCCCGGCATCGAGCCGCGGGGTCACAAGCGCGGCGGGAAAGCCGGAAGCTCCGGCACCGGGCCCTTCGGCCTCGATCACCGTCGCCGGCACGCCGAGCGCGGCGAAAGCCCGCACCAGCGCGGCCCCCGCGATCCCGGCCCCGATCACCGCCACGGACGGCGTCCGGGGTGATTCGACGGGGGGCCCCGGCAGGCGCGCTTCCAGCCGTTCCCGCTTTCGCCCGTGGCCCTGGCGCTTGTCGACGGAGAAGCCCCGCACGGACAGCCCCCGACGTACGGCCCCGGCCACGGTGAAGGTCGCCGCCCGCGCGCCCGGTGCCGATCGGGCCACGATGCCGTCCAGCACCGCGTCCGACCACATGTCCGGATTGGTCGAGGGCGCAAAACCGTCGAGGAACCACGCGTCAGCCTGTCCCGTCCACTGTGACAGGGCCCAGCCGACATCGCCGATCGCGAGGTCCAGCGTTGCCCTGAACGCGGGCAGGTCAAGGCGATGAAAGCCCGGCGTCGCCTGTGGCCACACATCCAGCAGCGCCTGCGTCACCCCGGCCAGTTCCGGCCAGACTTCCAGGGCGCGCCCCGCCTCTTCGCGGCCCAGCGGGAAGCCTTCCACCGAGAAAACGCTCAAATGCCCCTGGGCCGGCCCCTCGCGACGCCACAGGTCCAGCAGGGCCGCAATGTTCAGCCCTGTGCCGAACCCCAGTTCAGCCACGCAAAATCGACGGCGCCCCTCCCATGCCGTCGGCAGGCCGCACCCGGCGAGGAAGACCGCGCGCGCTTCGGCCAACCCGTCCTGCTGTGAGAAATAGACATCGCCGAAGCGCCCCGAACGCGGCGAACCGTCCTCAGTCCAGATCAGTTGGGGCGCGCGGTCTTCAGCCATTGGCCACGGCCTATACGGCCTGGGCTGCGGCGCAAAGAAAAAGGACCGCCCCGAAGAGCGGCCCCTGTCCGTTGGCTGTAGCCGTTGGTCAGCTTCCGGTGCCGGGTCTAGTGGGCTGCGGCCGGAGCAGCCGCGGCGGGGGCCGCAGCAGCCGGAGCAGCGGCGGCGGGGGCCGCAGCGGCCGCATCGGCGGCGGCCGGCGCGAGTTCCGCCGCAGCGGCGGCATCCGCAGCGGCCTGGGCATCAGCCGCAGCCCGGTCGATGCTGGTGTCGACGGCGGCCGGGTCGGCCACGCCGGCCGCCGGGGCGGCTTCGTGCGAGGCACCTTCCGCCTTTTCCTCGGCCTTCTGGCAGGCGGACACGGTCAGAGCCGCGGCGGCGGCCACGATCAGGGCGGTGATACGCATCGGATGGCTCCTTTGAAATCGGTGGACGGGGACGTTCCGGGGGACTGGATAACGAGCGCCGGCAAATCCCTGCAAGTTAAATAGCGCCCATCTGCCGAGCGATCCTGCGAACCGAACAAGGAAAAAGGGCCGCCCCTTTCGGGACGGCCCTTCCTTCATCAGGCCCGAAGGCCCGAATGATGTCGCTCGTATTAGTGAGCGGCGGCCGGGGCAGCGGCGGCGGCAGCCGGAGCGGCGGCAGCGTCAGCAGCCGGGGCCATGGCGGCGTCGGCGGCCGGGGCGGCAGCGGCGTCAGCAGCCGGAGCCATGGCGGCGTCGGCAGCCGGGGCTTCAGCAGCGGCTTCAGCGGCCGGAGCTTCTTCAGCCTTGTCGGCGGCGGGGGTGCAGGCGGCCAGGGCCAGAGCGGCGACCGAAGCGGCGACCAGAGCGGTGATGCGCATAGTTTTATTCCTTCAGAAGGGTCAAACGAGGTCATGAACTCCTCGCAGTTCCGGAGATAACGGGAACGTGAGCGAAAGCCAAGCCTAATTCTCACGCATTCGTGAACCGGTGTGATCGGCAGGGCGACAAAACGATCGGAACGCCCTCGCGCCTTTCGCCTTGCCGGCGTCGGGGCCGGCGTATCCCGCGAGTCACGAAGACTTCCCGCGTCCGGCGAATCGTTCCGGCTGACGCCAACGCAGTCGCCGGATCAGACCAGATTCAGACCGGTCAGGCTTACGTCGGTGCAGCGGACAGCGATTCTTCCATCTCGAGGAAGGACGGCTGGGCCGAGGAGGGAATGTCGCCGCGGCCGATTTCGATCGAGATCTGGGCGGCGTTGCCGTGCAGATGGGCGACCAGCACCGAGCGGATAATCTTGTAGTAGGCGCTCTCCTCGTCGACGATCTGGGTCAGGCGCGCCGCCAGCGGACCCACCAGGCCATAGGCCAGGAAGACGCCGAGGAAGGTACCGACGAGGGCGCCGCCGATCATGCCGCCCAGCACCTCCGGGGGCTCCGTGATCGCGGCCATGGTCTTGATCACCCCCAGCACGGCCGCGACGATGCCGAGCGCCGGCAGGGCATCGGCCATGTTCTGCAGCGCATGCGCCGGCCCGAGGGCCTCGTGGTGATGCTTCTCCAGCTGCTTTTCCATGACATCCTCGATCTGGTGCGGATCCTCGAGGTTCATGGTCATCATCCGCAGGGTGTCGCAGATGAAGTCGGTGGCGAAATGGTCCTTCAGGACCTTGGGATAATTCTGGAAGATGGTGCTGTCGGCCGGCTTTTCGATGTGACTCTCGAGGGCGATGACGCCCTTTGATTTCATCGTCTTCGTGAGCTGGAACAGCAGGCTGAGCAGGTCCTTGTAGTCCTGCTTCTTCCATTTGGGCCCGGCGAAGACCTTGCCGAAGCCGCCGCCCACACCCTTGAGGGTCGAGACCGAGTTGGACATCAACAGCGCCGCCACCGCCGCGCCGCCGATCATCATCATCTCATAGGGCAGGGAGTGCAGGATCACGCCCATCTTGCCGCCGGCGATGGTGTAACCGCCGAAAACCATGCCGAACAGGAGGACGATGCCGATGATCTGGAACATGAAAAACCGGAGCGTCCTGAGCGTGCGAGACCCCGACCTTCGCTGTTATTGATTAAGGGGCAGTTGCGAACCGCGCCCTAGAGTCGGGTTTCGCCGTCCATGATCGCCGCGCGGGCCGCCTCGCTGAATCTGGCGTAGCCATTCTTGCCGCCACGGACGTAGAGGGGACCGTCGACCTTGTCCGGATCAAAGCCGTCTGCGACCAGATCGACCTTCTTGTATTTGAAGGTTCCGGTGGTATCGGCCGCCTTGATCAGACGAACGAAGGCGGGCCGCGCATAGGCAGGCAGCTCCCGGTCGACCCAGTCGGCGAAAGGCTTGGCGGCGAAACGCCCCTCGACGATCAGGGCCACCATGCCGGCCTTGCCCTCATGTCCGGGAACCGGAACGCCATAGGCGATGACCTCCTTGACACCCGGCGCGTCTGTCAGCCGTTGTTCAACCTCTGCAGTCGAGACGTTTTCACCCTTCCAGCGGTAGGTGTCGCCAATCCGGTCGATGAAATAGACATAACCCTCGCTGTCCTGCTTCATCAGATCGCCGGTGCGAAACCAGCGGTCGCCCCGGACAAAGACGTCGCGCAGGATCTTCTTCTCCGAGGCCGCGTTGTCGGCATAGCCGGAAAATGCGTGGCGCGGATCGTCACCGATCCGGCCGATCGCCTCGCCCACCTCATTCGCCCTGGCCAGCTGACACAGGCCGTCAGGACCGCGCACCGGCGCCTCCGTCTCCATGTCGAACCGCACAAGACGGAAATTGATCTTGTTTTTCAGGAACCCGGGCACGCGGCCAATGGCGCCCGGCTTGCCATCGAAATTGAACACCGAGACATTGCCTTCGGTCGAGCCGTAGAATTCGAAGATGTCCGGTACGGCAAACCGCGTCTGAAAATCCGTCCAGACATCGGGCCTCAGACCGTTTCCGAAGGCCATGCGGAGCTTGTGCGACCGTTCGTCCGGGTTTTCGGGGCAGTTGACCAGATAGCGGCACAGCTCGCCGATATAGACGAAAAGGGTGGCGCCCGAGGCCTTCACATCCGGCCAGAAATTCGTCGCCGAAAATCGTTTGCGCAGGACCAGCTGGCCACCGTTCAACAGGGCCGGCCCCACACCCACCAACCCTCCGGTCGCATGATAGAGGGGCAGTACGTTGAAGGTGACGTCCTTCCCGGTCGCGCCCGTCGCGCCCGCGAAGGCCCGCATATAGGTGCGCGCCCGGGCGTGGGTGACCTTGGCGGCCTTTGGCAGGCCGGTGGTGCCCGAGGTGTAGATGTAGAGGGCCGTATCGCGGTTGGTCAGCCCCGAACGGGCTGATCGGGCCGGGCGCACGGAAGAGCCGCTGCGTACAGGCTTGTCGAGCCCGCGCCGCGCATCCGCCTCGTCCTCATCACCCAGCCCCAGAACCCAGAGCATCAGGTTGCGCCCGGACAGGGCCCGCGCATCCTCGACGCGTTTCCAGCAATCCTCGTCCGTCACCACCTGCGAGGCATTGGAAATGGACAGGCAGTGGGCCAGGGCGTGGCCGCTCAGATTGGTGTTGATCAGGGCCGTGGCGACACCGACCTTGGAAAACCCCAGCCAGGCGGCGATGTATTCGGCCCGGTTGAGCATCACCAGGGCGATGGTGTCCCCACGCTTGAGCCGCCGACTCTGGGCCCAGTGGCCGAAGCGGTTGGCCATGGCGTCAAGCTCGCGATAGGTCACCGCGCGACGGTCGTCCCGGATGGCTATCCGCTCGCCAAACTGGTCAACGGCCTCTTCCCAGTCGTCACAGACCAGATCGGTACTGTCCAGCTCGACGGGCTTGATGCGCTTGAGCAGACGGCCCAGCCCCTTGGCGAAGCGCAGGTTGCGCTTGATATTCGCCATCAGACCCATCGTCGTCATCGCTCCGCAGGCAGCCGCCCCTGTCGTGGTGATGAACAAGCCGCCCGTCCCGGTCAACCGGCAGGGGAATCACGGAGGCTTTTCGTGACCAAAAGCCGCCGGTTTGTGCGCCGGCGTGGCGCCGATGCGGCGGTCCCGGGGGCCAACCTGCCGAAGTCTGACGGCCGCTTGTAGAAAGCAGCACGACAAGGCTTAATCACGGAACACGGATTGGCGGCGCGGGGCCGGAACGATCCAAAAAGAGACAAATCCGATGAGATATCTTCTGACTGCCGTTTGCGCCCTGGCACTCGCCGGACCCGTCGCGGCCCAGGACTTCAACGCCACCCCGAACTATGGCGACATCAACCTGGCGCCCGGCTTTCAGCCGGATCCGCATCTGGTCAGCCTGCGCGCCGGCGGCAGCATCAGCGCCGCCAATGCCGGCAACGGCTGCTCGGGCTATATCACCAACGCACCTGACTTCCGGTTCTACTGGAGCGGCAAGGGGTCGCTGAACATCATGATTTCGGTGCTTTCCCGAAGCGACACCACCCTGGTGGTGAACGGCCCGAACGGCGAATGGTACTGCGACGACGACTCGGGTGAAGACACCAACCCGCTGGTCACCCTCGGATCAAATGCCGGACGCTATGAAATCTGGGTCGGCACCTATTCCAGCGGCGATCCCCAACCGGCCGTCCTTTCGATCTCGGAAGTCGCCAGCTTCTGAAGCCGTCCGCCTGGATTTGAGCGGGCCTGAAACGGCAATGCGCCTGAAAACAGACCCCGGCGGAGTGATCCGCCGGGGTTTTCATTGTTGACCGTCAGGCCGCAGGCGACACCCGCCAGATCACATTGCCGACATCGTCCGCCACCAGCAGGGCGCCTGACCGGTCAAATTGCACACCGACCGGCCGGCCCATCGCCTGATCCTGTTCGTTGAGGAAGCCGGCCAGAATGTCTTCGGGTGGCCCGGACGGAACCCCGCCCGCGAACGGCACAAAGATCACCCGATAGCCATTGCGCGGCGTGCGGTTCCACGAGCCGTGCTGACCCACGAAGGCCCCGCCGCGATAACGGGCGGCAAACAGCCCGCCCTCGCCGAAGGTCAATCCCAGCGATGCCGTATGCGCACCCAAGGCGTAGTCGGGCCGCAGCGCCCGGGCGACCATCTCCGGATTTGCCGGTTCGACCCGCGCATCGACGATCTGGCCAAAGTAGCTCCAGGGCCAGCCATAGAAGCCGTCCGGGGTCACCGAGGTCATGTAGTCGGGCACCAGATCATGGCCCAGTTCATCGCGCTCATTCACGGCGACCCAGAGCTTGCCGCTGTCCGGCTGCCAGGCCAGGCCGACGGGATTGCGCAGGCCGGACGCAAAGATGCGGCCCGCACCGGTGGCGATGTCGATCTCATGGATGGCCGCGCGACCTTCCTCCTCGGCCATGCCGTGCTCGGCGATGTTCGAATTGGATCCCACCCCGACATACAGCCGCCTCCCGTCCGGGCTGGCGACCAGGCTCTTGGTCCAGTGGTGGTTCCGGCCCGCCGGCAAGGCCGCGAGCGTCCGCCCGGCCGCAGAGATCTGCGTCTGACCGGTCTGGTAGGGGAAGGCGACCACGGCGTCGGCATTGGCGACGTAAAGAGTCTGCCCGACCAGCGCCATACCGAAGGGCGACCTCAGGTTTTCAAGAAACACCGTGCGCGTCTCGGCTTCGCCGTCCCCATCGGCGTCGCGCAGCAGGGTAATGCGGTCAGCACTGGGTGCCCGGGCTCCCGCCCGTTTCATGACCAGCCCCTCGACCCAGCCCCGAAGCCCCCCCGACCGGCCCTCCGGCTTCGGCGGTGCATTGCTCTCGGCGACCAGGATGTCGCCATTGGGCAGACGATAGAGCCAGCGCGGATGATCCAGTCCGGAAGCGAACGCCTGCACCCGGAAGCCCGGGGCCGGCGTGGGCAGACGCCCCTGCGGCCACCCGACGGCCTCGGCCACATTGACCCTCGGGAACAGCGACAGCCGGGGCGGCGGAAGGGTCGGGTCCGGGCCAAAGCCGGCCGCCGGATCCAGCGCCTCACGGCCTCCACAGGCCGCGAGCGAAAGCACCAGCAGGGAGGCGGCGAGGAAGACTCTCGGACGGATCATGGGACGGCCTCGAAGGAACGGATCAGAATTCGGGGAATTCCAGACGGCTGACGTCATAACCCAGCGCCGCAGCGCGCGCGACGAGGGCCTGGCGTTCCGCTGCATCCGGAACCTCGCGCGTGTAGATCCAGAGCTTCTCGAACGTCGGATCGGCAGAGATGAACCAGCTGTAGTCATCCGCGCGATCCAGCACCCAGTAATCCCAGGTGACCAGGCCACCGACGTAGCGCACCCGCAGCTTGGCGTTCATGCCCGGGTCCAGCACCTCTCCCCGGCCCCCGATCGCCTTTTCACGGCCCTGCGGCGTATCCACCTGGCAGGT
>Ga0247831_1008272_pt1 | contig 11097 bp, 11 predicted proteins | sample LaCruzMarch2015__9_FD_192406 | JGI IMG/M metagenome (GOLD analysis project Ga0247831, IMG submission 192406) | Freshwater microbial communities from meromictic Lake La Cruz, Castile-La Mancha, Spain - LaCruzMarch2015_1m | ecosystem: Environmental > Aquatic > Freshwater > Lake | place: Spain...
ACCAAATTGGGTTTGCAAAACGGTCGGGAAATTGCGGACGACGCCATATTTCACGAGGTTTTCGAGGAGGATATTGCGGTCAACGCCCGGACGGCCCAAAAACCGTGTCAGGGTTTCGCCATTGGCCTGCTCTGGGGTTGGCAAATGAACGAGATCGAGGAAGGCAGAATTCTCTGTGAGAATATTCAATTCCCGGTCTGTGACCACTAGACCGTCCGGCAGAAGATTAATCGCCGCCAACATGCGATGGCTACTGTCTACCGGAATAGGTTCTGATCGTTCAGCAGGAACCAACCGAACCAGGAAGTGCATGCTGCGGTCCTGCCTAAATAGGGAGGCGCTCACATTCAACTGTCGACCATTGGATGTCAGACTGGTTTGCGGGGCCGACCGGCTGGTTGATGCCTGAGCGACCGAAAGAAGGGACGCAGCATCTTCTTGGTTTTGGACCGCAAACAGGCGCGAAAATGGCTTACCAACAAGGGAACCATCCCCACCGATCAAGCGATCTGCGGCAGGATTAGCTTCTGCCACACGGCGGGTAGAGCCATCAATGATGAGAACAGCTTCGCTGGTCGACTGAAACAGCATCCGATAGCGCGATTCAGACGTGCGCATCCGCGCATAGTCCCGCTCCATCGACTGCTGCGCTTGCAACAGACGCTGCTGCAGGACTGACGCGGCACGATGGTCGCGGCCAATCGCAATAATCCGACCATCATCTCCGGTGCCGACGGCCACATAACGCAAAGCAACAGAATCGCCCCGACGAGAAGGGTGGTTGAGTTCGCGCCAGCGGATCGCTTTGTCAGACGCTGCATCACGCAACATCTCTTCCACCTTTGGGCGGCTATCCTGCGTGACGGTATCTGACCAAGGCTTGTTTACCCAGCTTTCAAAATCATCAAGCTGAAGGTCTGAATTGCCGACGGCCAAATCGCAAATCACACCATCGCGGTCTATCACAATCGCGACATCGCCACCGGCAGCCAGAACCTTAACCGCAATCGAAGCCTCTAAGTCGCCAAGCGCTGCCGGTTGCAGCAGTGGACCGAAGTTTTGATTGGCGGGGGTATGTTCCATGTGCGTGATAGATACCTTAAAACTAGCATAAACGGTTAATGTCTGTGAGTGTGCTCGTATATGACTGTTTCGGCGATGGCGATAGCTTCCCTGCCGTCACACGCAGAGAAATCGGCCCCGATGCTTGCTGCCATTTCGGGCCGCCCAACAATGTGGCTGCCTCCAATCATCACGAGAATATGGCGATTGTGTGAGACTTTACGGACCTGACGGATCAATTCTTTAACAAATGGGACCTGAGCCTCGCCAGAAATGCCGATTCCGAGGATATGGAAGCTCTCACTGCCCACAATTGCCAAGACGTCATTGATGCGTGAATTGGGCTCACACAGGGTTCGCCAGCCCGCACGCCTAAATAATTCGTCCACCATGCGGATACCAAAACTGTGCATTTCGCCTGCTGGCGTCACAAAAAGACCCGATGCCAAGTCTGCGCGAATATCTTTCTCGTCGCGATCGGTATCGCTCAACCGGTTCAAGAGTGTCTGCAGCCGACCAAGGCCAATCGTGACATCTGAGAAGGACGCAGTGTCATCTTCCCACATCGAACCCAAATGCCGAGCCGCCGGTGCCATCAGGTCAACATAAACTTCATCTAAGCGGAGACCAGAATTCAAATAGGCCTGCAGAATGATTTCAACGTCATCGACTTCGTGAGTGAGTAAAATATGGGCGAGATCAATCACGGCAGTCTGCCCCGGCTCTTTGCCTGAGACCTGGCCGAGGTTTTGGTCGCGATGGGTTTTGTGGGCCAGCATGAGACGGGGAATAATGTCGCCTTCAACCATCTGCGCCAGCAACTCCATAATCTTCACATCCGTTGATTTGTCGCCGCCATGCGCCGGAGCGGACACAGTTTTTTTCCAAGCTGGCTTTGGACCTTGCGTTACATCTTCTTGGCCGTGGTTTCTGGGGTCCAAGTGCACTAAGGTGTCTTGATTGGACATTTTGCTTCTCCAGATCTTTTGCGGAGTCACACCGTCTCGTGCGCGTCCAGCTACGCGCTGCCCCCTGCTCTTGGTTCCCGCCTTACGAGGAATTCAATCATCAGGTCATCCCAAACCAGCGTAGAAGCCCTATTTTCTGAGCTTTATCTGACCTCTGGTTTCATCAACTTACACGAAGATTCAATATGGGCCAGAGCCAAATTGAAAAATTTATCCCCAAAAGTCAAAAAGTGTCAGTTTTATTAGGCGTCCAAATAACTTGACAATCAAAGTGGGCGTGCGAAACTGAGAGATAGCGTTGGCACTTTTCGTCGAACGCCGCCGGAAATCAAGAATGCATTCCTTGCATATCTCATCAAAATCAGTGTCTTCGCATTCATTTTGCGAGTGCGAAGGTGCGCCTGCAATAGAGCAGGATGCGAGATATAAAGGGGTTCATACATCTGAGATTTTCAGTGCGGATCAAGCCGGTGTTGACTGTGTTTTGTCCAACCTTCCTGTCAGCGCGCCCAATCAGGCGACCGCAGAACGGTCGAAATCGGCAAGAAAGCCGTTGTACACGCCTGAGCAGAGGGCACGGCGTGATGCGACACCTTGGACTTTGGTTCAGGCTATTTTGGCACCGCTACAATTTTTGGTTTTCCTGATTAGTTTGGGCTTGGTCGCATATTATCTCACGACTGGCAAAGGGTATGAGGCGGCAACGATCTCCATCCTCATCAAGACCTTCCTACTTTATACCATCATGATTACGGGCTCGATTTGGGAAAAAGTGGTCTTTGATGAGTGGCTCTTTGTCGAAGCCTTCTTCTGGGAAGACGTCTTTTCGATGTTGGTCCTCGCCCTCCAAACTCTTTATGTTGTTGCCCTTCTCAAAGGCTGGTGGACCCCTGAACAACAAGTTTACATCGCAGTCGCTGCCTATGGGACTTATGTGATAAATGCTGCGCAGTTTCTTTGGAAACTGCGCGTGGCGCGCCTTGAAGGCGAGAAAAGTGATGCAAGTTCGCAAAGCGGGCTGATGTCACCTTCCAATGCAGCGTCAGGCACCAATTGGGCAGGGCAACAATGATGACGCCTCAAGCCGAAAAAAATGCTGCTGCGTGGCGTCAATTGTTTATCAGCATGCTGCCCTTTTCAGACTCAGCAAGCAAGGATTTGCCCATTAGCCGGCTGCTACGCTTATCCTTGTTTCAAATTTCCACGGGTATGGCCGCCGTCCTATTAACGGGTACGCTCAACCGGGTGATGATTGTCGAGCTTGGCGTGAGTGGCACATTAGTCGCTTTGATGGTGTCCCTGCCGCTCCTGTTTGCACCATTGCGCGCCCTGATCGGCTTTAAATCTGACACACATAAATCTTACTTGGGCTGGCGTCGCACGCCGTACATTTTTATGGGTACAATGGCGCAATACGCCGGACTGGCTATTATGCCGTTCGCCCTGCTGATCCTATCGGGCGATAGTCAAGGACCGATCATCTTTGGACATGTCGGAGCCGCACTTGCTTTCTTGCTCGTCGGTGCAGGCATGCACACCACCCAGACAGCAGGCTTGGCCTTGGCAACCGACCTTGCAACAGACGAAACACGGCCGCGCGTGGTAGCACTACTCTATGTCATGCTCTTGGTAGGCATGCTGATTTCATCCTTGGTTTTGGGCGGCTTGTTGTTGGACTTCAACGCCATGCGCTTGATCCAAGTCATTCAAGGTGCAGCGGTTGTTTCTTTTGTCCTAAATGCCGTCGCCGTGTGGAAGCAGGAGATTCGCAATCCTGCCCTGACGGCACCAGACCGCGAGCGGCCTGTCTTTAAGGACCAATGGAACCTGCTCATGCAACAGGGGCGCACGGTTCGCCTGCTGGTTGCAACGGGCCTTGGCGCGGGTGCATTTGCCATGCAAGATGTCCTGTTAGAGCCCTATGGTGCTGAAGTACTTGGCATGGATGTCGGTTCCACGACCGCTTTGACTGCCCTTTGGGCGGCGGGGACATTGACTGGATTTGCTTTTGCCTCCCAGCAACTGAGCCGGGACGGCGAAGCCCATCGGCTCGCGGGCTATGGTGCCCTAATCGGCGTTGTGGCTTTTGCCTGTGTCATCTTGGCCGGGGCGCTTTCATTGACACCTCTCTTCTGTTTAGGCGTGGTCGGCATCGGCTTGGGTGGCGGCTTGTTTTCGATTGGTACGCTGACGGCTGCCATGGCTTTGGCCAGTGAGGGTCAGCAGTCTGGCCTCGCTCTTGGGGCGTGGGGCGGTGTGCAGGCTACGGCGGCCGGCCTTGGTATTGCGCTTGGTGGCGGTATTCGCGACCTCGGCGCTCAAATGACCGCTTCCGGGGCATTAGGAGCGGCGTTCAGCGGCCCAGCGACAAGCTATGGCATTGTCTATCACTTAGAAATCGGACTGCTGTTTGCAGCTCTCGTGGCGATCGGTCCGCTCGCCAAGCATGCGCCGGGCCCATCAAGAATTCGTGAAGCACAAGAGATCAACAACAAAGGGGAGCGCCGTTTTGGGCTCTCCGAATTCCCAACCCTCTAACTACGATGGAGAAGTGACATGTATAACCAATATTTCGCGGGGACCGTGGATGTCACAGAGATAGTTCTCTATCTCTTTTTTGCCTTTTTCTTCCTGTTGGTACTTTACCTTCTGCGCGAGGGTCGGCGCGAAGGTTTTCCACTTGAGGATGATGTTACAGGCGCTCTGGAATCTACCCCCGGCGGTCTTTTTCCCTCAACGCCAAAGACTTTTAACATGCCTGACGGCAGCAAGCTGGTGAAGCCAGACGACTCACGCGATACCCATGCAACCCAGTTTAAGCGATCAGCTCCATGGTCTGGTTCTCCTATTGAGCCCGATGGCAATCCTTTGTCGGCCGGGATTGGTCCAGGCGCTTACGCCGTGCGCGCGGACACGCCAGATATGACCAATCATGGCACGACGCGCCTTGCACCGCTGCGCATTGCGACAGATTATTCGATCGATAAGAAAGATCCAGACCTGCGCGGCTTTGCTTTGGTCGGTCTCGACGGGTCAGCAGCTGGGGCCATTAAGGACATTTGGGTAGACCGGGCCGAATTCCTCGTCCGCTATCTTGAAGTCGATGTCACGCCTGAAGGTGGGCCAACCAAGCATGTGCTCGTGCCAATGACAATGTGCGTCGTTCAAAAGAACCTCAGCCGGGTCCGCCTCGATGCAGTCTTGGGTAGCCAAGTCGCAGGTGCTCCAACTCTGGCCAATCCAGACCAAGTGACCTTGCTCGAAGAAGAAAAGATCGTTGGCTATTTTGGTGCGGGATATCTCTACTCCACCCCTGACCGGTCAGAGCCAGTACTATGAGCGTCGAACACGATTTTGAACCCGTTCGCGGCTTGCCAAGCGACCTACCGCCGGGTGAAACTATCCTGTGGCAGGGGGAGCCTGACTGGATTCTTATGGCACGACGCGTTTTCCGGGTTGACTGGGTCGCGGCCTATTTCGTGCTGTTGATGATGTGGCGCGTCGTTGAGGGAACCGCAAATGGCCAGGACCTTGGTACGGCGCTTCTGGCTGCTGTTTGGGTGGCCCCGATCGGCATGGTCGGTCTGGGCCTCTTGGTCGGCTTGGCCTATTTGAACAGCCGCACGACGGTCTATACTCTGACCAATCGCCGCTTGGTCATGCGGTTTGGCGCGGCCATGACCAAAGCCATCAATATCCCCTACAAGATCATTGAAAGCGCTGCAGTCAACCAATTGGCCGACGGCAGTGGCGATGTCGCCTTGCAATTAGTGCAGCCGAACAAGATCTCGGTTGTGCTACTGTGGCCACATGCACGTCCGGGCTTCATTGCTCAGCCGCAACCATCGCTACGTTGTCTGCGCGACGCCACAAAGCCGGCGGCCGTGCTGGCCGAAGCACTGCGCCTCACGCATGAGCAAACCCATGCCACGACCCCACGCGTTGACGATGCCTCCAAGACGTCAAACGCTGCGGACGTTGGCGCCGAGCCAGCTCTCGCCTGATTTGCTTAGGGCTCGCTCGGCTTCGGCAGAGCGGGCCTAAGCCCTTTACTAACGCCTTAAGTCCAACGGAAGGAACATTACCATGAGCGCAATTGACCATGAACCATTTCCAAAAGGGGCCTTATTTGCTGCGGGCAGCTTGATCGCGTTGTCGCTGGTCGCTGCAGCCGTGGGGCGCTATCAGAATCTCAATCCGCCAATAGATTCAATTGTTTCAGCACCTATTCCCAGCACTGTACTGAAGTTGCGTTTTGTCGATGAAGCAGACGGCACCGTCATTGTGCACAATGCCACGACGGGTGCCACGCTAGACGTCATTGTGCCGGGCGAAGATGCCTTTATCCGCGCTGTGATGCGGGGCTTTGTGCGCGACCGCAAGATGCGCAATATTGGCGCTGAAGTACCGTTCAACCTGTCGCTTTATCCCAACAAGCGCTTGACGATGTCTGATCCCACAACCGGCAAGGAGATCGATTTGCGCGCCTTTGGCCCGACCAATGAGGGGGCGTTTGCTCGATTCTTGGCCATGCCAGAGGCTCGATGATGGCAGGCTGCCGCGTCAGTTTTCGTAATAAGCGAGGGCGCTAATGGATCTCGCCACCCTTGCTGTGCCGATTGTAACCACGGTTTTCGCTTGGTGGTTCAGTACCGGCATTATTCTGTTACTTGTACGATTACCGCCAAAGAGTTACGGCACAGCGCTTTGCCTGTTTGCTTTGGTCTCAGCGATCGCTACCGGTGGCGTGATTATGACAGCGGGCGACGATACCACATTGGCGGCTTACATTTCCGCAGGCTGCGCCTTGTGTATCTGGGGCTGGCACGAAGCAAGCTTCCTGATGGGCAAGATCACTGGGCCGCGCCCTGCGGCTTGCCCGCCCGATGCCAAAGGCTGGACGCGCTTTAAATTTGCGACTTTAACGGTCATACATCATGAGGTCGCGATTTTTTTGACACTTTTGGCACTGATCGGCCTGACCTGGGGCCAACCAAATCCAGTAGCAGCTTGGACATTTGGCATTTTGTTCGCGATGCGGATCAGCGCCAAACTTAACATCTTTCTTGGCGTGCCCAACCTGACAGATGAATTCTTCCCGGAACATCTGGAGCATCTGAAATCCTATTTGCCCAAGCGGCCGATGAATGCGCTAATGCCGGTTTCAGTAATAGGATCGCTCATCCTGTGCGCTTGGTTAATGACCCAAGCAGATCAGGCCATCGAAGGCTCTGCCATGGCAACAGGCTTTGTCTTGTTATTCACCTTGGCTGCCTTAGCTCTTTTAGAGCATTTCTTTATGGTCTTGCCAGTTCAAGATGCTGCGTTATGGCGCTGGGCTTCGCCGAGTAAGAGCGTGCAGAACTCAGAAGCAAAATCAAGCATGGACAAATGTTTAAGTCCAAACGCGTGGGAGTCGACGAAGTGAATCATCTTGTAGCGACCCAGGTTGAGCCGCTCTTGTCTTCAAAGCCTCGCTCCTCGTCGCCCCCGCTTATCATTCCAGCTGTTGGGACAGACGGCCTTTTGTTCCCGATTGAGAAGCTTAAAGCGCATGAAGATGGAACTTTGCATCTCGCCGTTTCCATCTTTGTCTTTTGTGGTCGAAATCTTTTGATCCAGAAGCGTGCACTCAGCAAATATCATTGCGGGGGCCTATGGGCGAATACTTGTTGTACGCATCCACACTGGAACGAAGCACCCGAAGACAGTGCTCGTCGTCGTTTATATGAAGAGCTTGGCCTCAAGCTCAACCTCCAGCCGGCACAAGTGGTTGAATATTATGCGGAAGTTTCCAACAACTTGATCGAGCACGAGCGCGTTCAAGTTTACCGCGCTGATGTTGCAAGCCATAATCTCGCTTTTGACCTTGCACCCGAAGAAGTGGCTGACGTTCGTTGGGTAGACGTGCGCGAGCTCAAGGCAGATGCTATCCTAAACCCCCAGCTTTATGCGCCTTGGTTCAAGATTTATTTGGCGCGATGGGATGAACTCGGCTTATAGGCACCTTAGGTTCTCAATCCGCCAGTCTTGATAGAATGTCGCCCAAAAGGCGGGTTACGACATCGCGCGCCTCTTTAATCGACAAATTCTGCTCAAACCGCAATGCGTGCCAATTCTGGAAACTCAAGACCACCTTGATGCTGCGGGTTGATAATGCGTCAGCCAGAATATGCTCCGGCAGCAAGGCTTCCACCGTGCTGGCTTCCAATTGCAAGGTTCGTCGATATTCCTCAGTCAGAAAAGCTGAGTGAAAGCGCTTAAAGCTTGTCGACAGCCGAAAGGGGTGGATGCGCTCAAAAATAGTGGTGCGCCTGTCGACAACATTCATAAGTCGCTCTTTCCAAACCTCCCCGGTCACCGGCTCGTCAAGAAGGGGCATAACCTCGGCCGAAACCCGCTCACTCACTTCCTGATACAATGTATCCATATCGTCGAAATGGCGAAACACCGACCGCAAGCCGACACCAGCGATTTCTGCAACTCGCGCCGCGCTGGGGGACAAATCACCTCCCTCAACCAGTTGGAGGAGAGCAGAAACGATTTTGTCGCGACTGGTTTGGCTGCGCGCACGGCGACCATCGCTAGGCGGATCGGATGGGAATCGTATATTCAGGATCGTCGCAGAGGCCATCGTTAATCTCTTGCCTTAAACAGCCAAAATGGCAAGTCAAACCACCAGCCAGCCTGCTTGTCTGCATTATATTGACATGATAAGTGTCAATAAACGTAGGGAAGGTCGGCAGGATGATTGGATTAAGTATCGCGGCGGCTTTCCTGTCCATGCTCGCAGCAGGTCAGGGCGAAAGCACGCCAACTACTAAGCAGCGAGACGATGTGCGCAAAGCCTGTCTAGCAGATGTGATGCGCCTATGCCCACGTGAAGCTTCTGCCCGCGACCGTCAAGGCGTGCGCGCCTGCCTCAAAGCTAATTTCTCCAAGACCTCACAAAGGTGCCAAACCACCTTGGGGAACGCCGCAGGGGAGCGTGAAACACAAGGCAGTTCCAGCCGCCCGCCTTCTTCTAATCGGTTAACCCCTCCCGCACCCAAACCATAGGAGTTTACATGTCACCTTGGCTCATCTGGGGCACTGCCTTGTTGCTCTATCTTCTATTCCGGCTTTGGTACGACAATTGGCAAGGGCCCGTGAAGCCTCATGAGATCGAAGCTTTCCTTGATTCTGTTGGGGATAGACTGGAGGAGACCGGCAATAGCCGGGCGATCCTGAGGGCTTTTCTAGAACAAGACGATGGGGGTGAATTCCTCATGCTCAATCTCGTTAAGGCTGAGACGGGCGAGGTTGAGGATCCAAGAACCGGTGAAATGGTGCGGGGCATAGAGTTGTTAAAGCGTTACTCCGAGCGCTTCATGCCGGTATTGCTGGGCCGTGGGGGTCATCCGGGCATCGTTGGGCGCAAAGTCGGCGGCTATGTGGACGCTTGGAACACATCCCCCGACCCGGGTTGGACATTGTTTGGCTTAATGCGCTACCGCAGTCGGCGTGACATGATGCGCTTGGCCTCTGATCCAGCCTTTATTGCCGCCCATCCGGAAAAGATTCTGGGAACGCCGGTGACGTTCTCCTTTCCAACCAAGAGGATGATCAGCCTCTATATCGGGCCTCGCGCGTCTGTCCTTTTGATCCTCGCCTTGGCGGCCGCTCTCGTTCAATTGGCTTGGGGGGCGTGAGAGTGAGAACGGGGGAAAGATAATGTGCCGCCCGCCAGCAGGCTTTGATAATCGACTTCTGGCTCGGTGATGGCCCTGCCACGCAGCATAACATCTGCAGCATTGGACCGCCTGATCTGTAGCATTTTCCCGTTCGTCAAATGAAGCCTTGCTTGGGGGACCAATGGGCGGCCTAAAGTAAAGCGCCCACTCGCGGGCTCAACCGGGTAGAAGCCCAAGGCAGAAAAGACGTACCACGCACTCATCTGCCCACAGTCGTCATTGCCGATTATGCCGTCAGGACGATCTGAGTAAAAGGTCCGGGCAATCTGCGCGACTCTCTCGTGGCCGCGCTCTGGTGTGTCCGTATAGGCATAAAGCCAGGCAATATGATGGCTGGGTTCGTTGCCGTGTGCATACTGGCCAATCAGGGCCTCTTGGCCTAAATGCTTGTTATCGCCCAATGATGGAAGTGAAAAAAACCTATCCAACCAGCGCGCCAGCCCATTTGTTCCGCCAACAAGGGCACGAAAACCCTCCACATCGTGCAACGCAGGGGTCGCCGTATATTGCCAGGCATTGGCCTCGGTATAATCGCCGGGGTTATTCATGGGCGAAGTTGGCACCAAGGGATCAAATGGGGTTCGCCAGCCGCCTGCTTGATTGCGCGCGCGCATGGTTTGGGTTCCCGGATCAAAGAGCCCTTGATAACCCAGCGCGCGTGATTGAAAGCGCTGCGCGACTTGATCCTTGCCCAAAAGCCGCGCAACCCGCGCCACTGCATTGTCGCCTATACCATACTCCAACGTCTTGGAAACGGCTTCGCCTTCGCCAAGGTCATAGGGTAGATAGCCATATTTCTCATAAACCATCCAATTTTTCTGCGCCCACGCTGGTGCATTTGGGCGCGGTTGCGTCGACGTGGCAATCATAGCGGCGAAGGCCTCCTCGCGATCAAACCCGTTGAAGCCCTTTAAGACCGCATCGGCAATAACTGGCAGAGCGGGGTTGCCGATCATCGTCCAAGTCTCCTGCCCCCACGCAGTCCAAAGCGGCAGATACCCTTGAGCGCGATGATGTTCCAAAAGGGTTTGAACCATTCCGTCCACGCGCTCAGGGACAATCAAGGTGAAAAGCGGATGGACCCCTCGAAAGGTGTCCCAGAGCGATAAGGTGCTGTAGTAGTGTCCTATCTTTGTTTGAATCACCGCCCCTGTGGGGCCGCGCACGCGTCCATCAACGTCGGCTATATCGCTTGGGTGGATCAGGGTGCGATAGAGGGCGGAATAGAAAATCCGCTTCTCTTTGGTACTTCCCTCTATCTCAATCCGCCGCAATAGGCCGTTCCACTGCCTGCGGGCGGCCTGCAGAACAGCTTCAAATCTTGGCTGCCCAAA
>Ga0247831_1008274_pt1 | contig 11096 bp, 11 predicted proteins | sample LaCruzMarch2015__9_FD_192406 | JGI IMG/M metagenome (GOLD analysis project Ga0247831, IMG submission 192406) | Freshwater microbial communities from meromictic Lake La Cruz, Castile-La Mancha, Spain - LaCruzMarch2015_1m | ecosystem: Environmental > Aquatic > Freshwater > Lake | place: Spain...
AACCAGGGGACACCAACCATGCCTGCGAGGAGATAAACAACCATGGACAAAGCGCCGCGAAGTGATCCAAGGGATGCACCCACCAGCAGCACTGCAAAGGTCTGAAGAGTAAGAGGAACGGGGGTGAACGGAAGTGGAATAGCAATTTGTGCGGCGATACCAACGAATGCGGCGCCACCCACAACGAGGGCAATTTGAGCGATCGCGGTGCGTGATGCGAAGTCAGCTAAAACGCGGGGGGCTGGGGTTGCCATTGCCATGTGAAATCAGTCCTTTTCTAGTTGTGAAATCCGAGTCGACCAGAGCTTGTCGGACGAATTATGTGCCTGAGTATAGGGGAGATCGATTGACGCTGGGGCTGGATCACGCTATTTGGACATGATGTCTGTTCACGTCCAAAACAAGCCACTATTGAGTGGCCAATGATTACAGAAATATGATTTAAGTCACACATAAAGCTTGAAAAAGGGCGAAACCCGTTTAAAGAATTTCGTGAATTGTGTAGCGCGGCCCAGCCTTAACACGGTCTCCAAATCCGATGCACACGATTGAGTTCAACCACTCGTATTTCTTGGAACCCGTTTCGAAAGATGGAACGATTCGAAAATAGTACTCGGCGGGGTCAACGTATTCTCCCGATGCAATGCGCGCGAGCACCGCAGGGTCTCCCGTGCGGATGCCCTTGTACGTCATAAGAATGTGCTCGCCGTCATCAGTTTCCAAAACAAGCCGGACGTCAAGGATCAATGCTCCATCGGTGCGAGTCATAGCCCAGTCGTGCCCACCTGTCGGCATGATTGTGCCGTTGAGGCGCTCACCCGTAAAGGTTCCGCCAGCTACCGGAACGATCTTGCGTTGACCATAAGGAGTGCTTTCCATCATTTGGGGAGGAGACAACTCGGCCTCCAAGACAAACAGTTCCCGTGTGGCGATTGTCATGATGCCCCTCCTTCTTCTTTGCCTGCTCCTTGGATCCACAGTGGCGAACGTTTATTGAGGTACGCGGACATGCCCTCCTGCCCTTCGGGGGAAGCGAAAACCTTTGCGGAAAGTGCACTTACCCACTCAAAGCCTTCGTCCCGAGGCAACGTGGGGACCCGACGAAGTAGTTCCTTGGTGTGACCTACCGCTTCTGGGCCAGCGAGGACGAGCATCGAGCAGTATTTATCGACCTCATCGTCTAGTTTTTCTGACACAACAACAGAGGTGAGGAGTCCGGCGCGGAGCGCGCGGGCAGCATCTACTCGGTCGCCCGTGAGGAGGAGTTCCTGTGCATCACGTCGGTTCATGACCGCAAGGCAGGGAACAGAGATCACTGCGGGGGCAAGCCCTAGGCGCACCTCGCTGAATGCGAACTTCGCTTCGTCAACGGCAATCGCGATGTCGCACGAAGCCACGATCCCGTTTCCCCCCGCTGCAACGTGGCCCTGTACTCGAGCGATTGTCACTTTTGGACAGTCCATGATTGCTTTTAACAACTTCACCAATTCGGTTGGGCCTGAGTTGGTGAAACTGCCCTTTGATAAATCGGTTGAGGTTGCAGCAGAGAGGTCTGCTCCCGAGCAAAAAGTGTTTCCAGTGCCAGTAATGACGATAACTCGCACGGCGGGATCTAAACCGGCCTGCTCAACGAAACCGCAAGTCATTGCCATGGCTTGCGGACTTAGTCGGTTCCGCAAATCCGGACGGTTGAGAGTCACGGTCGCAATTGCATCAGTCACCGTATAAGTCACTGATGAAGCGGTATCTTCCGATGGCTGCGTCACTTAAAACTCCTTTTCACTTTGGTCCGAACATTACTAAGGCTAGGATTCTGACCTCGATCAAATCTAAGGAGACCGACAATATGCGCACCTTTACAAGTGCAGAAGAGATCACCGCCGCGATTGGTGAGCCGTTGGGAAGTAGTGAGTGGCTCACGATTGATCAGGCACGCATCGATGCTTTCGCCGATGCGACCGGGGATCAGCAGTGGATCCATGTCGACGCCGAACGTTCCGCGAGTGGCCCATTTGGCAAGACGATTGCGCATGGGTATTTGACCTTGTCGCTGGTGGTCGCGTTGGGTCACGAGGTTTTTGCATTTGATACCGGCCGGCCCATGATCAATTATGGAATTAACAAAGTGCGATTCCCGAGTCCGGTTGGAGTGAATTCGAGGATTCGAGCGGTTGTGTCGATTGTGGGTGTCACTCCGGTACCGGCCGGCACTCAAGTCACCATGTCGTTTGTGATTGAGATTGAGGGGGAAGCGAAGCCAGCCTGCGTCGCCGAAACCGTCATTCTGATGTTGTGAAATTCGCCGAAGAGACCTTTCGAACAACGGACAACCGTTCTTAACTAACACCAAGATCCCTCGCTATGAGCATTTTCTGAACCTCGCTGGTGCCCTCACCGATCTCCAAGATCTTGGAGTCTCGCCACATTCGGGCGACAGGGTATTCGTTCATAAATCCGTAGCCCCCGTGGATTTGGGTTGCTTCTCTGGCGTTCGTTACCGCAATGTCTGATGAATAGAGTTTTGCGATTGCGGCCTGCCTCTTGAAATCCTCGCCGCGGAGCATCCGAGCAGCAGCGTCATAGTAGGCAAGCCGCGCGGTGTGAGCGCGAACCTCCATGTCGGCAAGTTTGAATGCGATCGCCTGGTTAGCCCCGATCGTGTGACCGAATGCCATGCGCGTGTTTGCATATTTAATCGACTCATCCAAACAACCCTGTGCCAAACCGACCGCTAGTGCAGAAATCGCGATGCGACCTTCATCAAGGATGCTCAAGAATTGGGCATAGCCGCGCCCCTCAGCGCCGACTAAATTCTCCAGAGGTACTCGTACATCATCAAAGGCCAACTCGTGGGTGTCGGAGGCATTCCACCCCACCTTGGAATAGGACGGGCCGACCGTTAGACCACGTGTACCAGAGGGAACAATTATGGATGAAATCTCTTTGGTGCCATCAGGTCGCGTTCCCGTTACAGCATTTACGGTAATAAGTCCGGTGATGTTGGTGCCAGAGTTGGTAATAAAGGCTTTAGAGCCGTTGATGACCCAATCACCGTCGGATCGGATAGCTGTTGTTTTTGTTCCGCCGGCATCGGAACCAGCACCGGACTCGGTTAATCCAAATGCACCCAACATTTGGCCACTGCACATTGAGGGCAGGTACTTCTGCTTCTGCTCCAGCGTTCCGAACCGATAGATTGGCATGGCGCCGAGGGAGACGGCAGCCTCGAGGGTAATTGCGACCGACGAATCAACGCGCGCGAGTTCTTCAATAGCAATACAGAGGGTGAAATAGTCTCCGCCCGAGCCGCCGTATTCTTCGGGGAACGGAAGGCCAAAGAGCCCCAAGTCACCCATCTGAGAAACGATCTCGTAGGGGAAGGTCCTTGCCTCGTAATGGTCGCCGATGACAGGCGCCACAACGTCATTGGCAAATGAGCGGACCATCTGCTGAAATGCGCGCAGTTCCGAGTCCAGCATGTTCTTCCTCCACGTGATCCCGGATGTGCACAATGAATATCGACCAACTTGAGTCTACTTAACAAGTGTCATGGGCGCTGCGAGTTGTCCGATGTTTGCGGTAGGTCTAGTCCCCAGATCGCAGCCAATTCACCGAGGTCTGCAACCAGAACATCGGGAGTGACACCCAGTAATTCTTCGGCGGAGTGAAGTCCATGGCTGATCCCGGCCGTCCGAAGACCACCGGCCTGACCCGCCCGTACGTCAACGGGGCCATCTCCCACCATCCAACTCGTTTCTGCACTAGCTCCCAAGGTTGCTAAAGCTGCATTGACCCCTTCAGGGTCGGGTTTGGCGGTAGAGACATCGTCTCCTGTAACAATGACATCGAAGAGATCATTCATCTGACAGACATCTAGGTCACAGTCCAAACGCTGTCTCGTTTTCGACGTGACCAAGCCCACCTTTACTCCGTGTGATCGCAATGCGCGCAGCAAAGTGTGACTGGCAGTTTGTGGACGGACATGAATGGATGCCAACGTGAGGTAGGCGTCTGTGAACCCACTGTCCAGTCGCGCAACCACAGCTGGGTCATCGCTGAGTAAAGGGAAGCTGTCCGCTCCGCGCATGGACAGAAATTTTCGGCGATCTGCTTCAGTTATGGGAAATGGTGCACCCAAGACCTCCGTCGTTACTGAATGCCAGCACTGGAGAAGAATGTCCCCGCTATCAATGAGGGTTCCGTCCCAGTCGAATAAAACGGCTTGTGGCAGATCTTGGTCCATCGTTGTAAATCCTCTATTCCTTGCGCTTGAGTAGGGGTGGGGTGAGCATTTTTGCAGCGAGATCAACGTAAATAGCGCACAGCTCCGAGACGGTTAAGGGACCTTCAGGTCGGAACCAACCCGAGACCGCCATGCCCATTTGCAGAATCGCAAATGTAGTTACCCGCGCATCCATGGTGGTAAAAACACCTTTCGCAATGCCTTCATCTATCACCTCGCGCATAGTCGCTTCGTACTGTGCGCGCATAGCAACAGCTTTGCGATAGTGCGTTTTTGATAAGGCCGCGAGTTGGCTATTCACCAGAAGCGCTTGATTACTGTTGCGGGCGTGAAAAGCTACGTGCGAAGTGACAAGGCAGGCAAGCCGATCTTGTGGCGTCGGATTATCAGGCAAATTAGCTATCGCCAAATCTCGACCCCGTAGCAATTCTTCAAAAGCTGTCAGTGTGAGATCCCACAGAATGGCTTCCTTGGACCCGAAGTGGTTGTAAAGGCTCGCTGCCTTTATCCCAACACTGCTAGCAATGTCACGCATGCTGGTAGAGCTGTAACCATCTCGAGCAAATTGCTCAAGCGCTGCCTCGCGAATTTCGTCGGCGGTGGCTGAGATCGCCGCTTCAGGAACCGGGGGCATACCGACGAAGCTCACGTCGTGCAATTGTCATCTTGTGAACTTCGTCAGGTCCGTCGGCGATACTGAGCATGCGAGATTGGGCATAGAGCTCCGCGAGTGGGTAGTCCTGGCTTACTCCTGCCCCACCGCATGTCTCGATTGCCCGATCTATAACCCATTGGGCCATGTTGGGCGCGGCAACCTTGATAGCTGAGATCTCAACAGCAGCTCCTCGGTTACCCACAGTGTCCATCAACCAGGCTGTCTTGAGCACGAGGAGACGAACCTGTTCAATCCGGATTCGGGCTTCTGCTACCCAGTCCTGGAAAACACCCTGTTCGGCGATTGCTTTCCCGAATGGGAATCGAGTGTGGGCGCGCTCGCACATGATGTCGAATGCGCGTTCGGCCATGCCGATAAGTCGCATTGCGTGATGGATGCGTCCTGGGCCCAAACGCGCCTGACCAATCGCGAAGCCGCTGTGGAGTTCGCCAAGAAGATTTTCGCGTGGAACCCAGCAGTCGTACTCTATTTCCGCGTGACCACCATGGCCGCTATCGCTAAACCCAAAGACACTGGTAGACCGGAGGATATTGACCCCGGGAGTATCCAGGGGAACCACGATCATTGAGTGGCGCCTGTGTCGCTCACCATCGGGATCAGAGAGTCCCATAACGATCGCCACCTTGCAGTGGGGGCTCATGGCGCCGCTGGACCACCACTTGCGGCCCTTAACCCGGAAGCCTTCTCCCTCTTCGGTGATTCGGAGGCTGATGTTGTTCGCATCGGAACTGGCCACAGCCGGCTCCGTCATTGAGTAAACGGAGCGGATCTTTCCATCGAGAAGTTGCGGTAGCCATAGTTCGCGAACCTCAGGGGTTGCAAAGTGATACAGAATCTCCATGTTGCCGGTATCAGGCGCGGAGCAGTTCATCGCTTCCGGTGCCATCCACGGGCTTCGGCCGGAGATCTCAGCGAGTGGTGCATATTCAAGGTTTGTGAGGCCAGCGCCCCGATCACCCGGCAGGAATAAGTTCCACAGTCCGAGCTGCCTTGCCTGGATTTTGAGATCCTCAATGACCGGAGGGGTGTCCCAGGGACCGATTACAGGTTTTTGCGACTGGTAAACCGGCTCGAGCGGAATAACCGTATTGTTAACGAAATCTGTGACCTGCTCCCGAAGAGCCTCGACTTTGGCGCTGTATGCGAATTCCACGATTTCTCCTTGAGGGATCAGTTATTCTTTGAATAGCAGAAAAACTCTAAACTAACGATCGTTAGTATAGCAGGGTGTTTTCGGCGATGTCGACTTATGCGCGAACGGAATCTGAACTACGGAGATAGCGCGCGTCCCACGCGAGACTGTACGGGTCGACCGAGGTAATCGGCGAGCCAAAGCGACGTGGAGGTGAGTTTTTCGAGATCTACTCCGGTTTCGATACCGAGTCCCTCGAGCATCCAGACCAGGTCCTCGGTGGCTAAGTTGCCGGTGGCCGAAAGCGCATAAGGACAGCCCCCGATACCGCCTGCAGAAGCGTCTACGGTCGAGACCCCGCTCTGGAGGGCAGCTAGCGTGTTGGATAACGCCTGCCCATAGGTGTCGTGAAAATGCACGCCAATCTGTTCGATGTTTATTCCCGCCGACACAAGCATGGCAATGAGTTGTTGAACCTGACCGGGTGTGGCAACGCCGATGGTGTCACCCAGACTCACGTCACCGCATCCTCTTTCGACAAGTTCAACGCAGACGTCGACGACGCGGGAAGGGTCGACGAAGCCTTCCCATGGATCACCAAAACACATGGAAACGTAGCCTCGAACGGGGATTTGATCAATACGTGCACGATCCAAGACTGGGGCAAACATCTCCATTTGATGTGAGAGAGATCTGCCGAGGTTGCGCTGTGCAAACGTCTCTGTTGCACTCGCGAACACCGCGATGTCTTTCGCATCTGCTGCCAAAGCAGAATCGAGCCCTTTCACGTTAGGCACGAGTACGGGGTAGCGAGTTCCTTCACGACGCGAGATACCCGCCATCACTTCGGCTCCATCGGCTAACTGGGGGATTCGATCAGCCCGTACAAAACTGGTCGCTTCCACCACGGGTAGTCCCGCGTCCGTGAGGCGGTTTATGAATTCAATCTTTGTAGTGGTTTCGATGACGGAATCTTCGTTCTGTAATCCGTCCCTTGGTCCGACTTCCCAGATCCGAACATGTCCGGGCAGGTTGTCCATCGAGACTCGTGATGGACTGCGCATGGGACTCACTGGTCAGCCTTGATTGGGCCTACCTCCGCTAAAACGGCATCTTTGGCGACCGAGCTTCCCACCTGCGCAGAGATTGCGATGACAACACCATCGTGTGGTGCGGTCAGCGAGTACTCCATCTTCATCGCTTCAACGACGGCCAGCACGGTCCCTTTGGTCACGGAGTCGCCGACCTTGACTTCAACAAGCACGACGGTACCGGGCATTGGCGAACGTACTTGGTCCAGAGATCGTTCACCGCTTGAGAGGGCATCGTGAATGCCTTCACCAGGCAGGTTGAATTCCCAAGATGAGCCGGCGGTACCGACTAAAACTCGGTTGCCATCAACCACGACCGTTACTGCTTTAGCGAGTTCATTAACCACTACGGAAAAGCAGTCCTGTCGCGGTGGACGCGGCATGATGGAGCAACGCACAGGCTCTCCACCGTCAACAGTGGCCCAAAAACCGGATCCGTCGGGTGAAATAGTCACATGTGTACTGAAATCGGGGCCGGAGGTTAATGACCAAGATATTTCGGCATGTTCTCCGACGCGCCAACCATCAGCGATCGCCCAAGCCGTGGTCGGGTGCATTGGAGTGAGTGAAGGAGTTAACACCATTGCGGCACCGATAACTTCATGGTGGCCTGGGTGTACCGGTGTTTGACCTAACCCAAGAGACTCGATGAGTCCGGTGTTGAGATCCGCAGAGCGAACCTTCGAATCTTGGACGAGGGCACGCAGAACTGAGATGTTGTTGGCTACTCCGAGCACCACGCAATTGTGTAGCGCTGTGTCCATGCGAATGAAAGCTTCAGTTCGAGTATCGGCGTGAGCGATTACCTTGAAAAGCAGCGGGTCGTAGTTGGTTCCAATCACGTCCCCTTGTCGCACGCCAGAGTCGACGCGAACGTTGTCAGGCACTGAGTATTGGACCAGTCGTCCAGATGACGGCATGAAGTTGTGATTGCCATCTTCGGCGTACACCCGAACCTCCACAGCATGACCGGTTACTCGCACATCGCTCTGCGTGATCGGCAATGGCTCACCTGCCGCTATGCGCAACTGAAGTTCAACGAGATCAAGTCCTGTGACCATCTCAGTTACCGGGTGCTCTACTTGAAGACGGGTGTTCATTTCTAAAAAGAAGTGGTCGAGCGGGTTCAGCGCATCAACGACGAACTCCACTGTGCCAACTCCCGTGTAATTAACGGAGCGTGCGATCTCGACGGCAGCGTTGAGCATTGATGCACGGACGTTGTCGGGGAGGTTGGGGGCGGGTGCTTCCTCCACAACTTTTTGGTGCCGGCGTTGGAGCGAGCAGTCTCGGTCGCTTGCGTTGATTACCGTTCCGAAAGTATCGCCGATGACCTGAACCTCAATGTGTCGTGCGGTTTCAATGAATCTTTCCAACAGTAGTGAGTCGTCACCGAAGGAGGACATACCTTCTCGTCGAGCTGACGCCAAAGCCGCAGGGAGGTCGCTGAGTGAGTAGACGACTCGCATGCCCTTTCCACCACCACCGGCGGAGGGCTTAATGATGAGTGGCAAACCGACGTTTTTGGCCTCGTCGATGAGACGAGAGTCGTCGGCACCTGTTTCGCTGAATCCTGGAACCACGGGCAGCCCGAGAGCCATAACCGCACGCTTGGCCTCGATTTTGTCGCCCATTGAGGCGATGGTCTGAGCTGATGGTCCAATAAACACTATTCCGGCTGCATCACAAGCAGCCGCAAAGTCCGCGTTCTCAGAGAGAAAACCGTACCCGGGGTGGATTGCTTGGGCCCCGGTGAGCTGAGCGGCCTTGATCACGCGCGAAATGTCAAGATAACTGCGAGCAGCATCTGCAGGTCCAATTAGGACGGACTCGTCTGCGACTGCAACATGTTCAGCGTTCCGATCTGCTTCGCTGAAGACAGCGACCGATGCAATGTTCATGTCTCTGAGCGTGCGCATAATCCGAACGGCTATTTCGCCACGGTTAGCTACAAGGACTTTTGTAAACATACTCACATCCGAAAAACGCCGTAGGAAATGGGCTCAAGAGGCGCATTCGCAGAAGCCGCGATGGCCATGCCCAAAACTCGGCGGGTATCCACCGGGTCGATCATGCCGTCATCCCATAGTCGAGCTGACGCGTAATAGGGACTTCCTTGAGTTTCATATTTTTCGCGGACCCCATTTTTGAACTCGATCTCGTCGGCTTCAGCCCACTCTTGTGATCGCGAATCCGCTTGATCCCGTTTGACTGTGGCAAGGACGTTAGCGGCCTGTTCGCCACCCATGACAGAAATGCGCGAGTTGGGCCACATCCACATGAACCGTGGCGAATACGCGCGTCCACACATTGAGTAGTTACCCGCTCCGTAGGAGCCGCCAATAACGACTGTGAATTTGGGTACGCGCGCGCAAGCCACAGCGGCGACCATTTTGGCCCCATGCTTGGCGATACCACCGGCTTCGTACTCGCGACCAACCATGAATCCGGAAATATTCTGCAGAAAAATGAGAGGGGTTTTGCGTCGGTCACATAATTCAATGAAGTGAGCCGCTTTCATAGCTGACTCTGAAAACAGCACGCCATTGTTGGCGATGATGCCTACCTGGTTTCCATGGATTCGGGCGAAGCCCGTGACGATTGTTTCCCCGTACTCGGACTTGAACTCGGTGAATTCACTGCCATCAACTATCCGCGCGATGATTTCGTGCACGTCATAAGGGGTGCGCGCGTCATCGGGGACGATGCCGTAGAGGTCTTCAGCGGGGAAAAGTGGTTCTTGGCTGTCGCTTACACTCCACTCTGCTGTAGCTGAGGGCGGAAGAGTGGCGACGATGTCACGAACGATAAGCAAAGCATGATTGTCGTTTTCTGCAAGGTGATCGGTCACACCTGACACGCGTGAGTGGAGGTCCCCGCCACCTAATTCCTCGGGTGTTACCACCTCACCGGTCGCAGCCTTCACCAAAGGCGGTCCTCCAAGGAAAATGGTTCCCTGGTTTCGGACGATCACGCATTCATCGCTCATCGCAGGCACGTAGGCCCCGCCCGCAGTGCATGAACCAAGAACTGCAGCGATCTGGGGAATGCTTCGGGCCGACATGATGGCTTGGTTATAAAAGATGCGGCCGAAGTGTTCCCGATCCGGGAAAACTTCGTCTTGGAGTGGGAGGAATGCGCCACCCGAATCAACCAAATAAATGCACGGTAAGCAGTTATGTAGAGCCACCTCTTGAGCCCGAAGGTGCTTCTTGACCGTCATTGGGTAATAAGTTCCGCCCTTAACCGTGGGGTCATTGGCAACAACGACGACTTCACGACCGTGCACACGCCCAACACCGGTGACTATGCCCGCAGCGGGTGCTTCATCACCGTACAGGCCGAGGGCGGCTAGCGGGGAAAGCTCGAGAAAGGGTGAGCCGTGATCGAGAAGTGCATCGATACGTTCACGAGTGAGAAGTTTCCCGCGCTCGACATGTCGCTCGCGGCTGCTTTCTGGCCCTCCGAGAGCAGCTGTAGCCAAGTGAGCGCGCAATTCTTGGACGAGTCCGCGCATGCTATTCGCGTTCCGTGTAAACGCTTCGGAGGTTGGATCGACCGCAGATGTGAGAACCGGCATGTCACCTACCTAACGATGGTGTGGAATCAGAGCTTGACACTGCCTCAAGCCCTCATAACTATAGTCGCGCGTCGAAGTGGACCGGGCAGCGTTCGACGCGTTCGACGCGTTCGAACCATATGATTGTAATCACATAATTATGAGGGCCTCTAATGACACGTGTAGAAACATGGTCAACCCCCGTCAATGCAGGGGATTCGGCTGTGCAGGGTTACAATTTCAGTAGCTACAATGAAGTTGTTGGAGAAAGCTGTTGACCTGATTGTGAAATCGCTGGGGAAGGCGTCATTCACAATAAGGAGGTCAACATGTCAGCAGTAAGTTACTCACGCAGTGGAACTGATGCCACTCAGAGTCGAGGTGTGGTCTTCGTC
>Ga0247831_1008276_pt1 | contig 11093 bp, 7 predicted proteins | sample LaCruzMarch2015__9_FD_192406 | JGI IMG/M metagenome (GOLD analysis project Ga0247831, IMG submission 192406) | Freshwater microbial communities from meromictic Lake La Cruz, Castile-La Mancha, Spain - LaCruzMarch2015_1m | ecosystem: Environmental > Aquatic > Freshwater > Lake | place: Spain...
ACAAGGCGAACGTCAAGCGCTTAAAGTTGTCGGTTTGTTTCAATCAGGATTGGCCGATTTGGACAAGGTTCAAAGCTATGCTTCGTTGGCAACGACCCAAAAACTAATGGGCAAATCAGCCAATTATATCACGGATATCAATGTTAAATTGTTTGATATATTACAAGCTCCCGCTTTATCGAAAGAGTATAAACATATTTTTGAGACTGACGCTGAAGATATACAAACTGCCAACGCTCAATTTGAAACAGGTAGCGATGTACGAAGTATAATTTCCTATGCTGTAGGAATTACATTATTAATCGTAGCAGGCTTTGGTATTTACAATATCCTGAATATGATGATTTATGAAAAAATGGACTCCATTGCTATTTTAAAAGCAACTGGATTTTCGGGCAACGATGTCAAACGGATTTTTACGACCATTGCACTTTCCATCGGATTTTTTGGCGGATTATTTGGTTTGTTGTTTGGTTTTTTAACATCTACAGCCGTTGATCAGATACCCTTTAATACTGCTGCATTACCCAATATCAAAACATTTCCGGTCAACTACGATCCTAAATTTTATATCATAGGCATTACATTTTCACTCATTACAACCTATTTGGCAGGTTTACTTCCCGCTCAGAAAGCAAGCAAAATAGATCCTGTAGACATTATACGAGGCAAATAACATGGATGAAATAATATTAGAAGCTAAATTAATCAACAAAAGTTTTCATGATCCGATAACGATACCGGTATTGAAAGATGTATCGTTTTCAATCAACAAAGGCGATTTTGTTTCAGTCATTGGAAAGTCAGGGTGTGGTAAATCAACCTTGTTGTATATACTTTCTACAATGGATACAGATTACACCGGAGAACTGTTTATCGATAAAGTATGTATGACGGGCTTGAAGGAAAAGCAATTGGCATTGGTTCGCAACGAAAAAATTGGTTTTGTATTTCAATTCCATTATTTGCTCAATGAGTTTTCTGTATTACGCAATGTGATGTTGCCAGGTATCAAATTAGCAAAGTTTTCTATGCAAGAAATTGAACACCGAGCCATGGAAAAATTGCGAATTTTGGGTATACATGAACAAGCATTAAAAATGCCGAATCAACTATCTGGTGGACAAAAACAACGTGTTGCCATAGCCCGAGCATTAATCAATGATCCGCACATCATCATGGGTGATGAGCCAACTGGGAATTTAGATAAAAAAAACAGTGAAGTAGTGTTTGAGATATTTAGTCAGTTGGCCAACGAATTTAATCAAACCTTACTCATCGTCACACACGACAATGAATTTGCGGAGAGAACACATCGTATCATTGAAATGGAGGATGGTCGGATAATAAGGTAATTCCTATGCAATATTTGTATTAATTATTTTACACATTATTTTTAATCATTGACACTGAATTTTCCAGTATGAATCACATTGCCATCGCAAAAAACTTGAAAGATATAAATTCCAGCAAGTAAATTACGGCGCTCAATTTTTACCTTTGAACCTGATATCGCTAAGGGATATTTAATTTTTTCACCCATGATGGTTTGGATGTTGAGTTGATAATGCTTTGAGGGTTGATAATTAAACGTAATTGTAGCATGATCAGTAAAAGGATTTGGGCTTAATTGTACTGCATTTGTTTCATTTATAGAAGACAATACGTTTGGTTGTGTTACTTCTTTACAGTATTCATCATATTCCATTAAATTATTTAAGCCCCAACCGCTGTGGCTTACACCCAAAGAGATAGCACTATCGACATAGTTGCAACTTAATCCTGCACTGTCAGGATAATTAATGATGCCTAAAAAATTCTTAGTTGGATTTTGTGCAACATAAATTCGTTCATCAGGCGCTAATTTTAGGCTGTACAAATTTTTAGCTTGAGATGTAAAAATATTTATTTTAGAATTGTTGATTTGAACAGAGTCATTTGAAGACACATTAAACTGCATAATTTTACAAGCCGAATCACTGCTTTTCCATTGAGTCGCATACAACATTTTACTATTTTTGGAAAATGAAAGACCATATAGATTACTCACAGGATTGTTTAATCCATCGTAACCTGCCAATGCTGGTATTGTAATTAAATTACTCAGTTGACCAGTTGTTTTATTGAAATCAAATAATTCAATATTAGGAACAGCAAGGGTAACAGCAGCTATTTTTAATCCATTGGGAGATGCTTTCAATTCTCCAACTGCACTTGCAGTAGATTGGTCACCTTGTAATTTTCCGATAGCTGAAATAACGGGTGTAGTGTTAATACCTTGAGCTGTTAACTGAAATGCAAGATACTTGTTTGTGTTATACTCGTGACCAACGATCCAAATGTCAGTGCCATTGGAATGTTTGATCGCTGTTAATTTTTCAGTAGTAGGTGTATTATACAACATACTATCTTTAAATAGTATCCCTCCTAAACCACCATTCATGGTCATATCGATAGCATGATAACGGTAAAATTGCCCTGAAAAGCCTTGAACTTCTGATGTGATAATATAATAAGTTGAATTAGAACCTGGTTTTTCTATAATTTGAACTTGCGTAATTGTTTTTCCATTGGGAATTAAGTTTGAATTTGGAATTGTGTCATGATTTTTATTCATAATCCATTCCGAGTTTGTATAAAACAATAAATCGCCTGTCAGCTTATTGGAAATGGCACAAACTCCTTCATAGCCAACGAAATTGCCGTCGTTGAGCACTTCTACTTTACATTCAGCATTGAAATTTAAACCAGCTCCATCATCTCCAAAATACCATCTGTAGGCTTGTTTTTGTGCAGAAGTAACGTGATGTAAGCTGATAAGTAGAAAGAAAAAGAAGCTGAGTTTTTGTAAATAAGGACTATTCATGTTGTGAATTTATTGATTTAACAAATTTAACGAGAAAAAACTATAAATTGGAAGGTGATGGTTTTTATTTAATAACTGTGTTCATTTGTCTCACAATTGCTACATAAAAGCGTTTTTGTATACCAAAATAGCAAAAAATGGTATTTTGAACAAGCTATATATTTCATTTTTTAACATTCATTTGTTACTTTTGCGCCCTTTAAGAAAAACAAAACTAAAAAAACAATGAATTATTTATTTTACCTCGTTCCCGTTTTTGGTATAGTGGCTTTGCTATACACGTTTATACAAAGTGCATGGGTATCAAAACAACCTGCTGGTAATGACCGCATGAAAGAGATAGCAGGTTATATCGCTGATGGTGCTATGGCTTTTTTGAAAGCTGAATACAAAGTAATGAGTTATTTTGTCATTATTGCCGCATTGTTACTTGGCTTTATGGGCTTTACAGACAAAAACAGTCACTGGACAATTGCTTTAGCATTTATTGCAGGTGCTTTTTTAAGTGCTTTGGCTGGTTTTTTAGGTATGCGTATTGCAACTAAATCAAATGTTCGAACTGCAGAAGCTGCTCGTACATCTTTAGCAAAAGCGTTGAAAGTATCATTTACAGGCGGTTCTGTAATGGGTATGGGCGTTGCTGGTTTAGCTGTTTTAGGTTTGGGTTCTATGTTTGTATTGCTTTATATGAGTTTTGTTGGTGACTATACAGCAGGCTCTGCCGAATATACACATGCTTTGTCTAAAGCTATTGAAGTTTTAACTGGCTTTTCTTTAGGAGCTGAGTCAATTGCCTTATTTGCTCGTGTAGGTGGTGGTATTTATACCAAAGCTGCTGACGTTGGTGCTGACTTAGTAGGTAAAGTCGAAGCAGGTATTCCTGAAGATGATCCTCGTAATCCTGCAACTATTGCGGATAACGTTGGTGACAATGTTGGTGACGTTGCAGGTATGGGTGCCGATTTATTTGGTTCATATGTGGCAACCGTTTTAGCTACTATGGTTTTAGGTCGTGAAACTACAAGTGCAATCGGTACAGATATGTTTGGTGGTTTAGCTCCAATTTTATTACCGATGTTAATCGCAGGTATTGGTATTATATTATCTATTATAGGTACGTTCTTTGTTCGTATTTCTGAAAGTGCAGGTTTAAGCACAACTAAAGTTCAAAATGCATTGAATATGGGTAATTATGGTTCAATTGTATTAACGGCTATCGTTTGTTTCTTTTTGACTTCTTATATTCTTCCTGCAAAAATGGAATTACGTGGATTTGAATTTACAAATACAGGTGTATTCTTCTCTATATTAGTTGGTCTTGCAGTTGGTACTTTAATGAGTATTATTACTGAATATTACACTGCAATGGGCAAACGCCCTGTTCTTACAATCGTTCGTCAATCAGCTACAGGTCATGCTACAAACATCATTGGAGGTTTAGCTATGGGTATGGAATCAACATTCTTACCTATGATCGTTTTGGCTGCTGGTATTTATGGTTCTTACTATTTTGCTGGTTTGTATGGTGTGGCTATTGCCGCAGCAGGTATGATGGCTACGACAGCTATGCAATTGGCAATTGATGCATTTGGACCTATTGCAGATAATGCAGGTGGTATTGCAGAAATGAGTGAATTACCAGCTGACGTTCGTGAAAAAACAGATATTTTGGATGCAGTAGGTAACACAACAGCTGCTACAGGTAAAGGTTTTGCCATTGCTTCTGCTGCATTGACAGCTTTGGCTTTATTTGCTGCTTTCGTAGGTATTTCTGGTATCGATGGTATTGATATTTACAATGCACCTGTATTAGCAGGTTTATTTGTTGGTGCTATGATTCCATTCATCTTCTCTTCTTTAGCAATTCGTGCAGTAGGTGAAGCGGCTATGGCCATGGTGGAAGAAGTACGTCGTCAGTTCCGTGAAATTCCAGGAATTATGGAAGGTACTGGAAAACCACAGTATGATAAATGTGTGGCTATCTCTACGGAAGCTTCTATCAAAAAAATGATGTTACCAGGTGCTATCGCAATTGTTTCTCCTTTGATTATTGGTTTCCTTTTAGGACCAGAAGTATTAGGAGGTTTCTTAGCAGGTGCGACTGTAAGTGGTGTATTGATGGGTATGTTTCAAAACAATGCTGGTGGTGCTTGGGATAATGCCAAGAAATCATTTGAGAAAGGTGTAGAAATTAACGGTAAAATGGAATATAAAAAATCTGAACCACATAAAGCTTCAGTAACTGGTGATACTGTAGGTGATCCATTTAAAGATACATCTGGACCTTCAATGAATATCTTAATCAAATTGATGTCTATCGTTTCTTTGGTTATCGCTCCTACATTAAGTGGTATGTTCCATGATCAAATCCAAGAAAGTAGAATGCAAAAATTAGGTACCATGATGGCTGCTTGCAAAACTGCTGGTTGTACTCAAGAGCAATGTAATGCTGTAATGAATGGAACTGGAACTTCTTCAACTGGCAAAGCTTGTTGCTCATCAGAAGGTAAGGATAAAGCTTCTTGTGCTGATAGTGAAGAATGTAAAGCAACATGTGGTGGAACTTGCGATAAAGCAACATGTGACAAGCCTTGTTGCAAAAAAGATGCTGCTGTTGCTCCTCCTACAAATGATTCTTTGAGTATTTCTAAGCCAAGTGGTGAAGCGCAAAATCCTCCCTCTGGTCTTTAATTATAACACATAAACTGTACAATATTAAATCCCGATTCGTCGGGATTTTTTTATTGAATTTAAATTAATAAAAGGTAATAAAATTATTTTATCTAAAAATATGAGGTTCAAACTAAATTTAAAAATAGCGTATTTAATATTTATCTTTGAAAAAACTAGATTAAGGCAAAAAGTCAAGATGCAAAAAAGACAACTAAGAAAGAACCTTTAAAAACAGCTAAAGAAAAGAAGGTTGAGAAAAGAGAAAAAAAAGCAAGTAAAAGGTAGTTCGGCATTGAAGTAATGTTTACATAAGCTCAAAATTTTTGAGCTAAATTGTGTATTCCAATTTTTTAAAAATATATTCGTAACTTAAATTAATTTTCTATGGAATTAGGTATAGGTTCTCGAGTAGAACATCCAAATTTTGGACGTGGTGTTGTTGTCGATTTAGGCACCGACTTTTACAATATTTGGTTTAAAAGTAGCAACGCAGTAAGAAGTATAGGTCGAAATTTTGATGGGCTAAGGATTTTAAGCACTGTAGAAGATAGCGGTGTAAGTGGCGTTGTGAATATGGCTGATTTAGAATATATGTTGCACAAAATATTGGATGATAGGAGCGATATCAGTCAGTTGGTGCCATTGGCTCAAAAATGGCTAGGTGGTACTCTGATATTTAAGCCATTGGAAGAAAATATGCAAGGAAAAGAGGTTCCAATTGAAACTTTTTTTCATAAAATAGTCATGGTGCGTGATCGATTGCGCGTAATGGAACAACAAATTAATGCGCATAAAGTCCTTTCAGATGCAGAAAAAGTTGACTTACAACAATATATTACCCGGATTTATGGTTCTTTAACTACGTTCAATGTTCTTTTTAAAAATGCAGATGATGCATTTAAAGGTACTGGCGGTGATAAATAAATGAAATGAAATCATCAAATCGACGATTGTTGTTTGGCATTCTTGTGTTGTTTTTATGTGTTGATTTGTTGACATCGGCTTATCATTACTATCATTTATGTTTTGATGGCGACTTAACCAAAATTGGAACTCCCATCAAATGGTATGAAGCTATTATGCAAGATCCATTTGGGATTCATGCAGTAACAACTGGTGAAATGTATAGTGGTGCTGGTCGATATATGTGTCATTGGTTCACTGTTTTTTGGTGTAAATATGTCTTTGATTTTATACACACTTTTGTAGCAAATCCTGTTGTGTCAATCTACATCATGACAGCTTCTGTAGCTATGTTGGTGCATGTTATGTTTTTGTGGATTGTCATGCTATATGTTCGAGTTATAAAACCTTTAGATCGATTTTATACGGTTCTCTTATGGTGTTTTGCGACTATTTTTATTCAATATGGCGATTTTTATCATTCAATCGGAATCATAGATCGTTCGCCGAGTTATATCTTTTTTTATGGACTTCAATTGATGTTTTTGGCATTTTATTTTTATCCATTTTTTAAACTGTTTCACCAAAGTGAAAATCGTTTTTCATTCTTGACACATATTGTATTGGTCGTATCATCCATTTATTTAGCATTTAGTTCGGTATTGGTACAACCCATTTTTTTTGTCTTGCTAGCTGTTTTGTTTGTTGCATATCTTTTATTTCGCAAGGAACCAAAATGGAATTATTTTTTCAAAAACAAATCTGTCATTTTACATTTTAGTTTGTTTTTTCTGTTGTGTGTTTATGCTTTTTATGTTTCCAAATACAACAGTGAACGAACGAGCATAACTACTGTAAGCGAACGTTATTATTTGTTGCTCAAAGGGATATATTATCTATTGACCTATGACTTGGCATTGCCGTTCATTGGTTTACTTTTAGGACTTAATTATTATTTAATCAAAAAAAGTAATCAATCCGATTGGATACAATACTTCAATAGAAATTATGTATTGATTGGTTTGTTTGCAGTCCTTTATATTGGATTATTACCCTTAGGCGGCTACAGAACTTATCGTCCTTTTATTGTTCGTTACGATACTTTTTTACCAGTTACATTAGCGTTAGTTTATTTGTGTGTATCTACAACTATGTATCTACTGTCTTCCCTAAAATGGACAAATCAAACAAAAGGGTATGTTGTTTTCATTGCTTCATTTATGTTGTTTTTTACTTATGCAGATAGAAACCTAGAACGAAATCATAATGCTTGTCAGCATGAAGTGTTGTATTATATGCATCGAAATCATGATACGATAATTCCTATGCCATTGCATTGCAATGTGGGCACTTGGAATACAACTGATTATTACGATCAAGAAGTTATGATAACACTCAATAAACTTTACAAACAATGGGAAATTATTGAACCCTATCAAACTTTAAAGGTTGAGAAAAAATAAAAAAAATATGCTGAATAAATGCTTTGACAACTTTCAAAAGGTTAATAATTAATGATCATTTTTACAACTATTAATATTATATTTAATAAAATACAACACAAGTTCAACAGGTCTTATATTGCACAATATTCATGAATTTAAATCTTAAAAAAAAACAATTAATTGATACCAATTTAGGTGTTCCATTGGTATTTCTAAATAGAATAATTGCAATTATTTTTGGAGCATTACTTAGGCGTAATCATTCAGTTAAGAATAAAACCCCGGATCATATAATTATCATTAAAATGTTAGGTTTTGGAAGTGTGATATTGGCGTCGGATTCAATACTAGCCATTCGAAAAAAATATCCATTAGCACAATTACATATTGTTTGTAGTGAAAGTATAGCCGAAGGAATTGCTTCATTGCAACTTTTTGATTCAATTTTAATTATAAACGATACTTCATTTTGGGATGTGATTATTAGTTCTTTCAAAAACTTACGTGTTATTTGGCGCAAATCGAATCGCTGGATTATTGATCTTGAAGTGTATTCAAAACTAACTTCATTATTTTCACTTTGGACAATGTCTTATAATAGGTTTGGGTTTTATTTTAATGATGTTGCATTTCGATATCGATTAAATACGCATAATGTATATTTTAATAATGTTGTGAATGTTGAAGAAAATTATAAACGTATGGCTGAAGCTCTCTATGTTGAGGTTGATGAAATTTTTATATTGCCTGGTTTTACTCCAAGAGTGAATACAACTCAATACAAATATATTAGCATCAACAATACCTGTAGTGAGCTTTCTCCCGAACGGAAACTAACACCTTCGCAATTGAAATTTATATGTGAATGGATTCTTTTAAATACTTCATATTCAATAGCATTGATGGGCACAAAAGTTGATTTTGATGTTCATGAAGAATTTATTCATACTAATTTTTCGAATAGTTTACAACGGTTGTATAATTATTGTGGCAAATTCAATTTGACCGAGTACTTTCATTTCTTGTACAATAACTCAAAAATATTGATGACAATAGATTCTGCTCCACTTCATATTGCGAATAAACTCAATGTTCCCAATATTTCTTTTTGGGGACCTACTTCTCCCGAAAGTCGTATTTATAATAGTGCGATGAATGAATTTATTTATATGAGTGTTTCTTGTTCGCCTTGTGCTCATCAAACAGATGTTTTACCTTGCGGTGGAAATAACTTTTGTATTTCAACGATTTCAAATCGAAGAATTATTGAATCAATGCAACGAATGCTCAAATAATTTAATTATGAACTTTTACAAAAAGTCTTATTTCTGGATCATTTTTGCTTTTTGTTATGCAATAATTGTGGCTAGACATGAAAAAATCCCATTTCACGATGAGGGCAATGGAAGGTCATGGTATTATGGAGATAAAGCAAGTGCGTTGAATGTTGAAAGTGCAGCTAAGTATTATATTGACAGTGGCTTTTCTAAAAATGCTGGCTTGCCAGTTTATCAATATACAACTTTAAATCAAGATTATGTCTATACACATTATCCGCCTTTGGCAGAGTGGATTGGTGGTGGTTTGGCCTATATAACTGGACATTGGGATGCATACTCCTTGGCTTTTTTACCCATGATATTATCTGTTATTTTGTTTTTTATAATTTTCATATTTTTAAATGAAATATTGCCAAACCGAAACGCAAGTTTTTTATCTGCAAGCATTTTAGTCCTATCCAATTATTTTTTGTGCTGGGCAGATGATATTCATCAACATTTGTATATAGAATTGTTTAAATGGTTGTATGTCTATATTTATTGGAAATATTTGACTTCAAATAGTCGAAAAGTCATTTCACTTATTGCATTGGCTTTGTTGTATTTTGGAATGTGTCTACTATCATTTGAGCCTTATGTTTACATATTTATAGTCAATATTGGCTTAGCCTTGGTTTATCGTAAAAAAATATTTTCTATCGATTTGATACTTTTGACTTGTGTTCCTATTGCGGCATTTACATTTAGAATGTATTTAAATTGTCTTTATTTTGGGGGAATTGAAGCTATGTTTAAAGACATTTCATCAGCCTTTGGCGAAAGAATTGGAGCGGATAAAACGCATTCTGAAATAGGTAGAACGATGGGAATATTCGATTACTTATTACTATTGCCTAAGACCAGAATTCAACGTTTAGGTCATTTTTTTATTTTCCCTTCTTTAGTTCTAATTTATTTCTATTGTTTAGCTTTTATTCATTTTTATCAATCAAATCGCTTGCTATTTAAAATTGCAATTGTCTTTTTTATTGCATCTTTAAGTTGGTGTTTTATCATGCCTCAGCACGCTTTAGTTCATTTGTTCACCTTACGTCATAATGCTATATTTTTGGGGATAATATTGGGTTATGGTATTTTAGAATTTAGAAAAAAAATCCAAACGGCTTATGTAGAAAAGAAATATTTTTCATTTGGATTTCATTCAATTCTTGTATTATATTCATTCATGTATATATTTGTCAACACAGTTTATTTAGTTTATTTACAATATGGTTTGCTTTACCCTCATTTAGGTATAGATAAATATGAAATTATAAATCATTTTTTATTTTAAAATAAGTGAATTATTAATATTACATGATTGAAAAAATTAAAAAATATTATCATATTATCATTCTAATATTCGCTACGATATTTTTAGAATACTTAATGTTTGGGAGAGTTTTTTTACAACCTAACAGCTGTCTGATTATGGATAATACCGATGGTAGGCAAATTTACTTTAATATAGCTTATCATGTAAAATATGGTCATAGTTATATTTTATCAAATCAAAATTATCCGTTCTTCGAGTCTATTTTTATGACTGATGCGCAAGCGTCAATTTCAATTTTATTAAGTTATATCAATCATAATTTATTTTCCATTGAAGAATATACCATTGGAATTGTGAATGGAATTATTATATACTCAATTCTAATTTGTAGTTTGTTTTTGTATTTTATTTTTCGATATTTTAAAATAGAGAAACATATAAGTGTCGTTTTTGCTATTTTAATTTGTTTCCTCTCACCTCAATTACTTAGAATAGTTTGTGGGCATTATGGGCTTAGTTATTTATTTTATTTTCCAATGTTAATTTATTTGACATTAAGATTATTTGATTCAAAATTTAAGACTTATTTTTTTTCATTATTAATCATTTTA
>Ga0247831_1008280_pt1 | contig 11085 bp, 10 predicted proteins | sample LaCruzMarch2015__9_FD_192406 | JGI IMG/M metagenome (GOLD analysis project Ga0247831, IMG submission 192406) | Freshwater microbial communities from meromictic Lake La Cruz, Castile-La Mancha, Spain - LaCruzMarch2015_1m | ecosystem: Environmental > Aquatic > Freshwater > Lake | place: Spain...
CAATTTGCGCGAGAATAGTAACTTGGCTCACGGAGCGGTGCTTTTGCTTTTTTCGTCATTAGCAAAATAGGGGAACCTCCCCAAAAATCACCGCTCCTTTTTTTGGCTACTGAAAATCGTTTTGGACGGATGTGACCTCAAGGGTCAAAGTCACTGAAATCCATCATGAAACTAGTCGTATTTCTCCAGGAATTCCGAAACGAAGTACCAAGGGTTTCATGGGTTCAAAGGATATTTTTTGGGAGAGAAGTTTCTTCACTTATTCCAAGGATCTGCATCTTGGCAGAATAAGGCTTATTATCGTTTGAATAAACGAGGGGCTTGCAAAATATTTCTGGGTCTTCGGGACGATGTCTTCCGGCTACGCCGATAAGCATTCTGTAGGGCCGCGATGCATCGCGGCGGTACGATTTAAATGTAGGAGTGGAGATAAGCCTGCGCTGTTCATTCCCTCTCTACGACTCTCGTGTGCACTCCGCTCCCGCGGTGGGCTTCTTTCTTTGCTGCTCCAAAGAAAGAAGGAAAGAAAGGAGCTTTTTTAGACCTGCGCAACCTCTCTTGTCCACCCGCTACAGCTTTGGCCGAGGTCGCGCCGCAAGGCTCACTGGCCGTTGCGGCTTGGTGCGACTAGGGGTCCCGGAGTCGAGAGGTTTGATACGCCTGGGGGTCGGTCCCCTCGTTGGTATCCGAAGTGTTGATGTTGTCCTTAAAATATTAATTATCAAATAAATGAAATTACATTCACCGGTCTCCTGGCGAAACTTTAGCTCTGAACGGTTTTTCCTGATTATCACAAGAAATCCACTTTACGGCAATACTCGGAAATTTCATCTGTCAACTGCAAACTACTTTCCCCAGTACCCAGAAATTTCCGCTGTCCCCAATCCATTTGCGTCATCCTTGTTCGTCGTGTAAATTTGTTCCGTAACGCTTGGTCAAGCCTCTGTCGCAAGACACGTAACCAAGTTATGGATGAAAGACCTGTCAGAAATGACGGGTCTTTATGTTTTTATACGCTATAAATCAGATAGTTGAATTTTTTTAACCCCGTTCTAAATCACAACATGATCGATCGTTTTTCCGATCCGTGGAATTGGGCGGGCTTGGACCGCTCGGATCTCAAGTTGGGCAATGCCTGTTGTTTCCACGGATCGCACGAGGGTTTCTCTACAGGCGCGTACATAAAGACGATTTCTCCCATGCCAAGCCTACATTTATCGCTCCACCCCAAAAAGTAGGTCACCCCCCATGCAGGCCGAGATCATCACCATCGGAGACGAATTGCTCATCGGGCAAACCATCGATACCAATTCCGCCTGGATGGGGGAGCAGCTCAACAAAGTCGGGGTCGAAGTCCATCAGATACGCTCGGTGCGCGACCGTCCGGATAGCATTGTTTCCGCCCTCGACAGCCTCCACCCAGACACCCGTTTGGTGCTGATTACCGGTGGTTTGGGCCCCACCAAAGACGACAAGACCAAGGCCACTTTGACCCGCTATTTCAACACGACGCTCGAATTCAACGAAGCCGTTTTTGCGCACATCGATGCGCTGTTTCGCAGTTTTGGTCGCGATTTGAGCCGGCTGAACCGCGATCAGGCCGTTTTGCCCGTCGGGGCTACGCTGCTCAAGAACGACGTCGGGACCGCTTCGGGGATGCAGTTCGAGCGCAACGGGATTTTTTATGTCGCGCTCCCTGGGGTGCCTTACGAGATGAAGCACCTCATGGAAACCCATGTTTTGCCTTGGATCCGGACAGAACTGCAAGACACGCACATCGAACACCGCACCATCTACACCCAAGGCGTGCCCGAATCGGAATTGGCGCATCGAATTGCGGATTTTGAAGACCAACTTCCCGAAACGGTATCGCTCGCCTATTTGCCCTCGCCGGGCAAGGTGCGGCTGCGGTTGACGTCCCAAGGCGAACGCGAGGTGGTCGTTCCCCGGGTCGACCAACTGGTGCGCGAATTGACGGCGCTGTTGGGTGAGGTGGTCTATTCGGTAGACGAAGAAGAAATCGAACGCGTATTGGCGCGGATGCTCACCGAGCGCAAGGCGCGATTGGCGCTGGCCGAGAGCTGCACCGGGGGGTATGTGGCGCATCGGCTCACGCGGATACCGGGCAGCAGCGCCTGGTTTATGGGGGGCGTTGTGGCCTATTCCAACGAAGCCAAGAGCGCGTTTTTGGGCGTCGACCCTGAACTCATCGCCCGTCACGGAGCGGTTTCGGAAGAAGTCGCCATGGCGATGGCCGCAGGGGCTCGGACCCGTTTTAACAGCGATTATGCGCTCTCGCTTACCGGGATTGCCGGACCCGATGGGGGCAGCGAAGAAAAACCCGTGGGCACGGTCTGGATTGGGATTTCGGGCCCAGAGGGCACCCAAGCGCTTCGGCATCGGTTTGGGACCGATCGGATTCGCAACATCGAGCGATCGTCTTTAGCGGCCCTCGATCTTTTGCGCAAGGCGCTCTAGGGTTGGGGATGTGATCTTGGGTGTACGAGCTCTTTTGTTTGGGAAGGGGTGTGCGGGATTTGTGGTTAACAGGGGGCACTAGATTTTCTCAGATCGATGTTTTTTCAATTAAAGTTTAGCATTTTAACGGATAAGACCTACAATCTAATGATCGAACGAGGGTCTTCCAAAGTAAATCTGGGTCTCCGAGTCTACAACTTCCGGCTACGCCGATGAGCATTCAAAGTTGGCCTGCGCTGTTCATTCCCTCTCTACGACTCTGATGTGCACTCCGCTGCCGCGGGGGCCTTCTTTCTTTGCTGCTCCAAAGAAAGTGTAGAGCCACGAGAGCTCGTGGCTCTGTTGTATTGCCGAATCTCATTTGACCGTCAGGTGCGCTCTCTTGTCCACCCCGTTCTTGATTTTTTTTAGGAGCGCTTTGGCCGAGGTCGCGCCGCAAGGCTCATTGGCCGTTGCGGCTTGGTGCGACTCGGGGTCCCGGAGTCGAGAGGCCTTAGACACCTTGATAGCCGGACAACTCGTTGATCTTTAGTGGGAATAAGTCATTCTGATTGGAACACTTCTGTACGGATCTAACAGAACGAACATGAGTCTGTCCTCTATGATTTTAAGAGGATAGGAAACATCGGGATAGGGCATTTTTCACCTAGTCCCTAGAAATTTCCATTGTCTCGTTACCAGAACAAAATCAGCGTAAACACCGCAGGACTGATCGCAATACACCCCATCGAAACCTTGATCCACCGCTGGGCCATTCGGTATCGGGCTTGGGTAAGTCCGCGCAAGGCCAACGAAATGGGCAACCAACAAAAAACAAATGCATAAAGCGCGCTGAACGGAGACGACTCCCCCATGCGGTAACAGGCATAGCCCAATCCCAACACCAGCAGCAATCCCCACCCCATCCACACGGCCCGCATACGCCCCGTTCCCCACAACACCGCGGCCGTTTTGAGCCCCGCTTGCGCATCGCCTTCCGCATCTTCTACATCCTTAACGCCCTCTCTCCACAGACTCCCCGCGAATGCGAGACCCGCATAAGCAAGCGAGACCCACACCACCGCCGTTTTCAGCGAGTCAGGCCCGGCCGATTCGCCCGTGAGATCGGGCAACACATCAAAACACAAGGGCAAGAGCAGCACCAAACCCGACAACAGCGCCACGGCCAAGTTGCCCAACAACGGTTTGCCCTTGAGTTCGGCGGCATAGAGGTAGAGGACAAATCCGCTAAAGGCCGGAATCAGCCCCGGCCAGGGCAAGAGCGTGGCCCGACCCACCCACCAGCCAACGAGCGATCCCGCGAGGAACAAACCGAAAAACAACCGCCAGGCCGCTTCTTCGCTCATCCGCTTTCCGACCCATACCCGGTCCGGACGATTGATGCGGTCCGTGTTCTGGTCGAATACATCGTTGATCACATAGCCCGCCGACTGAATCAACACCACCGAAAGCATCAGCAGCGCGAATTCGACATCGCTGAGGACCAAATCCATGCCGATGGGCCGCATCATCCCCCAACGGAGTGCTGCCAAAGCCAAAGCCGAAATCAGCCCGTTGAGCAGCCGGAGTCGAACCCACCATGCGCCGAGGGCTTTGAAAAACCCATTCAACACGGCCAGCGGTTTTGGGCGCGGAGCACCTGTTCCACGACCTCGCGCACGCAGCCCTCTCCTCCTTTAAAGGGAGACACATGATCGCAGAGCGCGCGGACTTCGTGGGCGGCATCGTGCGGACAACACCCGATTCCAGCCATTGAAAGGGCTTCTAAATCAGGTATATCGTCTCCCATATACAGGACGGCTTCCATCGAAAGACCCAATGCGGTGGCGCATTCTTCGAGGGCCGCTTTTTTGTCGTAACAGCCCATATAGAGCATTCCAAACCCGAGTTCGGCAAACCGGGTTTTGAGCACTTCGTCTTTGGCGCGGGTAATCAAGCACAAATGCAAACCCGCCGCGGCGGCTTCTTGGGCCGCATACAAATCGCGCATATGAAAAGCCCGGGCCAGACGGCCGTTTTCGAGCAAGAACGATTTGCCATCGGTAAACACCCCGTCGAAGTCGAAGGCGAGGAGCTTGATGCCAGGCAGTTTTTGTTTATACGACATGTTCCGCAGTGTCTTTTGGGGGATGGGGAGGTGCGGAGCGCTCGGCTTGGCCGTCCTCGAACAAGAAATTCGAAAGCACCCGATAGAGCCGCTTCCAGCGCTGGTTTTTCAGCATTTTGAGGTGTTTGCGCACCGTCACCAAATCGCCTCGGCGGGCCGGGCCGGTTTGCGCGGGTCGGGGTCCCAAATCCCACGCCTTGTGCAGGGTTTCCTGCATCAAGGGGCGGAGCAAATCGGGCGGCAGTTGGTGCTCTGCCAAGATTCGCTCGGCCAAATCGAATTGCAGATTCGCGAAGTTGTTGGCAAATACGGCCGCCAGGTGCAGTTGGGCCCGGGCGGCGCTGTCCATGCGGACCGGACGCAGCCCGAGTTGGAGGGCGAATTGCTCGAGGTGTACGGCATCTTCTTCGCGACTGGCTTCAATACAGACCGGTAGCCCAGGGTAGTTCAAGGGCCGTCCGGCAGTAAAGGTCTGAGGGAGATAAAACACCGCATTTCGTTGACCTTCAGCAGTTCCGAGCACTTCAATCGAACGCCCTCCGCTGCCGTGGATGCGCAGGCCCTGGTAGTTTCCAAGCGAAGCAGAAAAGGAGCCCAAGGCCCGGTCGCTGAGCGCGAGAAAGACTGCATCACAATGCCGCAAATCCTCGGGGTTGTGGGTCAATTGGGTCGCCGAATCGGCGGACCACAAAGCGGGTTTAAGCGGACTGCGGTGGTAATGCGTATCGAACGACCTATCCGCCTGAGACAGCAATGCGTTCCAATGCCAGGCCAAATGCCCCGAACCCGCCAAACCGAGTCGGTTTACAGGAGCCAGGTCGCGTTGTTCGCCCGTCCCGCTCATGCGGCGGCTTTTCGGAGTCGCAACCGTTCAATCACGGCGACAGCCGTTCCAATGGCCATCAGAATCGACCCCAGCCACAGCAGGTTGATCATGGGGAAAACGATGGCTTTGAGCACGATAAAGGGCTTTTCGTCCCCCACCTTGCGCCACGATTTGATGACCAGCACATCGTCTTGGGGTTTGATTTCGTCCAAGCGGAATTTGAGACCGGGTGGATCGAGTACGGCATCGCGGTGTTGGACGTCCTGACCTTCCAATACAAACACCGGACGGGCCACATAGTCCGCTCCATTGAGGTGGATGACGCGCAACACGGCTTCGACTTCCACCTTCGCAATGGCCCCATCGGGTCCGTAGCCAAAATCAGAATGCAGGCTGTCGAGAATCACAAAACTCTGATCGAGAATGGCGGTATCGCCCTTGTGCATTTCGGCCGAGGCCTCTTTGCCAAACCCGTCTTTGTCGACCAGTTCGGGTTCGAGCGGGGCATAGGTGACGTGGGTATACAGATCGCTCCCCAGCTGATGTCGGGTGTCGGGCTCGGGCGAATTGCCCATGCGGTCGTTCATCAAAATGGTCGGGCTCAGCACAAAGCGTTCGCTGGGGTCCTCCATCGAGGCGTATTCTACATCATAATACCGATAGTTGCCCTCGATGCGCTCTCCGGTCCAGCGGACCCGATAGGGGGGCATATCGACGGTATCGCCGAGTTCGAGCAAAAGATTTTCATTTTGCGGAAAATCCTTGGCGATAAACGAGTCGTTGGCAGAAATAATCCGTTGACGCCCCGTCGAAATCAAGGCGCCGAGCAAGAGGAGACCGAACCCCACGTGCGCCAACGAAGCCCCCGCCTTGCGCACCCGTCCTTTGAGCACGCTCAGCGCATAGTCGATGTTTCCGGCAATCGCAAACCCCGAAGCCAGCAACAGCAGCAGGTACAAAAAATCGCGGTGGAAGGAGAACACCGCTGAGATCCCAATACCGAGGACCAGCGCGGCAATCAGCGGGCGGAGCAGGGTGCGGAAGGTGCCCTTGCGCGGGTTGCTGCCATAGCGCAAGTACTGTCCGAACCCCATAAACGCCGCAATCAGAATGGCAAAGGGGATTTGAAACCCATTGTAGTGCTTGGCCACGTCGATGGGGGGCGCTAAGGCTGTTTTGAGGAGGGGTATCCAGCCTTCCGGACCCACCAATGCATTGATGACGGGAATCGAGGTCGTAAGCGAAATTTGAAATGCACTGACGAGCAGGGTCAAAGCGCCTATAAACATCCAAAACTCCCGCGAGCCAATGGGGTCTTCGGTCGGCGATTTGGGAAGATGCCGAAACCGAAACGCATACAGTCCGAAGGCCAAAACGGTGAAGGTGAGCAAATACACCAACAACTGACCGCTCAGCCCCAAATCGACAAAGGCGTGAACCGAGGTGTCGCCCAAGATGCCCGAACGCGTCAGGAAAGTGGAATAGAGTACCAAAAGAAAACTCAAAATGCTCAAAATGAGCGCCCAGTGAAGGGTTCCCCCCTTGTTGCGGTAGATGAGCATCAAGTGGGCGGCTCCGACCATGGTGAGCCAGGGAACCAAGGAGGAGTTTTCGACCGGATCCCAGGCCCAAAACCCGCCAAAGCTCAAGGCTTCATAGGCCCAGGCCCCGCCCATCAAAATCCCCGTACCCAAAATGCCCACGCTGAAAAACGCCCAGGGCAGGGCAGGCTTCATCCATTCCGTATACCGCCCCGTCCACAAACCGGCCAAGGCATAGGCAAAGGGAATGAGCGTACTCGCGAATCCCAAAAACAGAATCGGCGGGTGGATGGTCATCCAGTAGTTCTGCAGCAGCGGATTGAGCCCATTTCCATCCATAAAAGCGGGAATGCGCTCGAGGTAATCGGGCATTTGCGTCCACGGCAACCCGATGTTTTCCGGCAATTGACGGATCAACACAAAAGGACTGCTGCCGATCTTGATTCCTCCGGCATAGACCCCGAGGACCATACTGCCCAAAAAGAGCTGAACCCCAGAGACCACCGCCAAGACCGGGGCTTTCCAATCGCGGGGGGCAAAGCGCAACACCAAGGTGCCCAAAACGGCGTGCCAAAAGGCCCACAGCAAAAAACTGCCTTCCTGACCCTCCCAGAAACTCGAGAGGATAAAGCGCATCGGCAGGTCAAGCGAACTGTGTTTCCAGACGTAGTCGTACTCGAAACGGTGGTTGACAATCAAGAAGAACAGGGTGCCGATCAGGAGCACCAAACTGCCCGCGTGGGCGAGAAAGAGTCCATGGGCGGCACGGGTCCATCGCCGCGCTTCCTCTTCTTGTTTGGAAGCGGTGGCCCAGGCGTAGAACACCACGGCCAAAGCGGCCGTCGCCGTGGCAGTGGCGGTGGCCAAGCGGCCCACTTCGCCCGGTTTGAGCCATTCTCCCATATAGTCCATGCGCAGTGATTGGGGTTTAGAGCGACGCTTTGGCGGCCTCGCCTCCGACCTGGGCTTCGTCTTCGTATTTCGAAGGACACTTCATCAAAATCTCGGTGGCGACAAAATCGCCTTGGTGCGCCCTGCCTTTCATGGTGATTTCCTCAGAGCGCTCAAAATCAGTTGGTTTGGGTTGATTGAACACCACTTTACGCCGGGTCCCGTTCTTGTCGAACGCATAGAAGCTAAACAGTCCTTTTTGGGTGTCGTAGTCCATGGCCCCTTCCAAATCGAGGGTGCCAATGACGGTAACCACCGATCCGGGGCTCGATTCGGCTTGTTCAAATCCGACATAGGTGCTCGCATCGGCCAAGGTGGCGACAATGGCCGCAACGGCGAGCGCAATCAAGACCAGGGCCAACAAATGCGTGCGTTTCATCCAGGGTGTTGTGATGAGGCGTTGGACGGTTTTCCGCCTCCGTCTCGGAGCGACTTTTCGAGTTTCCCGACTCGGCGATCAACGACAAAGAGGTAAACGACAAGCCCGACCCAAATGATCGCCAAAACCCCGATCACCACGTAAATTTTTCCATCGGCCCGGAATTGATCGGCCATTTCGACGGGGCGCTGGGCTCCCACAGGGCTGGCCATCAGCATCAAACTCAAGAGGGAAAGGAGGAATGCGCGCATGGGGGTCAGGAGTGTGAAGGGAAGTCCAAAGCCGATTCCGGACTCGTTTCGGCTTCGAGCGAACGGACCCGATACAACAGGTCTAAAATCCAATATCCCAATAGAATCCATCCGATCATGGCCGGATAAAACACCCGGCGCATCCCGGCGTCCAAATCGTATTGGCTAAAGGCGGGATTTCCTCCGTTTCCGGGGTGGAGCGAATCGGTAAAGCGGGGCAAAACCTGGATAAAGACGATCATCAGCACAAAGGCGAATAGGTTGTAGACGGCCGAGAGTCGCGCCTTGCGGTGGGGGTCGTCGACCGAAGAGCGCAGCACGAAATAGGCCAAATACATCAACAAACTGATGGCCGTTCCGTTCAGCTTGGGATCGTTGACCCAGAACTTGCCCCAAGTAAACTGCGCCCAGAGCATCCCGGTGAGCAATCCCAAAATGCCAAAGGCAAAGCCCACTTCGGCGGCCGCAGCCGAACGCCGGTCGATCTCGGGAGAATTCGTCTTCAATTGTCGAAAAGCAAACCAAGCAGAGCCGGCCCACAAGGCCAACATGGCGAACCACATGCCCACGTGGAAGTAGAGATTCCGAATGGTCTCGTTCAAAATCGGCAACCGGGGAACGGGGAGGAGCAAACCGGCGACCAGAGCGTACACAATCAGAATCGCGCTCAGCGATTTCCACCAAACTCCTTTCATCGTTTCAATCTCGCCAAAGATAGGGAAACAGCAAGTAGCCGAGGGCGCTCGACAGCAGTGCCAACCCCAAACTCCCGAGGCTGTATTCGAGCGCTGGGGCCCCCAATGCGAGGCGTTCGCCCCCTTTGACCCCGATCAGTAAACCGGGGATGAGCAGGGGTAAGCTGAGGACGGCCATCAACCCCCAATTGCCTCCGCTTCGGGCAGAAAGTCCCGAGGTAGTGGTCAGTACCGCGGCAAATCCGAGTGCGCCAATCAGCGTATGGACGATGAAACCCGCCGATTCCACCGGGGGCCATCCAATGAACAAGGCAAACAGCGCCAAATTGAGCAAAGTCAGCACCAAGGCCATCAGCGCGTTGATCGATCCTTTGGCGAGGTACAACAGCCCCGGGGGGACCAATACCGACCAATACGCATAGCGAGCCGATCGCTCGCGTTCAAAACTCTGGGCCAATGCGGTTATGGCGTTGAAAGCCAGTGTAATCCACAACAATCCATTCCAGGTTTGGGCCGATACGCCTGCGGGAAACACCAATGAAGCGATATAGGCCGTGCACAAGGCATAGAGCAGCGACTGGAACAGGGTGTTTTTCTGTCGGCCTTCGAGTAAAATCAGGTAGCGAAGTAAATGAACCCAAGCGGTTCCCGAACTTTGGATCATCACAATTGTTAGGATACAAACCTACGTTTCAACCTTTGACCCTTATACCATGATGATCCGCACTTTTCGAACCATGACCCTCGCCGGCATCGCCCTGGTCTGGATGGGCTGCAGCAGTGGCTCGGCCCCACAAACCGAGACAACGGCCGAAACGATGGCCACCAACGAATCCAAAGCCCCTGTTGCCATGACCAGCCTCTACGATCAAGACTTTCGCATCAAGACCCTCGACGGTCGCGATTTTGACCTCAAGACCCTCAAAGGCAAGCGATTGCTCTTGGTGAACACCGCTTCGGAATGCGGGTTTACGCCCCAGTACAAGCAGTTGCAGGAACTCTATGTGACCTATGGCGGCAAGAGCTTTGAAATTGTCGGTTTCCCTGCCAACAACTTCGGGGGTCAAGAGCCCGGCACCAACGACGAGATCGCTTCGTTTTGCGAAAAGAACTACGGAGTGACCTTCCCGATGATGGAAAAAATCAGCGTGAAAGGGGAAGACATCCACCCGATTTATCAGTGGTTGACAGAGGAAGGTCGCAATGGGGTCAAGGACTTCGGGGTCAAGTGGAATTTTCAGAAATACCTGATCGACGAGGAAGGGCATTGGGTCGATGGATTTTTGTCGAACAAATCGCCTTTGAGCGACGAGATTGTCGCCTTTGCCCAAGGCCAGTCCGTACAGCACTGAGTCAACCCCAAATGCGCTGGGCTTCGCGATAGGTCTGGGTGTGGGCGTCGAGGATGTCGGCCAGTCGGGGCGAATACCCGCCTCCCATGGTGACCGCAACGGGAACGCCGTGGTGGGCGCAGATTTCGAACACCTTCCGATCGCGGAGCGCACACCCCTCGGGGGTCATGCCCAAGCGACCGAGCGCATCTGTGGCCAGTACGTCTACCCCGGCTTGATACAGCACCAAATCGGGCACGGCCGCGGCAAATAGCCCATCGAGCGCCCTGTCCAGCAATGCGAGATAAACCTCGTCGGGGGTGCCGTCTTCGAGACCGATATCGAGGGTGCTTTGCGCCTTGTGGAGCGGAAAATTGCGGGCTCCATGCATGCTGAAGGTCCACACCTGGTCTGAGCCCTCAAAAATTTCGGCGGTTCCATTGCCCTGGTGGACATCGAGATCGACAATCAGAATGGACCGCGCCGCTCCCGAAGCCACGACCTCGGCCGCCGCGACCGCCAGATC
>Ga0247831_1008285_pt1 | contig 11081 bp, 14 predicted proteins | sample LaCruzMarch2015__9_FD_192406 | JGI IMG/M metagenome (GOLD analysis project Ga0247831, IMG submission 192406) | Freshwater microbial communities from meromictic Lake La Cruz, Castile-La Mancha, Spain - LaCruzMarch2015_1m | ecosystem: Environmental > Aquatic > Freshwater > Lake | place: Spain...
CGTGATAGACTGCCCGAGCGGCCGACATAACGTCGCCGCTTTGCTGCCCGAGAAAATCCGCCCGCATGACATGCCAATAAGCCAGGCCGCAGGCGTTCAGCTTCGCACCCAGCCACGATATCAATCCAATCGGATCGCTGTCGCTCATACTGTTGAAACTGTTCAAGGGCGACACGCGCAGGCCGACGCGATCCGCGCCCCAGACCTCGGATACCGCCTCGATCACCTCGAGCAACAAACGCGGTAAGCCCCCGTGCGCTGGTTCGACCCATCGCGCAAAAATTCATCGAGCAAATACCCATTTGCCCCGTGTACCTCAACTCCGTCAAACCCCGCCGCTTTGGCATTCTCTGCCGCCTTTTTGAAACCAGCGACAATGCCCGGCAATTCATCATCGCGCAGCTCCCGCGGCATGGCATACGACTTCTTCCCCGCCGGCGTGTGCACCTCCTCGTTGGTGATCGCGATCGCGCTCGGTGCCACCGGTTGCGCGCCATGGTTGAAGAGCGGATGACAGGCCCGTCCTCCGTGCCAAATCTGCAGAAAGACTCGTCCACCGGCCCCGTGCACCGCGTCGGTCAACGCTTTCCAACCCGCAACCTGCGCCGCCGAGTAAATTCCCGGCTCCGCATAAAACGCCGAATTCCCCTCCATGACCATCGTCGCCTCGGCAATGATCAATCCTGCCGTGGCCCGCTGCGCATAGTATTCCGCCATGAGTTGTCCCGGCACATGCTCCGCTTCCACCCGGCACCGGGTGAGAGGAGCCATGAACAAACGATTCGGCACTTCCATCGCGCCGACGCGCAACGGTTCGAAGAGCGGAAACAAAGAAACCATCAGACCTGATCCTATCTCCGCCCGAGCGTTGTGAAATCTCCAAATTGTGATTTCCTCCCCCAAGCTCCCGCCAGGTGCCACTTGTTCACAACCTCTGGAGATGGGAAATTCTTAAAACCCCATAAAACTATCAATCATAAGGATGTGAACAACCCGGACGTCTCCTGCTCCACGCCGCACCCAAGCGCGTTCCACGGCGATTGATCACCGTGAACGAATGTTAGTATCCGGCAGGTAACATTCACGGAACAACGTGGAACATCGAGTTGTCCACACCATGAGCATCTTGTCCACACCCCGCCAACAAAGTTGCCGTCCCCACAAAATAACGAAAAATGTTCCGGCCCTGACGAGCAAAGAGCAAATTTCTTGCCCGCATCGATTTGCGCCATGCCCTGAAGTAATTTAGTTTCTCCACCGGATGAAATCCCGACTGCTCACCATAGTCTGTCTCCTCCTCAGCACCTTCCCTGCTTCTGCGGATCCCCTTGTCGCGCGGTTTAAATCGAACATGGGCGACTTTGACGTTTTGCTCGATTCCATCGCCGCTCCACGGTCAGTCGACAATTTCAGCGCTTATGCCAATCGCGGCGCCTACGACGTCACCATCATCCACCGAAGCACGACCTACAATCCTCTCGATATTCAAATCGTGCAGGGCGGGGGCTTCGAACTCGTCGGAAATACCCTTCCGCCCATCCCCAGTGATCCGCCGATCCCGTTGGAAGCGGGGAGGGCAAATGACCTCGGTACGCTCGCCATGGCCCGGACATCTGATCCTGATAGCGCCACGAGCCAATGGTTTTTCAATGTTGCTGACAACCCCGGCCTTGATTTCAACTACGCTGTATTCGGAAGCGTCTTGGGTGCAGGACAAAATGTGATTGAGGCTATTGGTGCAGTTCCTGTTTACAACACCTCGGTACAATTGGGTCCGGTTTTCGGTCAACTACCTTTGCTTTCACCCTCCCTTTCGGCCGATTACCTCGTCCTCATCAACAGGATCCGCGTGGCACCTTTCGCCATCACCAGTTTGACCCACACTTCCGATGCGGTGGAAATTCGCTGGACGCCACTCTCGACCAATTCCCCGGTGCGTGTGGAGCGCCGGGAAAAGCTTGGACACGGCACTTGGTCCGTTGTCTCTTCCAACAACACGACCGGTATTTTCCACGATACCAACGCGCCGACCGGCAGTGCTTTCTACCGCGTGGTAACCGAATAGCGGGGGCGACCCCGTCTCTTACTTCCAGGATTTGATCAAGGCTTTGGCTTTGGTCTCGTTGGCCTTCATGATGAGGTCGCGCCGTTTGCGCGCTTCGCGCACACTATTGGTGCGGAGAGAGAACCTCACCCGCTTGGCCGGGCCAGTCCGGCGCTCGAGGCTCAGGTGGCACCACCAGGTTCCGTTGTTGTCCCAAATGTGATGATTCGCCCCGTAGCGGCGATCCGGCAACTCAACAATTTTGTTCTTCATAGAAGGACACAAAACATGCCCGCATACCGGCAGGAAAGCAACCCCTATGACACCATCCGGCTCCTGCATCGCCGTTTGACAACCCGCCCGGACGGCCTACTTTTCCCTATGATCCAAACCCTCGAGGCAGAGATCGACGAAACAGGGTCCGTGCGTTTCAACCACCCGGTCCACCTGGACCGCAAACACCGTGTGCTCGTCATGGTTATGCCGGACGAAGTGACCTGTCCGGTTGAGGAGACCCGAGAGGACTGGAACCGCCCCTACATCGATCAACCTTACCGTTACTTGCCGTCGGCCAGTTGATCGTAATTGCACCCGGCGGGGGTCGAACCCACAACCTCTGGCTTCGGAGGCCAGCGCTCTATCCGGTTGAGCTACGGGTGCTTGTTGGAGAGGCAATAAAGCGCACCCGGGGCGCGGGCTCAAGCGGGAAGGGGGTCAGGAAGGATGAAGGATGAGTTTGAGACCCTGAGAGAAGGGGTGGATCTTGTGCGGCGGCGGACGGGCGGATAGAAAAGACGGTCATGGCGGATATTGTTTATTTCGATCTCGAGACACAACGGACGGCGAATGATGCGGGAGGTTGGGACAAAAAAGCGGCCATGGGCATGACGGTGGGTGCCACCTACAGCTCAGGCACAGGGAAATATGCGGTCTACGGGGAAGAACGCGTGCACGAACTGGTCGGGCAATTGCAGCGAGCAGATCTTGTCGTCGGGTTCAATCTGATCAATTTCGACTACGAGGTGTTGATGGGTTACACGGTGATCGATCTGGCGCACAGCGTTCCGACACTCGACCTGATGGTTTCGCTGGAGGAAAAAATCGGACACCGCATCGGGTTGGATGCCGTGTCCCAATCGACCCTGGGTTGCGGGAAGACGGCGGACGGCCTTGATGCCATCAAATGGTGGCGGCAAGGCCGCAAACTCGATGTGGCCCGCTATTGCTGCTTTGATGTGAAGGTGACACGTCTGGTCCATGAATATGGCATGTCTCACGGCGAGGTCTTTTATCATGACCGGTTGGGACGCAAGCGTCGCGTCGCGGTGGAATGGGGAACGCCGGCCCGGGAGCGTGTCGCGGCATGATCCAACCGCTGAAAAATACCCCGTCGATCTGGTCCCTGTGTTGGGTGGATTTGCCCGAGCCGTTGCCGGTGGAGGAAGATTTTTATCTGCCGACCATTCTCCTGTTGGTTGGTCCATCCTTCGAACCCCTCGCCCCACCGGCCATCTTCCATGAATTGGACCAAGTGGAAGCAGAAGAATGGGTGGCCCATCACTTCGACGATCTCGGTGTGCCGGACCAATTGTCGGTCTGGAAGGCTCCGGAGTGGGTTTCGGCGGAATGGAAATATTTCGGACGTGACTGGAAAACGAAAGTGAAACTGGTCAATCCCCCCCCGCACGAAGCGAGGCTGCAATCCGAGTTGGCCGGTTTGCAAGGAGACAGCCCCCGCGTGCCCGCCCTGCCGAAGTCGGCGCTGGCCGAAGGTCTGCTCCGTAATGTGCCCCGCCTGCGTTCGCCCGGCAAACGGCGTTCCACTTTGGAGAAAGCAGCTGAAATCGATCCTGCCTGCACCGCGGCGCTGGTCGAACTCGCGGAGATGGAATTTCAGGCCGGGCGATACGAAAAAAGTTTGGGTTTGTTCGCGCAGATCGAAGAAATCGAGCGCCCCTTGCTGCGGCGGCGCGCGGTCCGGTGGTGGACCGATCGGGCGACGCGGCCTTTGCTACGTTCGCTTTTTGGCACGATGCTCTGCCAGTGGCACCTTGGTCGTGCCGGGGAGGCGGCCGAGACAGGCCAGCGATTGCTGGAGACCGATCCGGACGACCATACGGGTGCGCGGTTTTATGTCCCGCTCCTGCTTTTGTTGGCCGGAGAGAACGAGGAGGCGTCTTTGTTTTTCCGGCATTATGCCGTGCGCTATCCGGGAGATATGCCGCACGCCTGGCTGAGTTTCGCCTGGGCCCTCACCCTTTGTCTCGAAGGGGACGATCAGGGGGCACGGCAAAAATACCGCGAGGGCATCATGGCCAATATTCATATTGCGCCTCGCCTGCTCGGGGGACGGCCATCGCCGGAGGATATTTATCATCCCAGCGAGCGCGACGAGCCGCACTCGGCGGTGGAATTCTCGGGGTCGTTCGGCGGACTCTGGGATCGCGAGGCGGCGGCCCTCCGTGTGCTTCGCGAGACGCACGAAGAAATGGGCCCGGTTTTACGCGAGCTGGTTACGCGGCGGCGGGCTTTGATCGACTTGATGGACCAGCGCTACGATCCGGACTATCGGGCGAACTGGACGCGCATGGTGGAGGAGGAGGAGGCGTTCGTCAAAAAGGCCCTCGAATAGGATGGTCGGGAAAGGTTCACATCGAGGTCGAGACGGGCGGGGCGGTCGCCTCGGGAGCCGGTAGGTTCTCGAGAGCTGGGGCGGAGGGGGCCGCATCGGGCAGGGGGATCTTGGTCGGCACACGCGCCGGCTCGTCGACCGGGGTGGGAATGAGTTCGGGCAGCGGTTCAAGCGGAACATCTTCGGGCATGATGTCCAGATTGGGATCGGGCAGGGCGATATTGTTGAAGGTTTCTTCGTCGTAGTTTTGTGCCCCACGTGGAACGCGCCCGGAGACATTGTTCCGGGATCTCCCATCGGCGGCGGCCGAACGAAGTCCGCGTTTTCGAGGTGCCACGGGTGGTGCCGGCTGCAGGTCTTCATTGGCCATGTAACCGACCTGGCCGTCTTCCAACTGCACGCGGCTGTAGCCGAATTCTTTGCGCTGCAGCATCACAAGCTTCCCGCTGCGCAGGCTGAGGTCGGCACCCCCGGCCTGTTGCGGTCCGAGCCGGAAAAATTGGGCGTACTCCGTGCTGACCACCATATTACCGACGAAATTGGGCGACGGCTCGAGGGGAACGGTTTCGCAGCCTGTGACGGACAGGACAAGAGCGAGGCCGGCGGCCATGACGGAAAGGCGCGTCTTTTTCGACATCGGCAGGGACCTTTAGCACAGGAGTACCCCTGCCGCGAAGGCGATTCGCGGTCCGGTCGACAAATCGTCCGTCCGCTCGTATAGAAAAGGCGATGTTCCGCAGCCCGATCCCCGCGTTATTTCTGCTACTGTTGTCGGCCGTGTGGGTCCGGGCCGATCAGGGCCTGACCGCCGAGGCTTTTGCTCTCAAAGAACAGGGGATCGGCTATGGCGGTGCGTTTGTCCCGTCCGGGGAAACATCGGCTTGGGCCATGGATTGCTCCAACACCGCCCGTTATCTGCTGCGGCGGGCGCGCGGGGTCGAACTGCCGCGCACGGCATCCGAACAATACGACTACGTGCGTTCGCGGGGAAAGTTGAAGCGGGTGGGCGGACTCTTCGGCGGCGTTCCGGACACTGAATGGTGGGCCAAGCGGTTGGAACCCGGGGATTTGCTTTTTTGGGAACACACCTATAAGCCGCAGCGCAAGCCTCCCGTTACTCACGTCATGGTCTATCTCGGACGCGGCGAACGCGGCGAATTGCTCATGGCCGGTTCGCAAAGCTCACGCGGGGTCGGGGTCTACCAATTACAACCGCGTGTCGTCTATGGCGGCCACGGGGGCTTTTTCGGACTCTTCAAAAAGAAGGGCCGGCTCGTCGCCTACGGACGGCTGCGCTAGTTTCCGGAACTCCCGGCCGGCCACTCAGAAAGTATGGATGAAGAGCCCGGAGCGAAGCTTCGGCTCGAACCATGTGCTTTTGGGAGGCATGATTTGGCCGGCGTCGGCGATGTCCATCAGTTGCCGCATGGTCACGGAGTGAAGGGAGAAAGCGACGGCCGCGCGCTTGGCGTCGACTTGCGCACGCAAATAATCCGTGCCGCGGATCCCCCCGACGAAATCGATCCTCTTGCTCGTGCGCGGGTCGTCGATGCCGAGGATGGGAGCCAGGATGGTGTCCTGCAGCAGGCTGACATCAAGGCGGGAGACCGGATCGGCACCGGCCGGAACATCAAAGGTCAAGCCGAGCCAATGGCCGCCAAGATACATCGAGACTTGACCGGGGCTGGCCGGCACCGGTCCCGCCGAGGGTGACAAGCGGCAGGCGTGACCCACCCGGACAAGGAATTCTTCGGGATGCAATCCGTTGAAGTCGGTGATCAGGCGGTTGTAAGGCAAGATTTGCAGTTGGTCCTGCGGGAACATCACGGCGGGGAACCAGTTGTAGTCTTCTTCACCGGTGTGGTGCGGATTGGCCTCACGTTTGGCCACGCCGACCCGAGCCGCGCCGGCCGAGCGGTGATGTCCGTCGGCGATGTAGGAATGTGGGACCGAAGCGAATGCCGAGGTGACCGCCGCAGTGTCGGGCATGCGCCAGAGGGTGTGTTGCACGCCGTCGGGTGCGGTGAAGTCGAAAAGCGGGGGCCCTTCCGCCGCGGTTTGCATTAGTGTGGCTATTTCCGGAGTCGACTCGAAAGCGAGAAACACCGGCTCGATATGGGCGGAGAGCGCCGTGTTGAGTCGTACCCGGTCATCCTCCTTGTCCGGCCGCGTCTTCTCGTGTTTCTTGATCAATCCCGCCGCGTAATCGTCGGCATGGCAGACTGCGGTGATACCGGTCTGGGCATGGCCGTCCATGATTTGGCGGTAAAGGTAAATCTGCGGTGCGTCTTCGCGCACCAACTCACCGTCTTTCTGCAGTTGTTCGAAATTGCGCCTCGCCTGCTCGTAGACATCAGGGCCGTAGGGATTGACCCCATCCGGCAGAGTGGCTTCGGACCTTACGACCCGGAGGAAACTGTGCGGTTGGGTGGCGATGATTTGTCGCGCCTCCGCCGTGTCGAGCACGTCATAGGGAGGTGAAGCCAGTTCCGCTGCCAGATCGGTTCGCGGGATGAGTCCTTGAAAAGCACGGATACGCATGTGGCCGCACACCGGACCAAAAGCGGGGCGCTGATGCAAACGGAATATTTTGCCGACGTCCGCCTGGCATGGCAGATTGCAAGCCATGACCGGCATGCTCCTACGGACCGTAGGGTTGGCGCTTTGCGCCGTGGCTTGGTGGTGGCTCGGCGCGAGGGGTCAGGAGCAAGGGCCGGCCGACGGGATACCCATGATTTTGGCCGCCCACGCGTTGCTCATTATCGCCGCGATTTTTCTGGCCAAACCACTGGCCGGTATCTTCGGCGATTGGGCTTCGGGGTTGTTTATGCCCGGCGCCCGGCATTCACGCCCGCAACCGATGTATAGCATCCCGGAAGGGCGCATGACGGGGGAAGATTACGCCGGAGCCCTCGAGGCCTACGCAGCTCTTGCCGCGGAGCATCCGGAGGAAATCGCGCCGCATTTGCGCATGATGGAGATCTGGCTCCGCGTTTACCGCGACGCGGATTCGGCGCGGGTGATCCTCGACAATGCGTTGGTTTCCATCAAGGGGAAGAAGAATAAAGCGAAATTCGAGGCGGCGGCGCGGGTCGTGCTGGCCGAGGCCGGGGTGGAGTACTGACTGATTGGGGTTGGCCGCGGGGTCGGGGGATGGTTTATTGAAGCTGTATGCATATCCACTTGAGTCCCCGTCACCTCGTGCTCACCGGCGCGATCAATTCCTACGTGGTGAACAAACTGGCACACCTTGACAACCAGTCGGACCAAATCATCGCGGCCCACGTCGTCCTCATGCACGACGAGTCGAAAAAGAAGAGCAACTATGTGGTGAAGATCCACCTCGCCGTTCCCGGGCCCGACCTGCATGCCGAGGACCGCGAAGCCGACCTCTATGCGGCCATCGATCTGGTCATGGACAAACTTTCCCGCCAACTCCGCAAGCGCAAGACGCGCCTGGTCACGTCGAAAAAGCACAAGACGCAATTGGCGGCCGAGCGTCGCAAACGCGGAGCCTGAGAACGGCCGTGGCCGACGCGGCATACAAGGTCAAACTCGATGTCTTCGAGGGCCCACTCGACCTCCTGCTCTATCTCGTGCGCAAGGACGAGGTGGATATTTATGACATCGAAATCGGGCGTATCACCCGGCAATACCTCGAGTATCTTGGGGAAATGGAATCCGTCGATGTCGAGATCGGGGGCGAATTTATCGTCATGGCCGCCAACCTTCTTTACATCAAAAGCCGCACCTTGCTTCCGGTCGACCTGCAGGGTCCGGTCGAAGAAGAGGGCGAGGATGAGGATCCGCGCTGGGAACTGATCAGGCAGCTTATCGAGTACAAAAAATTCAAGGAGGCGGCCGGCGATTTACGCGACCGGGAGGAATTTGCGGCGAAGCTATTCGGACGCACACCATCCGCGCCCGCGGTCGATGGAGGTGCGACCTTGCTGGCCGGCGAAGTCGGCACTCTCGACCTTATTGCCGCTTTCCAGCGGGTGCTGGCCCGCATCGAAAAACAAAAAGGCGCCGCGCGTGAAATCGAGGCCGACCGGTTCACGGTTTCGGAAAAAATCGAATACGTCCTGAAAATCTTGCCGGAGAAGGAGGGGCTGAAATTCGAGGAACTGTTCGCCGGCCAGACCACGCGCAGCGAGGTGGTGGCCACTTTTCTCGCCTTGCTCGAGTTGGTGCGCCTCCGCCATGTCCATGTCGAGCAGGAAGGGCCGTTCGGGGAGATCATGCTCCGGCGGCGGGGTTTGGCCGTGGTGCCGGAGCAGGATTTGACGAATTTGCCGGGCTCCGCCGCCCCGGATGGAAACGGATGAATGCCCCTGGTCTTTTTCGGTGTTGATGCGCTGCGACAAATGGCAAATCCTTCCCGACCTCTTTTATGACCCCACTTTCACGTGTCCTCGAAGCCCTGCTCTTTGCCTCCGACAAGCCAATGAGCCCGGCGGAGTGCGTCAAGCATCTGAAGGGGGCGATGGAGGCTGCATCGGAGAATGGCGACGCCGTAGCCCTAGCCAAATGCAGGCCGGATGAAGTGGCTTCCGTTTTGGGCGAGTTGGCGTCGGCTTACGAAGAAGAGCAGCGCGGCTTCCGCCTCATCGAGAGTGGCCCCGGTTGGAAGGTGGTCACCGCGCCCGACGCGGCGCCATGGGTCCGGCAACTTTTCCCGGAGAACCGTCCGTCGCGCCTTAGTCCTTCCGCGCTCGAGACCCTTGCCATTGTTGCCTACCGGCAGCCGATCACGCGGGCGGACCTTGAAGCGGTGCGCGGGGTCAATGTGGACGGCGTCATGCAGACTCTGCTGGAGCGCGGGGTCATCCGTATTGCCGGGCGCGCCGATGTTCCGGGGCGGCCTTTGCTTTATGGCACGACGGAGTTTTTCCTCGAGCACTTTGCGTTGCGTTCGCTGGACGAATTGCCCAACTGTGCGGAATTGCGCCGGGTGGAACTTCCGGTTGCCGCCCGGCCCGAGGACCAGCCGGTTCTCCCCCTGGATCAAGCCCCGGGGAGCAATGGCACGGATGCTGTTTCTATGAGCGAAGCCGCACTGGTCGAGGAGGCGACATGACGCTGGAACAACTACGAACCGCCATCGACGGCGTCGACGACCGGATCCTTGACCTGTTGGGTGAACGGGCCGGCCTGGTCGAGGAGGTCGGCCGGGTCAAGGACAAGAGCGGCGACTCCTACTACGCTCCTGAGCGCGAGGAGAACCTGTTGCGCCGTTTGGTCACAACCAATACGAGCCGCCTGCCGGAAGCGGGCGTGCGCGCCATCTACCGCGAAATCCTTTCCTCCATGCGCGCGCTCGAGCAAACAATCAAGGTGGCTTATCTCGGCCCGCGGGCGACGTTCAGCCACCAGGCGGCGGCCCGCCATTTCGGTAGTGCGGTCGAACTTTGCCCCGAGCGCACTATCGGTGAGGTTTTCGAAGCGGTGGAACGCGGACGGGCCCACTATGGCGTGGTGCCGATCGAAAATTCCCAGGAGGGTTCGGTCAATGCCACGCTCGACCGTTTCATCGAGAGCGATGCCCGGATTTGCGCCCAGGTTTTTCTGCCGGTTGAGCTGAATTTACTCGGGAACGGACCCCTGGCCAAGGTGCGCAAGGTCTATTCTCATCCCCAGCCGTTCGGCCAATGCCGGCGGTGGTTGGCGGAATACTTGCCCGCGGCCGAATGTGTCGAGGTCTCCAGCACGGCGCGGGCCGCGGAGTTGGCGGCGGCCGAGGAGGGGACGGCGGCGCTGGCCAGCGGCATGGCGAGCGACGAATTCAATCTGCCCGTGCTTGCCCCTTCAATTCAGGATGCATCCAGCAACGTAACGCGGTTTTTTGTCATTGGACGAAAACCAGCACCTCCCTCGGGCCGCGACAAAACCTCGGTCATGTTTGCGGTGAAGGACCAACCCGGCGCACTGGCCAAAGCTCTCGCGCCATTCGAGAAAGCGGGTATCAGCCTGACCCGGATCGAGAGCCGCCCCTCCAAGCGTCAGGCCTGGGAATATTACTTTTTTGCCGATCTGGCCGGCCACGCCGGTGGATCCGAACTGGCCGCGGCCTTGGCGGAGCTTTCTCGGGTTTGTGCTTTCACGCGGATCCTCGGCAGCTATCCCGACACACCGGCATCCTGAGACGCATTGCGCCACGCCCCTGGAACTAGTAAGATGAAAAATCACCTGTGAAGACCGAAAAAGACCTCCCCTTGGCCAAGCGCAACGCCTACCTCAAGGCCTTGAGTGCCTTGGAGCTTGGCAACCACGGATTCGTGGTGTCGATGCTCGGACCCCTGGTGGCGGAGGAACCGGAATTTCTGGCTGGACGCAAACTGTTGCGCGAGGCGCAGGTCATGCGATCGAAAGGGAAGTCCAGTTTCCTCGGGCTTTCCGGCGGCG
>Ga0247831_1008291_pt1 | contig 11070 bp, 12 predicted proteins | sample LaCruzMarch2015__9_FD_192406 | JGI IMG/M metagenome (GOLD analysis project Ga0247831, IMG submission 192406) | Freshwater microbial communities from meromictic Lake La Cruz, Castile-La Mancha, Spain - LaCruzMarch2015_1m | ecosystem: Environmental > Aquatic > Freshwater > Lake | place: Spain...
GGTAGTTTTGCCAGAACCAGTCGGACCCGTCACCAAAATAATGCCGTGGGGTTGTTGCACCAATGAGGCAAAGCGTTGCAGCGTGTCGCCAGACATGCCCACCGATTCCAAACTCAAACGCCCTTGCGATTTGTCTAGCAAACGCAAGACCGCGCGCTCACCGTGCGCACTTGGCAAAGTGGAGACCCGCACATCGATAGCGCGTTGGCCTAAGCGCAAAGAGATGCGACCGTCTTGCGGCAAACGTTTTTCTGCAATGTCGAGTTCAGCCATGATTTTCAAACGCGAAATCAAAGCTGCATGCAAGGCGCGATTAGGTTGGACCACTTCGCGCAACGTACCGTCGACACGAAAACGCACACTGGAATGCCGCTCATAAGGTTCGATATGGATATCACTCGCTCCATCCCGCGCAGCTTGGGTCAGCAAGGCATTGAGCATGCGAATGATGGGCGCATCGTCTGCGGCTTCTAGCAAATCTTCTACCGCTGGCAACTCTTGCATCATGCGCGTGATGTCAATGTCGCTCTCGACAGCATTGACCACTAGTGCCGCGTTGGAGTCGACTTTCGCATACGCCTCGCTGATGCGTTTGGCTAAGCTGGTGTTGTCGAGGTATTCAAAAGTGTGAACGCTGTAACGCCGGTTGACTTCACTCCAAGCACCAACATCGGGTGCTTCACCATGCCAGAGGGTATGGGTGTCGCCCTCTTCTTCCAACAAGAGTTGATGGCTTCTGGCGAAGGCATAGGGGAGCAATTGGCGCATATCACTTGCCGGCGGGCTTGGGTGACTCGTTGATCGGTGGCAATTTAGCGGCGCCACCGGTGTCTAGTAATAGATTGCGGCTGGGTTGTGAATTGTTTTGAACGCCCATCATTTGTTGGTAGCGGTTATTACTCAATGCTTCGGTGGCACTGGCATCACGCACAACGATGGGTCGCAAAAACACCATCAAGTTGGCTTTAGAGCGCGTACGCGATTCGTTGCGAAATAACCAGCCAAAACCAGGGATGTCGCCCAAGCCGGGCACTTGGCTTTTGGTGCCAGAAAAGGTGTCAGACAACAAACCGCCCAACACAATCACAGAGCCGTCTTCGACCAAGACATTGGACTCAATACTGCGCTTGTTGGTGATCAAACCAATGGTGGAAGCCTTGGTGTAATCCACACTCGAAACCTCTTGGAAGATGGTCAGTTTGACCGTACCGGTTTCACTGATCTGTGGTTTCACGCGCAAAGTCAAACCTACGTCTTTGCGTTCTACCGTTTGAAACGGATTGACCGAACCTGTGGATGTGTTGTTACTGGTGTATTGGCCCGTGATGAAAGGTACGTTTTGTCCCACGACAATCTTGGCTTCTTCATTGTCGAGCGTGAGTAAAGTAGGCGTTGACAAAATATTGGCGTCACCATTGGTCTCTAGAAAGTTTGCCAGACCTCCGAGTACGTTTGTACCATTAACAGTTCGCAAAAGGCCAATATTGAGGCCAGCACTGACTCCGGCAGAAGCTGCGGCGGTACTTCCCTGTGAAAGCCCAGCAATATTGCCAGTGGTGCCAAAGTTAGTGCCCCCGAGTGAGTTCGTGCCAAACGGCGCTTGCCATTGAATACCCATTTGCAAGGCTTTGTCTGCATTGACCTCGGCAATCAAACTCTCCACCATCACTTGTGCACGGCGTTGGTCCAGCATGTCGATGACGGCGCGCAATTGGCGGTACTGGGGTTCAGGCGCTGTGATGATCAAGGCATTGGTAGCTGGGTCAGCTTGAATCTGTCCGCCAGTGGTGTTGGCGTTGTTTGCATTACCTGTGGGTGAGCCTGAGTTACCAGCGTTACCACCCATGGGGTTGGAAGCATTGCTGAGTGTGGGGTTGTTAGTGGGAGCACGGACTTCACCCGTGACCGCTGCGCGCAAGGTAGCAGCCAACTTGGTGGCATCTGCATTTTTCAAATACACCACATGGATATTGCCGCTGGGGTTTTGCGTGCCCGGTTGATCCAGTTTGTCTATCAAAGAGCGCACCAAGGCAGCGCGTGCGGGGTTGGCGGCGCGCAAGATCAAGGTGTTACTGCGGGGCTCTGCAATCAAAGTGGTTTTGTAGTCATTGCCTGTTTGTCCTGGTGTGGCCGGTGTGCCTGCAGCAGCCGTGCCTGCGTTGCCAGTGGGCTCAATCAAACGCGAAACCAAAGGCGCTAAGTCGATAGCGATGGCGTTTTTGAGCGTGATGACTTCGACTTCACCGGCGTTCGACACATCTAAGCTCGCAATGATGCGCGCCATGCGTTGCAAGTTATCGGCATAGTCGGTAATGACTAGCGAGTTATTGCCTGGGTTGACATTGATGGTGTTGTTAGGGCTGATGAGTGGGCGCAACACGGGCAATAAATTGTTGGCCTGTTCATGGTTGAGCCTAAAAATTTGCGTCACCACTTGTCCGCCACCATTGCCTAAATTGGCGTCGCTGTTGTCAGAGTTCGCGCCACCCACTCTCGAGCCTGCGCGGTTCATCTGTTGCACGCTGCCGCCTTGCAATTTGGCGTCTGCCTCCGGCAAGATTTTGAAAAGCCCTTGGGCCTCGACCACGGCGAACCCTTGCAAGCGAATGACTGCCAAAAACTGTTGCCATGCTTGGGCGGGCGTAACAGGTGTTTCGGTGCTGAGGTTGATCGTGCCTTTGACACGTGGATCGACCACTAAATTGCGGCGTAGCAAGGTGGCCAGTGTGCGGGCAACCGATTCAATTTCTGCGTTGACAAAGTTGAGGGTGAGCGGCTCCGCCGCCGCGTCTTTTTTGATGGGGCCTGCGGCATGGCTAGGTGTGGCAGTGAAGCACAAGCCAGCTATCAGCAGCGGCGTTGTGAGTAAGCAAAGATAAGCGCGGTACGCCGTGCTTGGGTGTTGGGGTTGTCTGTTTTTCAATGGCATATGTCTAACCTAATTCCATGATGGAGATGGCGCCTTGTCTTTGGCCCAAGATATTGAGTAAGTTCGAAAGCGCCGCCTCAAATGCAGGCTGGGCGCGGGCTTCGCCCTTGAATCGCAAGCGTCCGTTGGCCCATTGGCCATTGCCGCTTAATTGCAGGCCGCCTTCTAAGGTGGCCAGCGTTACCGCCATTGTGTCACCGCCTTGCACACGCAGGCGATAAGTGCCCAAGGGGCGCAAGGTGGATAAAGGCGTCGCTATCTGGGAGAGCGTGAGCTCCGCCAGGCCCTGAATTTTGGGTGCACCTGCGTTGGATACCCACTTTAGGTTTTCTGTGCGTAATTGCATGGCGCCTTCAGGCTGCACGGTATTCCAGGGAGAGCCTAATCCCACCAACCAATGTGCTGGCCATTGGGATTGTTGGTTGGCTATATTTATATGTAGGCCTTGCCAGCCTATTGAGGCAGCTAAATGCAATGGCTCGGGTGTGCAACAGTCGCTTTTAATTTGCGCACGCATTACCAGACGCATCAAACTTAGATCAAAGCCTGATGAAAAGTCCCAGTGCAAGCGGGTGGGTAGAGGCGTTCCAAATGTATTGGGTGCAACAGGGGTTTTATTGCTGAAAGTTTGGTCTGATGGGTTCGCTTGCAACAAGGGTTGAGAAAGCGATGGACGCGTTGCTGTAGGGGCCGGATTGCCATCTGTAAGCAATGCAATAGCAGAACCTCGCCAAACAGTGCCTTGCGCATTTTGCAAAACAAAGCGTTGTTGGCTGGCGTTCGAGATGGCGTTAGCGAACCAACTTGCAGGCGCTTGGGTAACCAAGGCAAAGCAGGCGCCGATGAGGGCGCCTGTGATCGACCATTTGAAGCTTTGCGTCATGGCCTGGCTCCGCTGACATTGGGGTTCACGCTTGTATTGGCCAGGTTTGCTGAGCGTTGCGGCAAACGCAAAATAATTTGTCCGTCCCACGCAGTTGTTGCATTCGTAGAGTTGCTGGTTGCATTGACGCCAGATGAGGCGCTTACGCTAGTTGAAGCACTCACGCTAGATGAGATTGAGCGGGAAATATGCACCTCATCGGGCAAAGCTTGCGCATTGCTTCTGGCTTGCGCCAACCAGTTGGCCAGTTGGGAAGCGGATAGGTTTTTGAGTTGCACCATCACGCGATCACCTTGGACAGTCATTTGCAAAGCTGGGTTACCAGGGGGGGTGATGCTTTGCAAGCTTCTGAGGGATTCGTCACGCGAAAGGGGTTTGGTTCTTTGCAATTCTTGCGCGCGTTGTTGGAGGGCGCGCATTTGCACAACTTGTTGCGCAACTTCTGCGCGTTGGCTCTCGCTAGCGTTGAGTGTTCTCAAGGCAGGCGAGATAGCAATCGATACAAACAACCAAACACCAAACAACCCTAACAACACGCTGACCAACAAACGCTCACGCGCGTTCAAACCCTGCCAGCGCGACTGTCCGTGGGTTGCCCAAAGTTGATCCGCTAGGGCTCGTGCTTTGGTTTTCCAGTCGGCAATGGGAGCAGCCCGGCTCATGGCAATGCCTCAGGTTGAATGACCCAAACGTCGTTACCTTCTTGGCGCAATTGCAAGTGTTTGGTCTTTAGTGCGGTGCGTGCGGAGTTGGCTTGTGCCTCATCCAATGGCAAGCCTTGCGCACGTAACACTTGGTTGGCGAAATGCCATTGCGTTGGCACAAGGCCCTCTGGTAGAGCACTAGCAGTGGAAGCGAGCATGGGCTCGAAGTCTGTGCTGGTGATGCGCCCTGCGCCACGTTGCAAGGTGTCGACTTCACGTTGCATTTGCAGTGGCGCGTCGATGACCAAACGAACTGAGGGGAAGGTGGCGGTCAAAATTTGGTTGAGTTGCGCTTTTTGAAGGTCGAGTGCGCGCTGCTCGCGCCAAGCCATGGCATTAAGACCCACCACGTGCAAAGCTAAGAGAGTGGCCAACCCGATGCGCACACTGCGCCAAGCGGGGGCATGGAACAAGGTTTGCCAAACATGTTGCGCCAAACGCAAGAAGCGTTGCGATGTGCCTTGCGCCCATTCGCCTTGCGCCAAATCCCAGTCGGATTGGGCGGCAACCACCGAGCGTAGGGCGGCGTTTTGCATGACGGGTCTGCGTTGCAGAAACTGTTCGACTCTTTCAACCATGGCAGGTTCCGCAACCAGCGGGCCTTGGGCCGCAGAGAGAGTTGCGTAAGCGGTGAAGGCGGGAAACGCTTTCCACTGCGCCACATTTGGCGGCAACAGGGTGACGCCTTGGCTGTGGCACAGAACCGACTGCGACAGTTCTGGCGTTCCCATCACGCATAACAAGGGCTGAGCGCGGGGAGAGAACTCGGGCACCAAACGTTGCACCACCAAACCACTGGCCTGCATCGGGGCTAGCACCTCGCGCAGCCAAGATTTGCTGCAGGCGGCAACTAAGGCAAGTCCACCGGTTCGGGGGACTTCGGCGGATTTGGGGTCTACAACGCAGTGCAAGTCCGCCACGTCGTCTAGTACGCGGTCTTCTAGCAAACCTTCGAGCACAGCGCCCAAACGTGCGCCTTGGCTGCCTGGCGGAAACTGAACACTTAGCCAAGATAAACGGGTATGGGGAACCACCGCCGCCACCTCGCCTGCATAGGTAGACAGCAAAGAAGCTGCCCCAACAGCGTTGCGCAGCACCTGATGCCCGTCTGAATGGACGTGGGCAAAGCCAGATTGGGCGTCTTTGGGGTTGTGGGGCAGCGAGATGATCAGCATGGGCTAATCATTGTAGAGAGCCACTCTCCCGCCAAAGTACCTTCACATCGACTTGGTCGCGTTGCACCACTGAGTGCTCCACAAGACTAGTAGCGGGCATGCGAAGGCGCCCCACCACCTCAAAAAACCGCGAATTGACGCTGTGCGTTCCGTCCACACTCAATGGCTTACCGGCGGCTTTTTGGAAGGCATCTAGGCTGGACCAAGGGTTTTGCGCGCGTTGGTCGCTCAGGCGTTTGGCGTCAGCTAGGCTTAAACCTGCGACGCTCGCGTAGAGAACGACTGGCGGGGCGGTGTTGAGGTTGACGGGGGTACGTGTAGGTAAGACCGTGATGTAGGGGGCTAGGGAATTCAAAGTTTGCGGTGTTAACCCCAGCCAAGTGAGTTGCGAAACGCGCTGGGGCATTAGGGGAGCACCGTCTTTTTGCTGTTGGGCGGCGACCAGGCCTTGGGCGAGGGTGTTGAGTTGCGCTGTCGGCAAGCTGAGGGCTTCAAACAAGCGCTCAAAGGCTTGTAAAGATTTCAGATCGATTTGGTTGCCTTGCAAAAGGTTGCTGACGTTCATGCGGGCTTGCAGATCGATGATTTGGCCGGATAGGTAGACCTCTTGGGTGAGTGCATCTTCAGAGGATGTGTTGGAGAAGGTACTGCTGCCATTCGTAACGGATTTATTTCCTGCAGAGTTGTTGGAATTAGCCGCCAAAAATGTAGACAAACGCGCTTCTTGTAAAGGAATAGCCCATGGCTCAGCCAGATGGTCTGTTGGGGCGTCGGCATTGCCAGAGCGGGCGTCTTCGCGCAGGATGATGCGTGCCCAATCCAAGGCGCCGAGCAACAGCCATCGCGCTTGTGCGTGCTGACGTTCGGTACTCTCCACTTCCACCGTTCGCCACTGTTGCCAAGCCGCACCCGCAGCCAGCATAGCGACCAAACTGACGGTGAGCATGGCCGCCAACAAAGCAGCGCCGCGAGAGGAGTGGCTTTGGCGCTTCATGATTTGTTGTTGCTGAAGTTGGGGCGGATCCAGTCGATCGATAGCCGGCCTTGTTGGGCTTGAGGGGGTGCTAGTAGGGTCAAGGCTGCGTTGTTGCTCCCGTTTGCCTGTCCCTCAACTTGCTTATTGACGTTATTGCGCAAGTCAATGACCAAGCGAATGGCATCGGGCGTCGAATTGGAAATCGAATTCGGATTCGAAGAGTTACTTGCAACGGAGCCTGCGTTATTGCTTGCACTCGATAGCGGATTCGTCCACGCATTGCCGCGAAAGTAGCTGATCTGCCACAGGTCGATGGCTACTAGGGGCGTTTCAAAATTTTGGTCATCTACACCTGCGTTTTTACCCCAACGCTCGGCGCGAGCCCACGCTTCGAGAAGGCTGCGTCTGTTTTGAAGCGCGGGCGACTGCCAACGCCACCAACGGCCGTCTCTGCGTGTCCACGCAACTACCCACAGGCCCGCATCGCTGCCGTCAGCCATAGGTGTGCTGGCGCGACGCGTGATCCGCAAGGTTTGCCCGTCCCAAGCCAAGCCAGCGTCGCTGATGCTGGGTACCGCTGTCATGTGGTCTAGGTCCGAGCGCCACTGCGCAAGCACGGTTTGTAGGACGGCGGTTTGGTCTACGCGTGTTTGGTTGATGTCGCGGCTGCGCATTAGGCCGTCTAGACCGCGCCAACCCAAGCCCGCCATCACGGCCATGAGGGTGATGGCAATCAGCAACTCGATGAGCGTAAAGCCTTGTTGCTTAGAGGTAACGTTTAAAGACTGCCGCTTTTGCATCAATAGCGTCCCACAACAGTTGTGACGCGAAGCACAGGAAATTGCGCACCAAATACCTGCGCGTCGACCCGCCTAAACGCAGGGTTGGGGGTGGTGCTGACAGTCAGAGCTACGTCAAAGGTTTGAGACGCTTGTTCGCAGGCTATGTTAGTAACGCCAACGCTGGGCAATTGCTGCGACAAGCGCAGTTGTATGAGCGCGTTGTCGGCGCAGATTTGCGCGAGCATGGCATCGCTTTGGCGTTGGGCGTTGTGGGTGAGGGATGCGCTGACGCGTGTACCTGCCATCAAAGCGAGGGCCACTATGCCTAATGCCACTAGCACTTCTATGAGAGTGAAGCCGTTTTCTTTGAAATCCCTTTTTTGTTCAAGACTCATGTGCGAAGAAGACAACATAGGCTCATGGAAGCCGATGGAACGGTTGAAGGCCATCGGTGCCGATGCGCAGATTCATTGGTTTGGCGCCCGAACTTTGGCCGCTTGCTTTGCTGAGAGTAATGGTGGCGGGGGGAATGATCGGTTCGGGCCCCAGCGTGATGGTCTTTATGCCTGCAGACATACCGATGGAGATATCTGCAGACAGCCAATCTTCACTTTGCGCCACAAAACCAGATCCAACCATGGGCGTTTCAATCACAAAACCCGAATCCGTGGCGCGCAAAACAATTGGCAATCCTTGCGACCGCGACTGCACGCGAGCGGCTTCGAGTTTGGCGATCAGGCGCTGCGCTTCGCGCTCTAACTGGGTTTGCGCGTTGTCGCGCATCGCAAGGGCAACACCGGCGGAAGAAATAGCGATGATGGCCAGCACCACCAAGAGCTCCAGCAAAGTCAGCCCGCGCTGGCGCTGCATGGGACTTATTGCCAGCTGCCGATGTCGGCGTTTTTGCCTTCGCCGCCGACTTGGCCATCGGCGCCGAGCGAGAGGATATCTACTTCGCCTTTGAGGCCTGGGTTCATGTATTGGTAAGGCTTGCCCCATGGGTCGTTGGGCAGTTTGTCGATGTAAGGCTTCCAGTTCAAAGGCGCTGGGCCTGCGGTGGGCTGCACCACCAGCGCTTGCAAACCTTGCTCGGCGCTGGGGTAGCGTTGGTTGTCTAAGCGATAGAGTTTGAGCGCTTGCATTAAGTTGCCAACGTCGGTGCGTGCTGCTGTGACACGCGCTTCGTCGGCGCGGTTAAGAACGTTGGGAACGACCAGTGCTGCGAGTATGCCGATGATGGCTAGGACGACCATCAACTCGATCAGTGTGAAGCCGCGATGTTTGGCTTTTGCGCGAAGGTTTTTTTTGGCTTGCAAGGGGTGCATGAGGGGGCTAACTTTGATGGAGTGGTACATGATAAGACTTGGTGAGACATTGATCATGTTAGATCTGCAAAGCAAGGGCCAGATTGGATGGCTCTGAAATATTCACTAGCGATACGAGGTTCGACTTTGTAGTCATCAGCAATCTGCTTCCACTGGGAGACTGCTGAAAAAACCTCATCGACGACCAATTTCCAATTCTTAATCCCAGCACTTTTCGCTACTAGTTCGATCGCAGCAAGCTTTGGATTGCCTTGGCCTGCAATGGCAGTGGTGTGTTGGTTGTTCATGCCGCCACTGAAAGTGAGGTCGAACGCTGGGCTAAATTTCCAGTCTTGCCCATCGTAAATAAAGGCGAAGTTTTTGACGTGATCGTCTTTGTTGTGCGCCAACACGTTAAAAACCATCACCCTGAAAGCGCGCCCGACCTCTTTGACGTTCCTGGTTGCAAAGTGCACTGCTTTTAATAATTGTGTGTAGTCCAAACAAGGCTCACGATGCGAAGCGTCGAGCATGCCGCCCAGAGAAATGACATGCAGTTTTTTATTCTTATTGCGATCAAAACGTTTCACTGCAAAAAACGCTTCCTCTATCCCGCGGACATTGGCTGAGATAAGTCGTGATGGCGGCATATCGACTTTTGCTAGCGCAGCCATTTTTGCGTAGGCCAGTTCTATCCGCCCCATGCAAGCGGGGTCTGTATTTTTTGAGCGGAACTTAACCATCCAATGGTCAAAATTTGCAGGAATCTTTTCAAATCCTGACATCACCACATCGCCCCCATCGCTGCCTAGCGCAAGGGTTACCTTCGGGCGCGCTCCGCCTGGGGATCCGCCATGGATAGTTAGCGCTCGTAGCACCTCAACTGCCGAGCCTTCTTGAACCAAAAGGGCGTCCTCAGCTAATCCAGCGAGGGAGGGGGCGCCAGTATGTTCGTCGTTCTCTATGCTGGGCTTGAACTCTAAAGCGCCCATCGCGCGATTGCCTATGTAAGCGAGCCTGTCTAGTGGGGTGATTTCATGAACGTCCCAACCCAACTTGTTTTTCAAAGCGCGGTCCATCAGGAGTAAGCCCCACCCATCTGGTAGGGCGTCATTAAAAACGCCGTGCAAGCCATCAAAGGTGTTGTTAGTCGCTTTGAATGCCCCTGATTGAAGTTCAAAATTCGGCACGGGGGAGAGCGCAAAGCCGGACTGAATCCAGGCGGTGTCGTACTCAAACCAAATCTGACCCCGCTCTGTTTGGGCGAGGGTGCCAACAGCCAAGCCAGCCATAGACACTTGAAGCTGTTGCACATGCTTGGCTTTTGTATTCATCTGCGGCCTCTTGCTCTTTGTTTTTTTGTGATATCTTTGATAGAAATGACATCTTTAGGCGCAAAGACTTTGTCAAACTCCTGTATAGAGCCCAAGGCGTAGGCTAGCTTTAGCAATGCAAGAAGCGCAATTTCTCCAGTTGTCTCAAATCGTTTGATAGACGCCTCAGAAACTCCAGACCTTTCTGCAAGGCTTTTCCTTGAAAAATTTTCAGCTAGGCGACTTAGTTTGACCCGCTTAGCTAGCTGATACATGGTATCTTCAGGATTTATAAGGGCTAACATTTAGTCTTTTAAATTAGATAAAATTAAATAAAGGATAATATTTTATCTTTTATTTGAATTGTGAGCAATAGTTGGCGCGTCAATGTTCTTATATGATGCTCTTATGCAAATTCTTGGCTCGTTATCACCACCATTTGCCTCCACTTTTTTGCGATTGACTAGCCTATTGGTATGGGCGGTAGTGGCATACAGTGCGGTTGTTTTTGGGCTGCAATGGGGGGGTGGCGTGCCTGTTGACGCCGTGGTTGCTGGTTCCGAGCAAAAACAAGTTTCACCTGACGTGGACTCTTTATCTGTATCTAAAGCCTTGGGTGTTGCCCCTGTGCAATCGGCAAGTGCCAATTTGGCAAGTCGATTTGTATTGGTGGGGGTGATGGATGGCGGCCCTTCCCAAGGGGTTGCGCTCATATCTGTGGATGGAAAGCCAGCTAAGCCCTATCGCCTTGGGCAGACTGTGTCTGATGGACTTGTCGTTGTAGGAACTGGGCCAAAGAAAGCGGAGTTAGGGCCTCAAATGGGATCTACCCCGGCGCTAGTTTTGGAATTGCCGCTCAAAAAATAGCCAATAGTTAAGAAAAAAAGCCCCGAGTTTTGCAACTCGGGGCTGAATCCACTTTTGAGGGTGGAGGAGACAAGCTTGCAGTTTAACCAAGAAGTCTCACCCCCGCAACAATTGTCAGACAATTGCAACACTTTTAA
>Ga0247831_1008292_pt1 | contig 11068 bp, 3 predicted proteins | sample LaCruzMarch2015__9_FD_192406 | JGI IMG/M metagenome (GOLD analysis project Ga0247831, IMG submission 192406) | Freshwater microbial communities from meromictic Lake La Cruz, Castile-La Mancha, Spain - LaCruzMarch2015_1m | ecosystem: Environmental > Aquatic > Freshwater > Lake | place: Spain...
AGTTTGTAGTTCACTAGTTCAGCAAAAAATTTTTCATCAAAGGCAATATTAAATCCTTTCAACAAACGGTCTATATCTGATTGTAAATTGTAGCTAAAGGTAATACTAATATTGTTTCTTAAAACAACTTCGATGGGTTTAGCTAAACTTAAACAATCAATAGCGGCTTGTTTGTATGCTTGTATTAAGCCTGAGGTGCCTAATAAAGTGCCTCCAAAAAATCGAACCACAATAATTATAATATCGCTAAATTTAAATGATTCTATTTGGTTAAGTATTGGTTTTCCGGCAGTACCAGCTGGTTCTCCATCATCACTACTTCTTAATTTGCTATTGTTTACACCCAACTTATAAGCAAAACAAAAATGACATGCCCCTTTAAATCTTGCATCTTTTCTATACCTTTCTAAAAGTACTTTTGCTTCTTCTGCTGTTTTAATAGGATGTGCAAAGGCTAAGAATCTACTTCCTTTATCTTTAAAAGTAGCCTCAAAAAGCTGATTGATTGTATAATAAGTATCGTTCAATCAAACTAAATTAATGCAATTAAAACAATAGCAAATATGCTCAGAAATATCCCTGCTGTGTTTAATTTGCTCAATTTTTCTTTAAAAGCTATAATACTTATGATAGTGCCCAAAACCACTATCGACATGTTGTTTACAGGAAAGAAAGTAGAGGCATTTAAAAAGTTGCTTTCGAGCGATTTCATTACTAAAAACATTGAAAAAAAATTGGGAATTCCTAAAACCAAGCCTGTGATTATACTTTTGGTGTGCCAAATGGTTTTTTTCATTATCAATAGCGATAAAAACGAAAAAGAACCGCCAATAGCAGCAAACATAAATGCAGTAGAAAGTATATATTCGTTACTAATTTGATTGCCTGTGAAGGTTCTTTGTAAATAATTTATAAGTGCATCAATACCTCCACATCCAATAAATAAAATTACAGGTAAAAGATAATGCCATTGTGTTGTAATTTTTACCGATTGGTTCGACTTTTTATAACTTACCATCACCACAGCAATCATGGCCAATACAATACCTGCGATTTGCACAGGGCTTAGCGTTTCATGATATAAATACACCGCCAATGTTACTGGAATTACTATTGACATTTTGTTGGCAACAGATGCCACTGAAACACCAAAAACAACTGTTGTTACAGATATTAAATAAAATAAACTCACAAACAGCATTCCTAAAACCATAGCATATAGCACCCAAGGTTGTTGCATTATAAAACCCAAACTAAACTGCTGTGGTGCTATTTGAAACCCTAAAAATGCTGCTACAAAATAGTTTGCTACAATGGCTTGAAAGCTATCAATACCAAATTTTGGAAACAGCCTAAATAGGAGAATTATTCCCGTGTTAACTAATATACATAATAAGATAAATATCATAAACTAAGATTGGGTTTAACTATTTTGTAAGTATCATTAAAATTAGTGATGCTATTAATCTCCATAATCTCAAACAAATCGGGTGCTTTTAAACCAGATTGCCATTTGAAATTGGATGTAAAAATATGAGCTTCATCCCAACTATTGCTGTCAATAAACATTTGAAGCGTTTTTTGGCCGCCTTCAACAAGTATTGATTGAATGTTTTTTTTATACAATGTGTCAAAAATTTCAGTTATAACATCTTCTTTATTATTCAACTTAAAATAGCTTACTGTTTGTGTATCTTGCTTTGGTGCTAATGTAAAAACAAAGGTTGGCATGCCATCTGTAAATATTTTTAAATGTTGAGGCAAGCTACATTGTAAATCAATTATTACTCTAATTGGGTTTTTGCCAAACCAGTTTCTAGTTGTTAATTGAGGATTATCATTTAACGCGGTATTATAACCTACAAGTATAGCTGCTTGCTTGCTTCGCATTTTATGTACAATAGCATCGGAATACCAATTGGTAATTTTATTTGACTTGGTTGAACCTTTCAATCGGCCAATATATCCATCTTCAGTTTGAGCCCATTTTAAAACAACATAAGGTTTTTTGTAAGTATGAAAATGAATAAATCTTTTATTTAATTCCTTGGCTTCTTTTTCTAATACACCAACAATTACCTCAACACCTGCCTGCTTTAGTTGCGCAAAACCTTTCCCAGCTACCACAGGATTAGGGTCAAGACAGGCTATTACTACTTTTGCAATTTTATTTTCAATAATTAAATTGGTGCAAGGTGGTGTTTTTCCAACGTGTGCGCAAGGTTCAAGGCTAACATAAATTGTGGCTCCCTCTAAAAGTGATTTATCTTTTACAGCATTAATAGCATTTACCTCGGCATGAGGGCCCCCAAATTGTTTGTGATAACCTTCGCCAATTATAGCATTTTGTTTTACCACAACAGCGCCAACCATGGGGTTTGGAGCAACCCATTGTTCGCCAGTGGCAGCCAATTGCAAACAGCGTTGCATAAATAATTCGTGATAATGCATGCCACAAAAGTAAGAAGCCGCAGCTAATAAACTAACTACGGCTTCTTAAAATTCTAGTTTTTGGTTTTTACTTATTGATAACCATTTTTTTGTAATGCTTTTTATTGCTTTCAGTAACTTGAATTAAATAAACGCCCTCCCCTAATTCTGGCAAGTCAACTTTTAGCTGCTGTTTTCCAGCAGTTAATATGCTACTCCAGACTGTAGTGCCCACCACAGAGATGATATCAATCTCAATTTGATTTTTAAAATCGTTTTTTATTGATAATGTAAAATTACCATTATTGGGGTTAGGGATGATTTCAAAGCTGCTTAAGTTTGGTGAATGACGCTCAATCCCATCAAAAATATTATCTCTTCTAACAATATTGGAGCGTGATTTAATACTTGCTGCTCTTAAGGTATCACAAGCATCATCTAAAGGAACAGTAATCCAATAAGCCAAGGAATCATCATTAGTATTAACGTTTACATCGGTATAGCTAAACACATTACTTGAAACGTTATCAAATATCGTATCTAGATTTGTTAAGGTTTGTTTATGCAATTCAAAAATACCGAAAGGCAAACCACCATAAGCATTCCATGTTAAATCATAAGTTAATCCATTATTAGAAGTATTTGCTTTTATATTAATTGTTGTATGATACAAAGTAGGAATACTAGTTCCACCACAAACATCTTTAAGTGCTAATCCATACGTGTAATAATGCGCAGCTGTATTTACCGGATCAAGCGAATCGCCCCAGGTAGGAAGACTAATATTATCTATATCTTCGTAACTGTAAAATTGAGCTGCTCCATCATAAGGAATTACAGCAATAGTATCATAACCAAATTGGATATCGGATTTTCTTAAAAGTAAAAAACTATCTAATTGCACAGATGTTACTGGATTTACCCAATAAACAAAATTATGTTGTGTAGGTTCATCTACGCTTACAAAACAAATTGCACTTGGATCGGGACCAAAATTAGCTATAGGTAAAAAAGCCGAATTTGTACAGCCATTGTTATCGCTTACAATTACATTGTATATACCCGTTTGCGAAATTGTAATTGTTTGTTGATTTCCAATAATGTTAGGACTTATTAATTTTTGCCATCCATAAGAAGCATAACCCGCATTAGCTTGCAATGTAGCAGTGTTGTTTGGAGTGCAAGGGTCAAAAGGATCAACAATTGAAATAACCGGAGCTGCTGGCGGTTGATTAAATACAACTTGAACTACATTTGACATGCTAACACAATTATTGGCAGAGTCGGTCACCAAAACACTGTAATAGCCTGAGTAACTTAGCTGAGTGCCATTGTAAAAGCAATTGTAACTTGATGTATTTGCACCTCCAATCACCGAGCCATTAAAATACCATTGGTATGATGCCCCTGAGATTTGATTGGTTGTTAATAATACAGGAGTGCCACTGCATCCTATTATAGGTCCTGCTTGATTGATAGCTGCCTGGTTGGTGCAATTGCTTCCTGCAATGTTAATCGAAAATGTAGCAGGTATAGTATCGATACAACCTGTAACTATATCTTGAGCAACTAAAATTACTGTATAAACTCCATTGTTGTAATAGGTATAAGAAAAGTTTTGTGCATTATTAAATTGAGTAAATCCATCACCAAAAATCCATGTAAAATTATATTGACCTAAAGCTGCATAAGGATTTGTAAAATTAACAACATAAGGTGGTAGCTGTGTAAATGAAATTGGACTTGCTGTAAAACTTATTCCAAAAGATACTTGATTATAATTAATATCAACTGTATCAGCATCACTACATAATCCGTCACTTACCTGCACAATATAGGTTGTATTTGCACCTGGAGATGCTACCGGATTTGCAATAGTTGTATTGCTTAAACCTTGCGCTGGCGTCCAGCTATAATTTACATTGCTAGTTCCTGTGTAATTTAATGCAGCATTTAATTGAGCAGTATTTCCACAACTAATAGTTTGGTCTGAGCCAGCATTCACAGATAAATTTACTATTGAAATGTTTTGACTGGCTGAATTGGTACAATTATTTGCATCATTATAAATGTAAGTTATCTGAAAATTTCCTGCGCCATTAATTGTTGGATCAAATTGATTTCCTCCAACCACTCCAATTCCTGCATAAGTTCCTCCAATTGGACTACCTCCAATTAAATTAAACGGCACCAAACCATTACACACAACTGCAAAAGTATCGAGTGTAACAATGGGTAATGCAAAAACTTGAATACTTGATGTGTCGGAGTTTACACAGCTATTTGCATCAGTATAAGTATAAGTAATAATATGAGAGCCAGTTCCAGCAGATAAAGGCGAAAATATATTTCCTGAAACACCAGTACCCGAATATATACCACCTAAAGGTAAACCTCCATTTAAAGTAATAGGAGTACCATTAATACAGGTTTGTGTTGGTGTTGAAAATATAATTTGCGGTAAATCATTAACAACAACAGTAATTGTATCATAACCAACACAACCATTTGTAAAAGTAACTGTATAAATTACGTCATGACTTCCTACACCAGCAATTGCAGGATTAAATGTATTGCCAATAACGCCATTTCCGGTGAAAGCACCGCCAACTGGAGCATAAACAAATGACACTGGATTGCTATTAATACACAACGGTGAAATTGCTTGTAACACAGGCGAAGATCCTAATGTTACATTGATGTTTTGAGTAATTGAAGCCGAACAACCATTACCATCTATGTAGGTATAGTTAATGTTAAATGTGCCTAGGCCTGCTGTTACTGGGTTAAAAGAGTTTCCAACAATACCTACTCCAGTAAAGGTTCCACCTACTGGTGTTCCTGTTAAATTAATTAAACCGCCATCTAAACAAACTGTGCTGGGAATCACAACTGAAACAATTGGTGCAGCAGTTAGCGTTATATTTTGACTAGCAGAGCCCACACAACCATTATTATCTGTATAACTGTATTGAATAGTGGTTGAGTTTCCTGAAACTAATGCCGGATAAAAAATTGAATCATTTAATACGCCTACACCTATATAAGCACCACCAATTGGTGTACCACTAGAAAGTATGATATTTCCTTCATTAGAACAATAAGTTGCTGTTGCTGGTATATTTACAATTGGCAATGCATTAACATTTATAGCATGTGTTGCTGTTGCAGTGCAGCCACTATTAACATCGGTAAAAGAGTAGCTAACATTAATTACACCTGCAGCATTTGCCGTAATGATATTAGCGCTTGGTAATCCATTTACCAAAAGAGTACCTCCTGATGGCGAAAACAAAAGATTGATTGAGGCTCCAATACAAACAGAAGAAGGTAAATTGTATGACACAATTGGTGGTTGATTTACAAAGATAAATTGTATTGCTGATGCATTACAGCCGTTTGCATCTGTAAAAGTATAAGTAATTTGATGATTTCCGGGACCCTGTGTTGTTGGGTCAAATTGTACACTAGGATTTCCATCAACTGTGTAATTGCCTCCTAATGGCAATCCGCCTGTTAATGTAAAAGATGCATCATTTAAACAAACCGAAGCAAACGGAGTTAAAGTTACGGTGGGTAAACTATTTACAACAATATTATCTGAAGCACCAGCTGCACAACCATTAATACCGGTATAAATGTAGTTGATGTTGAATATACCTTGCCCTGCTAAGCTTGGAAAAAAGCTTCCTCCAAACACACCTTGCCCACTATATACACCAATACCACCTAACGGCAATCCACTTCCTCCATTTAAAGCAATGGCATTTGCATTGATACACAAGTCTGAAGGGGCGTTAAAAGTAACTGTTGGTAAAGTTTTAATTTCTATATCACTTCCATTGTTAGTACCAATAGTGTTTGGATTGCTTGCTTTAACACGTATGCGATAGGCATTGCCGGCAGTTGTTCCTAAGGGAATTGTACCGCTTATATTTCCAGAGTTTATTGATGCAATAGAACCAATAGCTATAGGAGCCACAAAGCTTCCTGTAACATCGCTCAACTCTGCTGTGAAGTTATTACCAGCATTAAAAACACCATTTACCGAGTACGAAATATTAAATGCTTCTCCTTCGCATATTGAGTTATTGCTCAAAGGCAAGGTGCTTATTGTTTGCGCCTCTGATTTTGCTACCACAAAACCGATTAATGCTAATCCAAATACAACTAGTTTATTCATAATATTGATTCTAAAGTTCAAAAAATATCTTCCTTATTTATTGATGATTAATCTCTTGTTTACAACCCTCTTGCTGCCTGTTACTTGCAGTTGATATACACCCTGTGCAACTTGCTCTAATGGTACAAAAATGTTAGTTTTTCCGTTCAGTTTTTCTAGTTGCTTTATCCAAACTACGGCTCCAATCTTATTGTAGATAACAAGTTTTAAATCTTCTGCTATTGTGGTTTCAATATTAATATTAAACACCCCATTGTTTGGATTCGGGAATGCATTAACTTCAAAAAGTTGGGCTGATTGTTCTAACCCCAAAGCGTTACCGTAGCCAATAGTATTTGAAATAGATTGATGATAAACATTGCTATCGCTATTACAAAGGTTATCAAGGTTTGCTCTTACCTGATAATAAACATATCCTGATGGATAAGCGGGAGGCGATAAATCCTTAATTGAATAAATATTTGCATTACTATTAAAGGTGAAAGCACTACTTGTAGGCGACATTGCATTAGCAGATGGCCCTCTATATAAAGTGTAGCTTAATGAATCTATACCAATATATTTGGTAAAGAAGACTTCAAGACTATCACCATTTCCTAGAGGTGTTATGGTAGTTTTTATAGTACCATGTATATCACCGAGTGTGGTCATATTCCCACAGCTATCCTTAACTGCTAATCTATAACGATTATTATTAATATCTGGCAGTGAGGCGGTATCTAAAAACTCGCTATTGTTGTTATAATCTACTCTTCCTATTTCGTTATAAACTCCAGCCAGATTAGATTCTTTATAAACCACAAATGAATCAATTGAAGTTGTGAGTGGCTTTTCCCAAATAATTCTGTTTTTGTTTAGCAATGTATCAACTGTTGAAACACAAATGTATTGTGGCAACATATTGCTTCCATTAACTTCAAAGTCTAATGATTGTGCATAACAACCATTGGCATCAAAACCCTGCACCCAATAACTGCCAGAAGTATTAATGACAATACTACTTTGTGTTGAACCTGTTGACCACAAATAAGAACTGTAACCAGCATTTGCATTTAGGGTTAACGATCCACCACCACAAAAGTTATTGGAGCCTGTGCTTGTTATAAACGGAGTTGATGGCAAAGGAAGTACTGTAATATATACAGGACTAGAAAGATTAATACAGCTACTATCTTCTACACCTACTGTATAATAGCCTGTAACCGATGGTGCATAAGTACTACCAAAACCTGCCTGAAGTGGAATGCCGTTATAATACCATTGATATGAATAATCAGTTCCAGTATTACACCCTAGCAAGAAGTTTTGATTAGCACATATAGTAGTGCTGTAGCTGCTGTTATTGGGAATTAATACTCCATCAATAAAAACATTGGCACTATCGTTACAAAAAACACCATTGTTACATGTTATTAAATTCGACATTACCAAAGTATCTACACATCCACTTCCAAGTGCTGTTGCAATAAGTTTAACCGTAAAACTTCCATTGCTTGTGTAATTATGATACACAGGTTGAAAACCACTATAAGTGGTACCATCACCAAAATGCCATACAAATGAATAGTTTGAAGGATTTGGCGTATTATTTGTAAATAATACAATAAATGGTGCGGTATTTAATATTTGCGCACTTGGTGTTACTGCCAAATTAAAATTGGATTGAGAAACCGATACTAAAACCGTATCGTTTGAGCTACAAACTCCATCACTTACGGTTAATACATAGTTTGTTGAACTAGATGGTGTGGCAACTGTATTTTGAGTGGTGGTGCTACTTAAGCCCAAAGAAGGACTCCATGAATAATTTAGCAATCCATTACCCGAATAATTACTTTGTGCTTGCAGCAATGCAGATGTTGTGCATGTTATACTTTGATCTATGCCAGCATTGGCCTGTAAAGTATAAGTATTATAGTTAATTGATACAGAATCCACACAGCCATTTCCATCAGTATAAGTATAGCCTAAAGTTTGTATTCCATTAGGCAAGGCTGTTGGGTCTAATACTCCGTTGATAATACCTGTTCCATAATAAGTACCCCCTGATGGCAGCCCATTGTTTAATATAATATTTCCTGCGCCAGAGCATATATTACCCAATGAAGAAAGGCTTGCAGATGGTAATGAATTAACAACTATATTGGCATAAGCAGCCCCGCTACAACCATTAACATCGGTAAAAGTATAATCGATTGCAAAAGTACCACCCCCACTTAAATTGCTATTAAATAATCCATTGCTAACAAAGTTGCCAGTATAAACACCCCCAAGAGGTAAACCATTGTTCAGCGTTATTAAACCTGCATTTCCGCAAGTTGCTGTATAGTTGGTATGCGTTACGGTTGGTGCGGCATTAACTATTATATTTTCGCTAATAGTATCTGCGCAAGAGTTATTGTCTGTAAATACGTACAACAAGTTAAAATTACCATTGCCGGCTATGGATGGATCAAACATATTATTACTTACCCCTGTTCCACTGTAAACACCGCCTATAGGTTGTGCAAATGTAAGCGCAAAGGCATTATCATTACCACAGATGGCAGGCAATGATATACTACTCAAAACAGGCAAGGCATTTACATTAATTGTTTGGTTTGAGGTTGATATGCATCCATTTCCATCTATAGTTTCATATTGAATAAGATGAACACCAACACCTGCAATTACTGGGTCGAAAGTATCTGATACCACTCCAACACCACTGTAAATACCACCAGCTGGGCTTGCAGAATTTAATGTAATTGCTGTTGTGTTTAAGCAAACAGGAGAGATTGGAGCAAAATTAATAGCTTGTGGTATTAAAACTGTAATATTTTGAGTTGTACTTACACTGCAACCATTAGGGTCAGTAAATGCATAAGTAATGTTGTTTATTGGGTTGGCAAGATTAGGATAAAATACACCACCTAATACACCTGAGCCTGTGTAACTGCCACCCGCAGGAAGTCCTCCTGTTAATATTAATGGAGCGGCTGTTTCGCAAATATTAGCAAAAACAGGCAAACTAACAACAGGAAGTGGATTAATAGTAAATTGTGTTGAGATGCTATTTCCACAACCATTGGCTGGACTATAATTATAAGTTAATGTATGAACTCCTGCCGAAAGAGTATTTGTATTAATTTCAGTTGCTAAAATACCATCAATTAAATAGGTGCCACCTACAGGGAATCCATTATTTAAAACAAATGTTCCGCTATTTAAACATAAACTAGCAACTGGTAACAATGTAAGTTGCGGCAATGGATTCACAATAACATCAAAACTAGTTATAGAAGAACAGGTATTTACATCAGTATATTGATAAGTTATAGTATGAATTCCAGCACCAGCTGTGGTTGGATCAAAAGTTGTTCCCACAACACCATTTCCTGTAAATACTCCTCCTAATGGCGAGCCCGTTAATAATGTTGGTACATCATTTAAGCACAATACAGTTTGTGTTGCAAAAGCAGTTACAACAGGCGCAGCATTAATGGTGTAGTTTTGAGTTGCAGTAGCGATACATCCATTGATATCATTTACCATATAGGCAACATTGTAAATACCTGCAGGAAGTAAAGTTGGGTATAAAACATTATTGATAATTCCCGCTCCATTATAATTTCCACCTATAGGTGTTCCTCCGCTTAATACAACTGCTGCACCGCCTTCGCAAGAGAGTGTATTGGGCAAATTTAAAGAAGCCAAAACAGGTGTGTTCACAATAACCTCAACCGCATCTGATGTTTGGCTACAAGCATTTCCATCAGTGTAAGTAACCGTATAAATTCCTGAAGCACTCACATCTATCGACTGTGTGTTTTCTGAGTTACTCCATATATTTCCGCTAGGTTCATTTGAAGCTAAAGTTACCGTAGAGCCATTACATATTACTAGTGAACCAAACGCTGTAATTACAGGTTGCGCAGGTAAAGCATTTACTGTTACATTTATTGGTGCTGAGGTTGAAAAGCATCCATTAGCATCGGTGTAAGTAACATCAACATTATAAGTACCAATACCATTAATATTAATAAAGTCTGTTGTTGATGATGTTGACCATGAATTACCTCCAACATAACTTGATGTTAAATCAACACTACCACCAAAACAGAATGTTGTTGGACCGCTAGCTGTAATTACAGGTTGCGCAGGTAAAGCATTTACTGTTATATTAATTGGCGCTGAGGTTGAAGAGCATCCATTAACATCGGTGTAAGTAACATCAACATTATAAGTACCAATACCATTAATATTAATAAAGTCTGTTGTTGATGATGTTGACCATGAATTACCTCCAACATAACTTGATGTTAAATCAATACTACCACCAAAACAGAATGTTGTTGGACCGCTAGCTGTAATCACAGGTTGCGCAGGTAAAGCATTTACTGTTACATTTATTGGCGCTGAGGTTGAAGAGCATCCATTAACATCGGTGTAGGTAACATCAACATTATAAGTACC
>Ga0247831_1008293_pt1 | contig 11067 bp, 12 predicted proteins | sample LaCruzMarch2015__9_FD_192406 | JGI IMG/M metagenome (GOLD analysis project Ga0247831, IMG submission 192406) | Freshwater microbial communities from meromictic Lake La Cruz, Castile-La Mancha, Spain - LaCruzMarch2015_1m | ecosystem: Environmental > Aquatic > Freshwater > Lake | place: Spain...
CCATAATTGCGGCGCGATCTTGCCGCCTGCCGCATGCACCGCCGCCACGACTTCGCCCCAGCGCGCAAGTGCAGCATCGCCGTGAAGCACGGGCACCGCAGGGCCTCCGGTCGTCCCATCCCCCACCGCGGCGGCATGATCGGGCCCGATGCCTTCGGTAATCACCAAGCCCATATGCGCGCGCCGCGCATAATAATCTGCGACGCCCGGCCCCGGCACGCCGCCCGGGCTAAAATTCCGCGTCATCGGCGACATGACGAAGCGATTCACCATGGTCAGCGAACCGCAGGTGAAGGGTGAAAACAAGGAATCTAGCTCGCCGCGCATGAAGCCCTCACGCCAATTCGAACGGCTCTCTCGATCGCCGCAAACAACCGTTCACCTTCCGGGCGACAGGCGCGCAGACCCAGCGGCGGGATCTACGAAGACGGCCTCATGCACGCATCACATTCAGGCGGGCACTACTTTAAGCGCCGACTGCGGACACGCTTCCGCGCCTTCACGCGCGAGGTCTTCCAGACCTTCGGGCACGATCTCGTCTTCAACATAAACAATGCCGTTCTCATCGAGCTTGAACACGTCCGGACAGATCTCCGCACAGACCCCGTAGCCGCAGCACGCCGGCTTGCTGATCACAACCTTAAGCCTACCCGATCCCGACATTCAGACCTCCCAAAAACCGTTTCCGACCGTTTCAGAACTTACAACTTGTACAAATATCATTCAATATGTATAACGACAGGCAACAAGAACGACGCCTGAGGAGAGAAACGCCATGCTGCAACATTCACGCGTGATCTTGCGCGATGGAACAACCCTTGACGATCTGATTATGCGCAGCACGAACGAAGTGTCCTTGCGCGTGATGACGGATGAGGAGCTGTACCATCACGAAATGGAAAAAATATTCGCCAAGACCTGGCTATTGCTGGGACATGAAAGCGAAATTCCAAAGTCCGGCGACTTCATCGTCCGCGACATGGCCGAAGACAATGTCATCGTCGCACGCGATCGCAATGGCGAAGTCCATGTATCGCTGAACGTGTGCCCGCATCGTGGCATGCGAGTCTGCCTCGGCGAAGCAGGCAATAAACAAATTCACCAATGCGTCTATCACGGCTGGGCCTTCAAACCGAATGGCGATTTCATCGGCGCGCCTGTCGAAAAAGAAAAGATGCACGGCAACAATGTCGAAAAGTCCTCGCTTAATCTCAAAAAGGCGCGAGTCCATCTTTACGGCGGCCTGATCTTCGCGACCTGGAACATCGAAGGTCCATCCTTCGACGAATATCTGGGCGACATCAAATTCTACATGGACCAATTGTTCTGCCGCACGGACAACGGGCTGGAGCTGCTGGGCCCGCCGCAGCGTTTTACGCTGCCATGCAATTGGAAAATTCCAGGCGAACAATCCGGTTCGGACGGCTTTCATACGCTGACGTTACACCGCTCACTGATGGAAGGCGGCATCATGGGCGGCACGGCGGAATCGATCTACGATCAGGCGCCCGGCATGTACGGCGTCGACGTCTCTTGTGAACAAGGGCACTCATTGCGCTGCCTTGAGGCGGAAAAAACCTTCAAGATGTTCGCCGACGTGCCTTTCGAAGGTAAGTCAGTCGAAGAACGGCTGAATCTGCTGACCCCGCCGGGCATCACCAAAGAAATGATCCCACAGCTGTTCAAGAACCTACTCCCCGAACAAGTGGAGCAGCTTGCCACGATCCCGCCCCAGGTCGGCGGCATGTTCCCCAATATCCTCATCGCCTTCATCTTCGCTCCGCGCACAGATGGTGGATCATCGGGCGCCTTGGCGCTGCACACTTACGTCCCCAAGGGGCCGGACAAAGTGGAATTCGTAAACTTCATCTTCGCAGAAAAAGACGCGCCGGAACAAATGAAGCGCGACATGCTGCAGAACTCAATCCAAAACACCGGCACTTCGGGCACGATCGAGCAGGACGACGCAGACGTCTGGCCCGTCATCATGCGCAATGCGCGCGGCGCCGCCAGCAAGGGCATGACGCTAAAATACCAAGCGCTGCACGGCCACGAACGCCCCGAGGGCTGGAAGGGCGGCGGGCTGCTTTATCCGGGCTTCACCAAGGACGACACACAGTGGAACTGGTGGATGGCCTACTACAATCTAATGGCCAAAGCCTAAGACGCGGAAGGAGAGTACCATGCCCTGGGTTACAAAATCGACCGCCGCGCCGGATTCCACCACCATCATGCGTGGTCTATCCTCACGGCGGCGCGTGCCGCTTGGCTCTGAGACCTATAATCGGTTGCTCGAAACGCTATACGACGAAGCGGCGGCGCTCGACGAACGCCGGTTCGACGATTGGGTGGCGATGCTATCGAAGGAGATCATTTATCAAGCGCCGATCCGCCTCACCCGCACCGGCCCGAACAAGGATCGCGACGTGATGCGGACCATGTTCCATTTCGACGAGGATTATAATTCCATCTTGATGCGCACCGGCCGCCTGGCGAAGAGCGCGTGGGCGGAAGACCCGCCGTCGCGCTGCCGCCGCTTCATCACCAATGTCCGCGTCGGCGAATGTGATTCCGCAGGCGAATACGAAGTCGTGAGCTATTTGTTTCTTGAACGGAGCCGCGGCGACAATCCGGAGAACGAGCAACTGACGGCCGAGCGCCGCGACATCTGGCGTAAAGACGGCGGCGCCTTCACGCTCGTCCGCCGTGAGATCATCGTGGATCAGTCAGTGCTCGGCATGTCCAACCTCGCGGTCTTTCTTTAACCGGCATGGCCAGCCCCGCCCCTCCTTCGATTGTCGTTGTCGGCAGCGGGCTGGCCGGCTTTGGCGTGCTGCGCGAGCTGCGCAAGCTGTCGCCGGACGCGAAGCTGACAATGGTGACGCTGGAAGACGGGCATTTCTACTCGAAGCCCGCTTTGTCCACCGCACTCGCCAAGGGCAAATCGGCCGAAACGCTGGTGACGACGCCGAGCGAAAAGATCGCCGCGCAATTAAAGATCGACGCCCGCATTGGCCGCCAGGCTGAAGCCATAGACCCTGAGGGCAAGGTTCTGCTGACGACGGGCGGACCAATTCCTTACGACGCGCTTATATTGGCGACGGGCGCCCTGCCCATCCGCCCGCCGATCGCAGGCGATGCGGCGCACCGCGCCATCGCGATCAACCAGCTTGAGCATTATGGCCGATTCCGGAAGGAACTGACCGATGGCGCGCGCGTCTTGATCATAGGCTCCGGACTTGTCGGAACCGAATTCGCCAATGACCTCGTCACCACCGGATTTAAACCGGTCGTGGTCGACATGATGGCGCTGCCGCTGGCGCAACTCGTCCCCCCCGCCATTGGTGAGAAGGTGCGCGACGCGCTGGAGCGCGCAGGCGTGGAATGGCGCCTCGGCCGAAAGATCGTCGCGCTGAAATATAAAGACGGCGCGCAAGGCTATGTCGCAACGCTCGACGACGGCGCTGAAATCGAAGCGGCCATCGTACTTTCAGCCGTCGGCCTCAGACCCAATGTCGCGCTCGCCGCCGAGGCCGGGCTCGAGATCGGCGCCGGCGTCAAAGTGAATGAATGCGGCCAGACCAGCGACCCGCATATTTTCGCCATCGGCGACTGCGCGGAATACCAACATGGGCTTTCCGCCTATGTCACCCCGATCATGGCGGCCGCGCGCGCAATCGCACCCTCAGCGCTTGGTACACCCACCGAAATTCGGTTTCCACCGCTATCCGTGCAGGTGAAGACGACATTGCTTCCGATCAATCTCTTGCCGCCGACTCGCGCTGCGGGCGGCGCCTGGCGCCGGATCGAAGACGACGCAAAGGGCAGCAAATACATTTATGTCGACGCAGCCGAGATCGTCCGCGGCTACGCCCTTACGCAAGACAAATGCGAGCAACGCATGGACATGGACCAACTCGTGGGAGAGAGAGCATGACCCGCCTACTTGAAGGAAAAATCGCCATCGTCACCGGGGGCGCTAAGGGCTTGGGGCTCGGCATATCGCGCGCCATGGCCAAGGAAGGCGCCACGCTTCTGATCACCGGCCGCGACGGCGCCGCGACGGACATAGTCGCCGCAAATATTCGTTCAGATTTCGGCGCCCGCGCAATCGGCATTGCAGCGGACATGCGCATCAAGGCCGACGTTGAAGGAATGGTACAGCGCGCCGTCGCTGAATTTGGCGGCCTCGACTGCCTTGTGACCAACGCCTCCCAGCTTTCTCCAAACGTGCTTTTAGAGCATAAGACAGATGAAATGCTGGCCGAAACATTGAATGTCGGCGTATGGGGCACATGGTGGGCGATGCGCGCCGCCTTCCCTCATATGAAGGCGCGCGGCGGCGGCACGGTGGTCAATTTCCATTCGATTGATGCGGATACAGGCGCCTGGCTGCACAGCGATTACAACATCAACAAAATGGGAATCCTCGGCCTGACGCGGAGCGCCGCAGTCGAATGGGGCCGCTTCAACATCCGCGTCAACGCCATTGCGCCAACCGGAATGGGCCAGGTGTTCGCTCAGCTAGCCAAGGACGTTCCTGGCTTTCTTGAAATGGCGACCGCCACCAATCCCCTTAAGCGCGCGGGTGATCCCGAAAAAGACATCGGCCCCGCAGTCGTCTTTCTCGCTTCTGAAATGTCCCGGTTTATCACGGGCGAAATGATCAATGTCGATGGAGGACAAAATCTTCCTGGATATGTCAGCATACCGCATAATCTGGAAGAATTGGAAAAAGGCTCAAAATGAGGCTCGCCGTCGCTGAAACAGAAACCGCAGCAACGCCTGATGTGGAGCTTTCGCCGAGCGTCATCCGCATCTTGAGCGGCGCTCTGGACGCAATCGCGGCTCGGGGCGCCAAGCGCCTTTCCATGAGCGACATTATCGACGCCAGCGGCGTATCGCGCGGCACATTATATCGTTACTTCTCAAACAAAGAGGAGGTTCTGGCCGCCGTTTCAGAATTCGTCTGCGTGGGTTTCGAAAATGGCGTCAGAGACGCCGGCGAAGGCATTGACGACCCGATCGCGCGGCTTAAATCCGTTATGCAGTTCTATGCTCGTTATACTTCGGAGAACTCGCCGGATCGAGTCTTTGAGATAGAACCCGCCTTTCATCTCGCATTCTTTCGCAGCCGCTTTTCCCGATACAAACACGCTGTAAGCGAGGCGATAGGACCCACATTCGACCATTTGGAAAAGCTGCTTGGCGCGCCGATCGACAGAGAAGCCTTTGTGGAATTGCTGGTGCGAAACCAGCTGAGCACCTTATTGGTGCCGGCCAGCGATGAATGGAAGCAGCTCTGGAATGATACCGCGGACAATGTCCAAAAATGGGCCCTAACAATTTCTAAGACGCGCACTTGAGCAAGAATGGAGCATTCGAAATGTCTAATATAGCGCATATGAAGACCAGCGACTTCTCTACTTTTGCTGACGTGACGACCGCAGAGGCAGTGATCGCGAAGGCAAAAGAGCTACGCCCGCTATTGATGGCGGAAGCCGCTGCGGGTGAAGCGCAACGATCGCCGACGAAAAAAGTCGAAGAAGCGCTGTTCGAGCATAAAATTCTAAACGCCATGCTGCCAAAGCGGCTCGGCGGACTGGGTCTTTCCTTCACCGATTTCAGCCGTATGCAGATAGAAATTGCAAAAGGCGATCCGGCGATCAGCTGGGTGGTTCAAATTATCAACGGCACGAGCTGGGTGACGAGCCTTGCGCCCGACAGCGTCCAAGATGCCGTCTTCGGCAAAGGACCAACCACCATATGCGGCGCCTACAATCCCCCAGGCAAGGCCCGCAAAGTCGAGGGTGGCTGGATCATCAACGGCGCATGGCCATATACGTCGGGTTCACGCCAATCCGAATGGGCGCAGCAAGGCGTTGTACTGGAGGGCTATGACGGCCCCGTCGTTCCAGGCATCAGCATGTGCTACATCCCGTTCAAGGACCTGACGATGGTGGACACTTGGTTCGTCACCGGCATGCAGGGCACAGGATCCGACACCAGCGTCGCCAAGGATGTATTCATCCCCGAAGGCCAGATGGTGCTCATGAATGAGCGAGCGGGGCAAATCGACAGGACCAAACGCCATTTTGGCGCCCCGTCCGATTTGCTGCCGGTGGTCCCAGTCGTCAGAACCACAGGCATTGCGCAATTGATCGGTGCGGTCGAAGCGATGCTGGAGATCGTGCGCGACGAAGCGGCCAAAAAGCCGGTCCTGACCACGATTATCCCCAAGCGCATCAATTCCGGCGCCTATATGAGCGACCTCGGCGAAGCGGCGGCAATGATCGATACCGCGAAGCTGATCCTGTTCCACCTTGTCGGCGAGTTTGATCAGGTCGGCCTCACCGGCGTCGAACTAACGCTGGAGCAAAAAGCCCGGCACCGCGCCCAATGCGCCCAGATGATCAAGTTGGTGCACGGAGCTTCGGAATCACTAATGTTCCTTGCAGGATCGTCGGCGTTCTCTCTCGAAAAGCCAATCAGCCGCTATTGGAAGGACGTGTCGATGGGATTGCGCCACATCCAAAACATCCCAACGATCGGCTATGAAATTTACGGCCGCAACATCGCCGGCGGCGACATGATCTCACCGCCCGGCGCCTATTGATCGCCAATCAGGCGCGCGCGAAAGAAAGCCAGTATTTCGTCGCGCGCTTGAATGGTCGGTTGGTCCGCCGCGTCAATCAAATGCAGCGTCACCACGCTGTGCGGAATCTTCAGCGGTGCGTCGGGATTGGCTGCTGAATCGGGTAGGACCTTACCGATGAAGCGGTCGCCCAGCGCGTCATGATAGGCGGCGAAACGCGCCGCGCTACAGAACGTATCTCCTTCAAAACGATATGCGAGCACCGTTAGGTCTTCAGCCTCCATACGCGCCTTCACCGCAGCCAGTTCATCGGGTGCGATCGCAAGACCCGCAGGGTTGTGCATCGGAAGCGAAGGCTGCGACAAAACCGGCGCCAGCACAGCCTTTTCAAGCATCATCGACAGCGCGAAATTGCCGGTAAAGCACATCCCGATCGCGCCCACGCCCTTGCCGCCAGATTCCTTGTGGGCTTCCACCGCAAGGGCGCGCAGCCATTGCGTAACAGGACTCGATGCATTCGAGGCGAAGGCGCGGAATTCCTTACTGATGCAAGCGCGCGCCACAGTCATCATGGTCTGCCCAGTTCCAGGAAGCACCCCGTCCTCTCCGAACAGCGACGGCATGTAAACGGTCAGCCCAGCATCGCGAACCCAACGCGCAAACCGCGCGACATAGGGGCTGATCCCGGGCATTTCCGACATGACGATCACCGCCGGGCCGTTCCCCGCCACGTATACCCGCTTGGTCTTGCCGAGGAGCGTCACTTGCCGTTTTTCGAAATCGTCGAGCGGATCCCTAAAGTCCCTTGCAATGTTGGCCATTCAAATCGCCCCTTTGGATCACTCGATACGGCACGCTTCGTCGAAGCTCAGTCGCGGATTGCGTGGAAACACACTGTCTGCACGCCCATATCCCAGAGTACAGATGAAATTGGCTTGCCAGCGCCCATCGGGAAAGAAAGCGGCGTTGATTTTTCCTGCGTCGAACCCTGACATGGGTCCGCAATCAAGACCCAGCGCGCGCGCCGCGAGGATCATATACGCGCCCTGAAGCGGCACATTGCGCGCCAGGAGATCGGCGATAGCTTCGTGTTTACCCGCAAAAACAGACCGGAAGTCGCGCGACGGAAACAGCCTGGGCATTTCCTCATAGAAACGGGTGTCCGACGCCACGATGACGGTCACGGGGGCCGACATAACTTTCGCGACATTGCCTTCGTTGACGCAAGCCCGGAGGCGCTCCTTCGCTTGCACCGATGAGACGAACACAAAGCGGGCTGGGCAGCTATTGGCGGCGGTTGGGCCCCATTTCAAATGACCGTAAAGCTCTTCCAGCAGCGACCTCGGAACGGGCCGGTCTTCGTAGGCGTTGAAGCTGCGCGCTGTCTCAAAAAGCGTCTCGATCTCCATGCTTTCAATCCCACCGGTGCGTAATAGCGCAGCTGCAACACTAACACATGTATGCGCCATCCCACCTGCTGAAGGGTAGGGTCGCGCTTTCGCCAGCCGCGGACTTATCCCGGGCGTCAAGCGCCTCGACGCTGCGCCCCTGGCTTTACCAGGGTTGAACGAACATCTCTTCCGGCAGGTTCGCCGCTATCCTAAACTCTGAATAGGCTAAGAAACTCAATCTGGCGACGGAGCAGAAATCATGAGCAGCACCACCCTTGATCCGCTGGACCAAATGGTCGCTGACTATTCCCTTGTCACCAACGCCTATGCCGGCACAGCACCGGCCGATCCCTATCCAATGCTCGCCGAAAAGCGTTCCAAATGCCCCGTGATGCACGGTGATCTGCTTTTGGAGAACCAAATCCCCAGCATGGCCGATTACATGATGACCGGCCGCCCTACGGTGACGCTGTTCCGCTACAAGGATATCCACGCCGTGCTCGTAAATCCCAAGGATTGGCTGAGCTACATCGTCGGCGACGGCTTTGGCGCCGCCGTCGAGAATATGCTGCTGACTGCAATGGACGGTAAGGCGCACGACACTTTCCGCGCCACACTGCAAAAGCCGTTTATGCGGATGGAAATTCGAAAGCTAATCGATACGCTGATCCGCCCGGTCGTGATGGATGAATTCATGAGGAAGTTACGCCCCGCGGGCAAAGCCGACCTCCTGCGAGAATTTGCACTCCCCTTCCCGATCCGGGCGATTTACGCCTATTTCGGCTTCCCGCATGATGAAGACTTGCTCTCCAATCTTGCAAGCTGGTCAATTCAGGTTCTCGCGGCGCCGCAGACTGATCCCAAACTGGCCGCCATCACCGTGCCGCGCTCAATGGCGGCCGGGCAATCCATGTTCGATACGCTCTTGCCGATCGTGCAAGCCTATCGTGAGCGCGGCGACATGCGCGCAGATGTGCTGGGCCACATGATGCAGGTTGAGCATGAAGGTAAGCGCTTTACGGATAATGAAATAGCCATGTTCATCCGTATGCTGCTTCTTGCAGCCGGCGAAACCACCTCCCGCAGCTTCGCCAACATGATGCTTCAATTGCTCGAAAATCCAGACGTGCTGGATGAAGTGCGCAACGACCGCACGCTTATCTCCAAGGCCGTCATTGAAACCATGCGCCGCGATCCCACCGCCGGCGCCGTGGCGAGGGTAGCCGCGAGGGACATGGACATTGGCGGCGTTTCAATTCCAAAAGGAACCGCGGTCCTTCTGTCCATCGCTTCGGCCAATCGTGATCCGGAAGTGTATGAGGACCCGGACCGGTTGTGGCTGAAGCGTCCGATGCGGCCGCTGCTCAGCTTCGGATTTGGGCCGCACATGTGCATGGGCATGCACATGGCCATCGCCGAGATGGAAGTTGCGCTCGACGCGATGCTTGACCTACCGAATCTGCGCCTTGACCCCGCGTACCCACACCCCGAAATCCGAGGTCTGAATATGCGTGGGCCTGACGCAATTCACGTTCTGTGGGATTAACTTGCTGCTTCAGCCGCTTCGGCTTCGGGGCTCTAAAGAGGCAGTCTATTCGCCGTGAACTGACCTTCAAGCAGGTGGCCGAGCGCTTTTTAGACGCGCATGAAGCAAGCTGGAAGAATTCCAAGCACCGCCAATTATGGCGCAGCACTTTGGACACCTACGTCCACCCGGTTCTTGGCGACACGCCCATTGCTGAAATCGACACTACGCTGGTGCAAAGACGGCAGCCTCGAAAAAGCCGCCGGTCGAAGAAGTCCTATAAGTGATGTCGGAAGATGCCGTCTGGCGGTCGTGAATCCCCGGTGATCCAGTGATCCGCAGCGGGACCGCGCTCGCGGGGCAATCATGCGCCGGATAACGTTTGCCAAGAACAACGAGTGCAACATCATCAATATGTTGTCGAGCGACACGATGGTGATGACCCAGCACGCCGAGGCCGCTGTCATCTATGGCCGTCCTGCCTGCACCAAACGCGGTCTATGAACGCGACGAAAACAGGTTGATCAAGGCTTGGCGCGAATATCTTGACATGATCGACCTGATGCAAAAATTGGGCGTTGCCTGGAATGAAGGGCGTCTGCCTGAGGGCGAGCCGCAGAGAGTCGGTATCGAATTGCCCGTCAGCGAGGGCGGACAATTCGCAATCACGGATGCCCGGATGGTTGTTTCAAGACGAACGATTGCGAGCCTTTTGCGGTCGAGTGTGTGTTCTACCTTTCCGCGGGAGGGTCAATTGCCCGGCGATTATCGCCAGACTGAACCTGCAAAACTGGCGTGGTCGTATGTTCGCGGCCGCTCCAAAGCCAAGGATGCCGCCGATGACCGACCTTCAGGATATCCCGCTGCGTAAAAGCGCAGATACCCCGGCGATGCTGGCGGATCATGCCGGGGACGCGGCGCTGATCATCTCCATATACTCTGGGATGCCTGACAGGCCGCATCGATGATGCGCGTTCTCGTTGCGGGCGCTTCAGGGCTGGTCGGCGCGGCGGCGACGGCGCGCTTTTCGGCCGTCGGCGTACCCGTCGTCGGTTTGGCGCGGACACCGCCGGCGCGGCCGATCGCCGGCGTCGATTATCGCGGCCTCGATCTGCGGGATCCCGCCGCGTGCCGGCAAGCTGCGGCGAGTCTGGGGGCCATCACTCACCTCGTCTACGCCGCGGTCAACGAGACGCCGGGCGATCTGATCGCCAGTTGGACAGACCCACTGCACGCGGCGCGCAATGGCGCGATGTTCGCCCATCTGCTCGATGCGTTGATCGAAGCAGGCGCGCCACTTGCGCATGTCAGCCTCGTCCATGGCACCAAGGCCTATGGTGTGCATCTTGGCGGCCATATCCCGACGCCGCTGCGCGAAAGCCTGCCACGCCCCGCCCATGACGATTTCTATTTCCGGCAGGAGGATCATCTGTGGGCCCGCGCCGCCGAACGCAGCTTTGCCTGGACGGTGCTGCGCGCGCCGATGATCGCCGGCGGCGGACGCGGCGGCAATCTCAATGCCCTGCTCGCCATAGCCGTGCTGGCGGCTCTGCGCC
>Ga0247831_1008303_pt1 | contig 11054 bp, 7 predicted proteins | sample LaCruzMarch2015__9_FD_192406 | JGI IMG/M metagenome (GOLD analysis project Ga0247831, IMG submission 192406) | Freshwater microbial communities from meromictic Lake La Cruz, Castile-La Mancha, Spain - LaCruzMarch2015_1m | ecosystem: Environmental > Aquatic > Freshwater > Lake | place: Spain...
TCGACGGTGCGGATGCCCTGATAGCGGGCGGCCATCAGGGCATCGCGCCAGGCGGTGAGTTGGGCGAGGTCTGCCATTACGCGCCTGCGTTCTGGAACCAACCGCGGTGGTCGATGAAGCCTGCGCCAAAGTCGAGGATCACCCGGATTTCCACGCCGTCCACGTCCCAGCCGGAGCGGCTTTCCACCTGGGGCCCCTCGTTGCCCGAGAGGTAGGCGAACTCGAGGCCGTCGATCTCGCTTGGATCGGCTGTGACATACCAGCGGGTCGCGCTGGACAGGCGGGGTTCAACGACCAGCGACATCGCCCCCGAGAACGGGTTCACATCGGCAGCGGTGGCGGGTGCGATGGTAGCGAGCCACTTCTCGGCCACCGTTTCCAACGCGGGCGGGACCAACAGATTCTTCGGCGTCACGCGGATGATGCGCCCGTCGATCCCCTTCTGGGTGCGCAGCGCCAGCCGGGCTGCGGACAGAGTCGCGTCGGAGATCACCGCGCCGCTCGCCGCCTTGTTGCCGTGATCGACATGGAACAGCGCCTTGGTGTCCGACAGGGTCGGGCCGTTGCCGCTGTTCGCCTCCAAGAGGGTGACGAGGATCCGTGCCTCGGTCTCGGCGGCCCCCTGGCCCATACGGCGCGCAAGGTCCGAGAACGCGCCAAGGTCGTCGTTCACCAGCACCTGCCGGGTGATGCCGATCTTCTTGGCCCAGGTCTCGATCTTGTAGGCTTCGCGGGCCTCGGCCATCGTCCCGGCCTTGATCTCGCCGTGCTCGTTCAGCTTTTCCAGCAGCGGGGCCTCGCCCAGCATGATCTTGTTCACCGACCGGAAGTCCCGCGCCGACGTCTGACGGCCAAGACGGCGGATGCCCGAGGGCGCAGCCTGATAGGCATCGCGCAGCACCCGGCCCACGGTATTGCCAAGGATGATCGGGAAGTCTGACGTCGTGTGAAGCGCCCGGGTGACCAGGCTGGCGGGCGACAGCGCCATCGTGGACTCGCCACGCAAGGTCAGCAGTTCCTTCGCCATGTCCACGGGTGTGGCGTAGGCATAGCGGCGGGCCGGTTCAGAAAGTTCGTGGCGCGGGTTGATGCGCGTATAGAGGGCCTCGCCCATCTGGCGGGCACGCAGGGCCGGGTCGTCTTGGCTTTCGCCGATCTCGACGCGAACCTGTTCGGTGCGGATCGTCGGCGCGCTGCGGGTCGCCAGCGCCTCGAAGGCGGCACGCCGTGCGGTGTCGGCATCGGCAGCGACGTCGATCTGGCCGTCGATCCAGGACTGGTCCAGTCCGGCGATGCGGGCGATGGAGCGGATTTCCGTGTTGATCGCGGCGCGGGTCTGCGCCTCGGGCGGGGCCGGGGTGATGGTGGTGTCGGTCATGTTGGTCTCCATGCGGATGTGTGCGCCGGGGTCAGCCGGGGTGGGGACAAGGGAAATCTCGTGGGGCGTCCAGCGCACGGCGGTCAGCACGCGCGCACCGTTCTCGGTGGTCTCGGCCCATTCCTCGACGGAATAGCCGACCGAGACATGGCGCAGGATCCCGGACAGCACGTCTTGCCAGAGCGGTTCCACTTCGGGGCGCGACGAGAAGCGGATCAGCGCCGTGCCGCGCTGGCCATCAACACTTGCCGATTGCACACTGCCCAGCACATCGCGGACGGCAGACTGGCGATGGGCGTCGAGCACGCTGGCCCCTTGCAGGCGCGATAGGTCCACTGCCTGCGGATCGAGGCTGAGGCGTTCGACATACTGCCCAGCCATGTCACGGCGGCGAACGGGCGCGCCGGTGGACCAGATCACCTCTACGGTGCGGGCATCACGGTTGGCACTTGCCGGTGCCAAGTCGGCGCGGCGGGTGAGAAGCGTGACGGAGTCATTCATTGGGGATGTCCTCCTTCTGGACAGGCGGCGCACCGAAGCTCAGGCCCAGCGCATCAGTGCGCGCCTTGTCGGCGGCAATCTCGGCATCGACCTGTTCGGCGTCGTAGCCCCGTTCGGAAATCGCCTGGCGGCGGCTTTTGAGACCGGCATTGATGGCGAGGATCTCGGCCTCGACGTCCTTCTTGGGATCGACGTAGTCGAACTTGGGCGGGAGCCATTCGCAGCCAAGATAGGCTGCGGGATCGCGGTCGAAATCCCGCGCGGGCAGATCGCCTGACAGCACCGCCAGCCGAACGAAGCGGTCCCAGACCGGGCGACAGAACAGATGCACCACGACGTTGTGCTGCAGTTGCTCCACCCGGCGACGAAACTCGATCAGCCCGGCCCGGATCGAGGAATAGGTCACGCCCTCCAGATCGCCGGAGACCAACTCGTAGGGCAGGCCCATGCCAGCTGCCACGGCGCGGAGGTGGTTCTTGACGAAGGGCCCGTAGGCATCGCTCTCGGTCGGGTTGGAAAAGCGGATGTCGGTGCCGGGCGGCAGGGGGATCAGGCTGCCCGGTTCCATGCCGACGGTCAGCGCACCGTTGGTGTTCGTCCCGCTCAGGCCGCCCGCCGTGCCGTCCGGATCGGTGATGAAGCCGGTGAACAGGGCTGCCACCTTGGCTTTCACCAGCGCTGCATCCTCGAACTGGTCCAACTCGTGCAGCCGCAACAGCACCGGGGCAAGCCATGTGATTCCGCGCAATTGGCCAGCCGCAAGCGGCTTGAACAGATGCAGGCAGTCGGTAGCGGGCAGGCGCAGCGGTTCAAGCCGCAGGGAGGTCAGCGGATCGCCGGGCCTGTCCCGCATCACCCAATATGCCGTGCGCTGCCCAGCGCCGTTGAACTCGATGCCAGCCCGAATGCGTGAGCCACCGCCGATATCGCGGTGCAGATCAAGCGGCACCTGGTCCCGATCCAGCAGGTCGATGTGCAAGGGAACGGCGGCCGCATCCGGCACCACACGCAGCCGTGCGAAACTCTCGCCGCTCTCGACCATCGCGCGCACAGCCATCGCCTGCAGCCCATAGAAATCCGCCAGCCCGCCCGGATCGGCATGATCAGTCCAACGAAGCCACAGAACCTGCAGCCGCTCGCGAACCGCCCTATCGGGATGGGTGGACTGTGGCTTGATCCCCGCGCCGACGACATTGCCCACTAGGCTGTCAACTGCTGCCGCGACCCATGGGTTGTTCCGCGCATACCATCCCGCACGTCGCGCCGCCGTTGTCGCACCCGCCAAGATCGCTGTGTTCAGCCCATCGACTGTCCGCGCCCCCTCCCAACGCCGCCCGTCGCCCGCAGCGTCAAAGCCGCGCGTTCGCGTGAGGCCGAAAAGGCGATGAAGGAGTGTCCGCATGGCGAGGAGTGTCTCATGCGCGGCGTCGTAGAGGTATCAGAGCGGTTGGGAAGGGTCGGGAAAGCTCGGCAGCCGCACGCCCTACCAACACCGACCACCACCTGCAGCATGAATAGCCCGTGTGCCGGGGCGGGCAAAGAGACAGTGGAACAGGTTGCGCATGCCGGGAGACAGGCATGGGCGGTGCGCGGCAAGCTATTGGGAATGTTCCGGAAGGCCGTAGTCGCAGTTAGCGTTTTTCGGCTCTTGTGCCTACTCATCTGAGGCTGATAGCCTGCTCAAAAATGCGACTAGGGGCAGTCATGGTCTTGTACATCGATCAAATCAACAACAGCATTGAAAACGCAATCAAGGAATTGACCGCTCTAGGGGCACCAAAGGAGCTTCTGAAATTTGGTGGCGAAGGCGCAATCCCTGTAAAAGCACCCCGCGCTCCTGGCGATGCGAGATCTGAGTTTCTCGCAAACCGGGCTATGGGCGATTGGGCAGAGGGCCTCTTTGCTTCGTCACTTCAGGCCGTCCTCCCAGATCACACGGTTTCCCACTATGGCGACTCGGATCGGATTGCTGCAGGAGCAGATGGGTTCAAAGAATTTTACCACGCGAGACTGGAAGATGTACGCTTGCGGGGGAAGAGGCCAGACCTGCTCGTGTTCCCTCGCGCAGTCACAAAAAATTCCGATCTCACAGGCCGATCGACTGAAGAACTGACAGACCTTGTCAAGCAGGCTTCGGCCGCAATTGAGGTTCGATCGAGCAAGGTCGAAGCTCTGCACTACATGAAAGTTAAGGCGGACCGGAAAGCGGGCAAAAAGCTAAACGACAAGGACTTTCTCAGCTTTACCGTAAAAATTGAAGACCTGCGCATTGTTCATCGCTGGATCGAGCGACACAACGTCCCGCAGGCGTATGTGCAGGTCTTCTTCGACTCCATTTATGCCCTCAGTGTGCACGAGATATTCTCGATCATTGCCTCTGGAAAAGGGTTTAGACTGGAGAAACCGGATAAAAGCCAAGGCAAGAACACCATCATGATCCCGATCTCTTCGGGTACAAGAATTGACAGCCAAACTGCAATGCCGGACTTTGCTGTAGAGAAGCGCCGGACAGAGTTGGGGCGGCACGATGCCTACGTCGTGCCTACAGGAGGGGCAACGAAAATTGATCAGGCTCTTTTCTGGAAGGCCGTCGCTCCGCAGCCATAGGCAACTTAAGTTGTTGCGCAGCCTCACTTCCGGCAGACAAGACAAGTTCATCTAACTCGTCAAGTTCGCGGTCAGTGAAGTGTGATTTTCGCTGACCGATCATTAATGCACTTAGCCTTTCAAGTGTGGCGGATGAGCAGCCACGCAGGTCAGGCACTTTGACGTCGAGCAGGTCACGCGGTTCAACTTTATTGAGGCCGCCACCATAAACGCGCATCTCGCTTTTCATGACACCTTGAACGATGTTGGAGTTCAGCGTGGCGGCAAGGGCGTTAACGAAGTTTGGATCTGTTTGGAGCGGGTAAACGCCATGGAATGCAGTCAGGTTTGCCACTCTTGCAGTGTTTACAATAAACCGCATGCACTCCCGACCGAACACCGCTGCCCATATCGGCGCCACATGAATTTTTTCATTTGAGTACCAAGGCGCTCTCTTTTGCGTGAGATATCGTTGATGCAGACCTTGAGCTTCCCCTTGCTGAATATATGATTTTTCGGCTGGAGAAAGTTCACCCGAGAAGTTTATCAGATGGGTTGGTCGTTCCTTTTTAATTAGTTCGGCGAAACTTTCTATCCCAAAATTAAGCGAGGTGACGTCATTTGCTTTCCCAATGCAAGGAATGAGGCGTTCTTCCGTAATTCCGTGCTGACGAGCCGTCGCAAGCGAAATATGAAAGAATCCATTTGCGCCCGTGGCAATCCCACGCTTCGTCGTTGCCAGAAGCCGAAGAGGTACAAAACCATTCGGGACCAACATATCACCGCGCCGAATTAGGTCATCCCACTTCGCGGTCTGAAGCAACTGGTCTGACTTGAAGTCACGTGACGCCATTGCCAATCGAGATTCCCGAGCCCCGAACAATTCATCCAATTGGGGCAGTTCTGCGTCACTTGCCACAAAGAGCGTTTTGACCACACTCGGCGGCGTCTCGCATTTCTCTACCAAAAGGATACTTGAAGTGGTCAGGGCATCCTCAAAAATTGTGTTTGTGTGACACACATAGATAATTGCACGCAAGAAACCGTTCTGCAGGAGATATTCTTTGATTGGCTTTCCGAAGTTTGAATTTGTCCATTCGGTCGGGATAATGAAAGCTAACCTGCCCCCCGCGTTAAGTCGGCGGCAACAATCAAGAAGGAAGAGTGCATAGGCGTTTGTTAGGCCCGAGAGCCGAATATCACAAGCGCTGCCAATCTGTGCGATGCGTTGCGCTGAATCGGCTAGATCGTGGTGGCGGAGATATGGTGGGTTCGCAATTACACCATCAAACCGCTCGCTTGGATTGGAGTCCAGAAAGTCCGCCTCTCGAATCTCGACGTTTATTCCAGCGAGAATGGTGGCTTTTTTTGCAGCCACTGCGACAGCCGGATCAATTTCGTAACCAACAATCTTGGTATTTGGGAGGCGTTTCCCGACTGCACGCGCGAGTATTCCTGTCCCCAATGCCGGGTCCAACACCAGCTTCGGGGATTTTTCTGAAACCCAGTCGGCCATGAGTGATGCGATTGAAGGTGGTGTAAAGAACTGCGCAAATTTGCGACGATGCGCTTTGGGTGCGTGCTCAGTATATGCGAGATCTATGGCCTCGGGGCTAGTGGAGTTCATGACAAAATCGGCGACTGACTGGTCCAAGAGGGTCTCGGTATCATTCTCAAGCCGGTGGCTTTTTGTCCCAGCGCGTCCCAATTGGTGCCTCTTTCTCTATATGTCGATGCCAAGTTCGGCTCGACACCTATCCGTTGGGTTTCCTTTTCGCCCCTCAGGGTCCAGTTTGCAAGTCGTAGGTGTGGCAGCGCAGCAGAATTCAGTGGAGTCAGGGCGCTTACGGCCGTGTTCAGCCCATCCAAGCAGATCGGATCAAGCTAGGCGTTGTCCGCTGCTGCGTTAGTGCCCGGCCATCCCTCCCCTCCGACTCCTCGTTCAACCGCATGCCCATACTGATCAGGCCATGCAGGGCGGCGTGGGCGTAGACGAAGGTGTCCAGCGCCTCATTGCGCTCGCCATCGCGTTTGGGTTGCCAGGAGCGGATCGGGCGGCCCTTTTCGAAGCGGGTGACGACGCGTTCGGCGGTCAACTGCCGGAAATAGTCGGCATCAAGGCGGCGGGGGAAGTGGATGGCGCCGGGCCCGGGCTCGGTCAGTTTCAGGCGGGCGTAGACGGCATCCTTCACTGCATCAACACCGACGATGAACAACGGGATCTTGCCCTTGTTGGTGCGGGTGGGGCGGCGCGGCCAGACCGGGATGCCGGGGCCGCCACGGCCCTTGATCGCCCAGATGCGGCGGGCGAGGCGGGTGCGGCAGAATTCGTAGGCCATCTTGGTATGATGGCCGCCGGTATCCACGGCGACGGCGCGAACGGGCAGGTCGCCATAGGTGCCGTTCAGAACGCCGTCTAGGTCGGACCACAGGCGCGGGCCGGAAGGGTCGCCCCACAGGACACGGTAATCGATCACCCAAGCTTCTTCGTCCCGGCCCCAGCCCACAGTCTGCACCTCGAGCCGGTCGCCCTGCACATCGACGCCAGCCGTCAAGACAGCCACGCCAGGGGCGAGGTCGCCGCCCCAGTCCTCGCGCCGGGCCATCAGCGGATCGGCGGGAACGGTGTCGCCCGCCTGGTCCTCCCAGGACTCGCCCAGCTTGGTGTTGATCCAGACCTGCAGGCGGGCGGGATCCTTGGCCACGCGGGCATGTTCCTGCGCGATCTCGGCCCAAGTTTCCCAAGGCGAATAGAGCGATGATAGGTGGAACCCTGCCGTGCGGCCATCGCCCAGCGCGGTCGGACGCCATTCACCGGCAGACATCATGCGCGGCTTTTCGTGTTCATGATGGACACCGCCGCAGGCATCGCAGACCAGGTAGGCGGCGTCGCGCTGCCCTTCGGGCCAGCGGATGCGCGCCCATGTGATCGGGGCCATGTCGCCACAGTGCTGGCAGGGGACGTGGAAATACCGCTGATCGCTGTCGAGATAGGCCGCCTCGATACGTGAATGACCTTTCAGTGTTGGGGTCGACACCATGTAGATCTTGCGCCGTCCCCGGAAGGTAGTGGTGCGCTGGATGGCCAGATCGACCGGATCGCCCTCGCCATCGGCGTCGCCGGGATAACCGTCCACCTCGTCGAGGAACAGGTAGCGCACGGGCGTGGATCGCAGCCCCACCGCGCTATTCGCGCCGGTCATCACCAGCTGGCCACCGGGAAAGGATTTGCGGAAAAGGCTGTTCCCGGCATCGCGCGACCTCGGGGCCGATACCAGATCGCGCAGGGCAGGGGTGGCCTCGATCAGCGGATCGATCCGCACGGTGGTGTTGCGCCGCACCATGTCGAGCGAGGGCATGACCAGCATGGCGATGCCGGGTGCGTTCTGGATGATGTAGCCGAGCCAGTTCAGCCCGGCCTCGGACCCTCCCGTCTGCGCGCCCTTCATAAGCACGACCCGTTCATAGGGGCTGGAAGTGGACAGCGCGTCCATCACCGCGCGCAGGTAGGGCGTGCGGTCCGTGCGCCAGCGCCCCGGTTCCGCCGAGGTCGGTGGCAGGATGCGATGGCGGTCGGCCCAGTCCGAGACCGGGATCGGCGGTTCCGGTCGGATGCCGCGCCGCCAGGCGAGGTCAATCTCAGGCACCATCACCGAAACTCCCCAAGGGCATGTCGGCCAGGTATTCCAGATGTTCGCGCATCATCCGGTCCAACGCGGCGAAGGTGGCACGCGGATCGGCCCCGACCTCGGCGGCCAGCAGCGGTGCTGTGCGCTGCACCCAGGCCATGTGCGCATCACGTTCGGCACGGGCGCGGGCGAACACTGTGCGTGTGGCGGCGAGAGTTTCGACCAACTGACCCTGTTCCTTCTCGAATGCCAGCTTGGCGCGCTGCACCTTGACGATTTCATGCAGCCGTTTGGCCTCGGCGAGCGTGGTCGAGACGCGGGCTGGCGAAGTAGGGGCAGCGAAGGCACCACCCTTGTTGCGACGCGACGGATCGAGATTGTCCTCGATCCATGCTAGCCCCTCGGCCACATCGATCTGACCATCAGGACGCACCGGCAGGCCATCGGCCACCAACTGCGAGATGCGGCCCTTGGTCAGGCCGACCCGTGTGGCGAAGGCGGTCTTGGTTTCTGAGGCGTTGAGTTTAGTCAATTCCACCCCCTGACGCTGGTGGGGTCATGCGCTGCGCTCCCCCACATACGGATCGGCCCAAAAGGAACCGCCGCTTTCCCGGTCTTTCCCGATTGACACCCCTCAGACCCGCCCGTGGGGCGCGGTGGGTGACGCATGGGTGACGCGGAAATGACGGGTTTCGGGGCGTAAGCCGTTGAAAGTGTTGAGATGACGCACCTGCCCGGGGAACATTTTATATAAGGGGTGTAATGTGTATTCAGGGTTGTGTGATTTTCCCCCTTATATGAAAAGGTTCGGGCCAAGTGCGTCATCTCAACACTTTCAATGGGTTGCAGGGAAAAACCCGTCATTCTTGCGTCACCCTTGCGTCACTGTGATGCCGAGGAAGAACCGCCCCGTGCTGGTGCGCTTGTGCTGGATGCCCGCCACCTGGGCTTGCACTCGCTGCACGAAGCCGTTGATCGCAGGGATCTTCTCGGTCTTGAAGCCTTCGGCCAGCGCCCAGTTCTGAAACCGGAGGTGCGCGTCACGGGTGGCTAGCATCGGGCCACCGTTCACGATGGGCTGCACACGCACGCAGGCGTCGATCCAGGCCAGCACCGGGTCTTCGCCCAGCACCCAGTCGAGAAGGGCCCGGTGGCAGTTTTCGGGGATGGCGAAATTGCGTTGCCGGATCAGCCGCGCCGCGCCATGGACAGCCCATGCCAGCAGCAGGTCGGCTTCATCCGAGGCGATCCGCTTGCCGATATCCGCGATGCGTTCAGGGATGGGGATCGTGCGGGTGAAGGGGATCACCATCAGGCGGCGCTGAACGCCACGGTCCACGCCCCCCTTGAAGCTGGGCAGGGTGTTCGTGGCAAAGAGGTTCTGTGCCACCGAGCGGAACTCGACCCTGCTCTTGTAGACATCGCGCCCTTGGACCGGATCGCCAGTGACGACGGCCTTGAATGCGTCCGACGCGATGGCTTCCGCAGACAACTCGTCGGATGCATTCAGAAGCTTTCCGACCAAGCCGAGGACATGCCTGTCGTCCCCCATCTGCGAGGCGGGAACAGAGCAGATGGCGCTGGGGGGTAGGAGACCGCGGGCGAGATTGAGAAACTGGCTTTTGCCGTTTTCGGCGGCCATGCCATGCAGCACTACGGCGCGGGGTTGCAGCAGGTGGGTCGCATAGCCCAGCGCGGCCGATCCGCAGATCTCGGCCAGAAGATCGCATTTTGCTTGGGCCTCTGGGTCGCCTTTGAAGCTGCCGGTTAGAAGGCGGTGCAGCAAGGAGCCTTCGGGCGAGGTGCCCGGCACGCCCGCATGCCAATGGCCCGGCAGGGTGTGGCGGCAGCGGTGATTGCGGTGATGGGGTTCAAGGTGAGGTGTGCCAGCGGCGTCGAAACGGATGAAGCCCGAGGTGCAGTTGATCCCGGCGGGCGGGTTTTCGAAGAAGTGCGGTTCGGCGCAGAGGGCGGCACATTCGTTCAGCACGGAGTCCACGCGGGATCTGCTCAGCTTGACGCGCGAGGGTTCGCCCGCCGCCGTCATGAAATCCGCGCCGTCATAGGCATGGACCGGCAGCCGGATCAGATGGTCCTCGATGGCCTCCCACTCCGTGCCAGTGTAGCGCCAGAACGCGCCTTCGGCATGGACGATGCGCCCGTGACGGGCGGTCAGGTCTTCGCGGACGCGCTTGGCGATCTCGACGTCTGACCCGATGTAAAGATCCTTGCTGCGGGTATCGGCGTGGTCGGCGCGCAAGGGTTCGGCGGCTGCGATGCGGTTGCGGACGGCGTCTTCGCCCTCGCGCACCAGGATGTCGTTGAAATCCTCACCTTCAGGCGGGGTGGCCATGAGCACCGTAAACCCGCGTGCGACAAGACTGCTGGCGGTGCGCAGTATCTGGCCCTCGGCCTTGCTGCCGGGCGCGTCGCCATCGCGGGCGATGATCACCATTGCCTTTTCGGGGACGTGCGCGCGGGCAATGTTCGAGATGCCGAGGCAGGCCCAGACCTCCTGACCGGTCGCCTGCCAGATCGACAGGGCGGTTTCCACCCCCTCGCAGAGCACCAGCGGTTCGCGTCCCGGCAGACGCACGGCGGAACGTTCGGCCCAGCCCTCGACCGCCTTGTTGGTGCGCTTGACGGGATTGAGCGGGGCCTTCTTGCCGTCGGCGGTCAGATAGACCTGCTGGATGGCCAGCACCTCGCCTGCTGCATCGGTGGCCAGCGCGACCATTGCGCCATAGCTGCCATAGGCGTTCTGGCGAAACCGGATGCAGTCGGGCGGCTGAATGGCGATGCCACGCCCGAGCAGATAGGCGTGAACCGGGGTGCCGTTCGGGCTTTCGGTCTGCCGTACGATCTCCGCGACCTTGGTGGCGCGTTCCGCATCGGTCATTTCGATGGGCTTGGCCGCGCCTTGGGCCGGAGTGGTGGCCGGTTTGGCGGTCCAGGACGAA
>Ga0247831_1008308_pt1 | contig 11046 bp, 5 predicted proteins | sample LaCruzMarch2015__9_FD_192406 | JGI IMG/M metagenome (GOLD analysis project Ga0247831, IMG submission 192406) | Freshwater microbial communities from meromictic Lake La Cruz, Castile-La Mancha, Spain - LaCruzMarch2015_1m | ecosystem: Environmental > Aquatic > Freshwater > Lake | place: Spain...
TTAAAGACATCCTGATGGTTCCTGCTGTGTAATACAATGTATATTACCACCCCCCAGTAATATTGCTCGAGTGTTCACACCAAAGACTGTATGTCCGGTGTGCTTCATGTGTTGCTGTAATATCTCTTTGGCAACCTCGTCCTCTATACAACCGAATTGTGGCAATAACACGAAACTGTTACCAATATAAAAATTAATATAACTCCCAGCCATTTGTGCACCAACGTGTCGATCAATGGCACCAACGTCCAAATGTGCAACATCCTCTTCGGTAATTATCATGGATGGTCCAGTAGGATGAGGAAGACAAATAACTTCTAGTGGTTGTCCATTCACATCAGTACTACTTTCAAGTATAGACTTAGCTGCCATACTCTTCGAATATTGTACATGATTGCAGTCAGTAGGCATCGTTAGTACCACCTTATTGGGTGATATGAAACATGCTATATTGTCAACATGTCCATCAGTGTCATCATCCCCGTGAACACCGTATGGGAGCCAAATGATCTTGTGTGCATTAAGGTACTGTTGGAAAACGGTCGTCATTTGTTCCTTGGTCCTTCGACCTTTTTCTCCGTCTTTGTCGCAAAACACTGAGTCTTCAACAATGAGTGTGCCACGATTGGAATGAAGTAAACACTCTTCGGTGGTTAGGAATGTACCATTACCATTCGTATGAAAGCTCCCTCCCTCTAATATCTGTGGACATTGAACTTCGTCCACGGCCGCACTGTGTGCAATTTGTCCACTGACGGTCATATCGTTAGCATAGTTGTCGTGTTTGTTCCCCCAAGCATTAAATGTCCAACGCATTGCCAGCAGATTTCCCGAATCACTCACAACATCTCCACTCCTCCCATTACTGCCCGCACCGCTGCCTGCATCATTGGGTATCCTCTTCTTAAGGAAGGTAGGACCAGTATCTCGTAACCATATATCATCATACGTTGCCTCTACGAACATGACATTCTTCCACTCCTCCGCTGGCATAAATCGACATTTGACATTGTCCATTTCTTGACACCGGACCAATAACTTGACAGTTTGAAACTTCTGCATGATAGCTATAATATCCATAACCGCTTTCCGTGCCGGCTCGCAGTGGTGTGACCATGTACTTTGGAGATGTGGCCAGGCCATATATACTGCCGATTGGGGTGACCATTCGGCTGGCATGTAGTATGACGGCCATGCCTCGGGACGTTGGTCCGTCATATGCTAGAACGACAACCCGCCAATTCGATGTTGTGTTCCGGACAATGGTGATCGTCGCGTCTTGTTCCCTCCTCGGAGAAGGCTGTTAGGATTATTACATTTACCATGTCAAGCAATGCCAGCAATGCTACCAATAACGAGGTCTTCGTCTACACAGGGGAGGGAGGAGCTGCTGTTCCGCGAGATGTTGTACGCGTTCGAGTCAATCCCACCGTCACGTCGATCCCCTCTCATGCATTTGCGAACCGCACGATAACCGAGGTGGAGCTGTGTGAAGGCCTCGTGGAAATTGGGGACGGTTCCTTCGGTTGGTGCGGCAACTCGATTACGAAGATAAACATTCCCATCTCACTCCGGTGGATTAACAATTGTGCATTTTGGAATTCTCTTCGGTGTCCCATCCGTCTCCACGATGGAATTGAAAGCATTGGAGAAGGCGCATTCGCTTACTGCATCTTCACGAACTTTAGAGTCCCACCCCTCATCACAGAGATACCACAATATATGATAGACGGATGTAAATCAATGTTCTCTTTGGAGCTTCCCAAAGACGTAACGGAGATTGGAAATGAAGCACTCACATCTTGTTACTGTTTAAGAAATGTGGCCTTTCCTCCCAATGCTGATGTTGGCTATAATATTTTTATTGAAGAAGGAATGGAAATGACAGATCTTCAGCAGCTATTTGGTTCAGAAGCACAAATTATTACTGCGCTACAACTTCGATTCAATGGTCTGCCGATCCATAGCATTGTCTATTATCATTCCTATCAGGAGGGAGTGCTACAGATCCTCATCGCTGCAATAAACATGAGATTGGGTCTGCATCGTACATCAGGCAATGAGCTTGATCTGACAGGCAATCAACAGGATTGTCTCGGTATGACTCCTCTACATATTCTGACTTGCTCGTCTATACACGATCTAGAGCTTTACCGTGTAATTGTCGAGAAGTACCCTGCAAACCTTATTACTGAAGATAGGTGGGGGGCGCTGCCTCTATTGTATGCTTTTTGGGGAGCTGCACCAACTGTGATTATCCAGTTCCTACTGGAAAGTTATCGATCACTTTACCCTGACCACGTATTCAACTGGACACTGATGGTGGAGACAATGGGGAGGTGTGACACGCCAACGGAAAGCATTGAGAATCTTCTTCGTGTGAGACAAATGCACTTCCCTGAGCAACCATTGGATTGGGTATATTTGCTCAACAAGTTTGCAGAGCCATCCAGTCGTATCTATGAAGCTCCTTTTCAAGAACGTATGCGATTTCTCTTTACGCGCGGCATGTCGAGCCGCGTGAAAGCTCTCCCCTTTGAAGTCTGGCGTGATCATATCATGAACGTAATTCAGACTGCAGAATTCAAACAGAGGAAGTCGGGAAACTCTGACATTTTGCATAGAATCCAAGCAAACATTATCCACTTTGAAGATGAACTGCCTAAGCTCAAGGAAATCACAACAATTTTGGAGCTTGCATTATGGAAGTTGAGGATGAATGAGAACGGCCACCAAGATATGGCTACTCATGATTCAAACGTTCGAAGACAATGCCGGACTACCTGTGGAGCCGATGTTGTCATCTTTCATGTACTGCCGTATCTAACCGCTGTTGTAGATGAAGAATCTGACTCCTACGTAGAATCAGACTCTGACTCCACTTCTGATGACGAGAGCAGCGATACTATGTGATGTGGAAGATATCTTAGAGCTGCCTACTTAAAAGTATTTGATGAAAGTTTAGTAATTGAATTATTTATACTTTCACTTATCACTTTACAAACATAAAACAATTAGATTACTTCCTTCATAAGATTCCAACGTTCATGAAGTATCACTGTGTAGTCTGGACGGTTTAAGTCCATGGTCTTCTATTGTAGCTACCTATTGGTATCTCCAACAATAAGCCAGTCCTCAAATTTGATACCGCAACCAGTCCAAAAGTCTGGCAAGAGCAATGGTACTCCCAGTCTGATGTATTGCCAATGCCAAATCATTTCCAACCAGATTCCTATTTCGATTCAACAGTGCTTGCAGCTCGCACTCCTTCTGCCTGCCAAGTCGATGGGATGTCAAAGGGGCAATGAATCAAGAAACTAGAGATCTGGCGTTCGAGGTGGTGGGAGACGCCAGTTCCCCAATGCTTCGAATGCCGTGCCTATCATCAAAAGTGTCATATCGTCATAGGCTCGTCCTAAAAATGTCAACCCCATTGGCATGCCTGTATCTGACATTTGTCCCATAGGCACTGTAACAGTGGGAATGCCAAAATGTCGAATGGCGAGATTGCCATTCGCGACCCACACCCCGTTAGACCAGGCAATGTTAGCCGATTCAGGATTAGTATCCGCATCAGCGGGTGCTACATCGGCTAGTGCAGGAAAGACAATAGCATCTAAATCATGGAAATCCATCCAATCTTCTAAGTCACGTTTGCGTATTGCCTCCAGCCCACGCAACCCATCTTCTATATCGGGAATAGTTCGAAAGTCTGTGCATGGATGCGCTCGTGCGTATGCAGGATAGTCGTTTATATCATCATCAAAGCCAATGTAGCGATCGGGGAGTGTACCGGGGATAGGAGGGAAGATGCTGGTCCCATCCACATCCGCAAGACGGTTCAAATTTGGGTCATTATTTGCCTGTAAGAAGTCATCCCATGCCCAAACTGATAAATCAGTAACCTCACGTTTTAGAAACCCAGATGGTAACAATTCGTGACTACGAATGCTCGACGCACCAGGCCTATCCCCTTCATAGTTTGAGACTATAGGAAAATCAGTCGTCACTACCTCTGCACCTGCCTTTTCCATAGCATCACGAGCCTGTTCCCACAAAGCCATGATCGATGCACGTGTGATAATACGCTGTCCCGTCGGACCACCAATGCCAGGTTGGTTGGACGTCCCTGCCAACGGATCTGCATTGATATACATTCTAGGCACACCCAACTTTTTACCATATAAACTCGCTCCAAGGCTTATTGAATTTAGTCCCGCAGGTACGCGCAAGGTTGAGGGACTGGGCAGTGTGATCCATGGCTGAGAACGCCAGAAATCACCACGTGTTTCAGTATCGTCAACGATTAGAATATCTAATACTTCGAGCATGTCCGCCATACTACGTGCATGTGGAACGACAACATCCATCGTGGGGACCAATGGCCAATTCCCAACTACTGATATGATCCCCCGTGAGGGTGTGTATGCACACAAACCATTCAATGCAGCTGGTGCGCGTCCGGAGCTCCATGTCTCCTCACCCAAACCAAATGCACCAAAGGATGAGGCAGCGGCGGTACCAGAACCATTCGATGATCCAGATGCAAATGCAGATGTCAGGTAGTTGGCATTGTAGGGACTTTCGGCTCTTCCATGTAGACCACGTTGCATCCCCCCATTGGCCATGGGTGGCATATTCGTGAGTCCAAGTAGGATGGCACCTGCCAATCGCAATTTAGATATAGCAAATGCATCGTCCTGTGCAATTAGATTTGCAAATGCGGATGAGCCTGCGGATACTGGCAAACTTTTGGCCTTGAAGCTCATTTTTGCAGTGTATGGAATACCATCCAATGGACTTAGAGTTTGACCAATAGCACGACGCATGTCGGAGGCACGGGCATCCTCTTCTGCCGAGGGATTTAGAATCGGCACTGCGTTAAGAAGTGGTCCAGCTCGATCGTATGCGGCGATTCGTTCGAGGTAGGCGAGAGTTAGATTGATGCTGCTGATCCGACCGTCAATCAGCTCCTGACGCAACTCCGCGATGGAGGCTGTCGTAAGGTTCATGTCATTCTATTAGCGTCTAGAGCATACCACAGGTCCTCCTCCCTCCCACTCCCCCCCCCCCTATCTGTGGCGGTATAGGGATGACGGCAATATGAATGAGCGGTAGTAAAGGACGACGAGGAGCCTCTTGATGACGGGCGCCTAGTTCCTCTACGTACACTACTTGAGCGTCGAAGAGAAAAGAATTTCATTCGAAGAAGAAGAAAAATGCTTCCCACATCACCGCACAATACTAAGAATCTGAGACGTTGTCACGAGATTCAAGTAGTTCTGCGCATCAAGCATGAATGAACAGCGCAGCGGGGCTAGGATCCATGTCTGACACCAAATTCATAAGATTCTGTATCCCACGAAGTAACAAGCAACGACTCGCCATAATTTAATGTATTGCAATAATTACTCCTCTACGTGATTTGCATTGCAATCGCTTCTCATTATAATTTAGAATTCGGGGATAGGAAGCATCATTCGCAGAGATTGAACCTTCACCGTCGTCATCATCCGTGAAGTAGTTAGCTAAGGGGTTAGCCTGAACTTGTTCACCTCGAGGATTGAATAATAATAGAAGATTCTCCACCGACAAAAATTACAATCATGGGACGTAAAAATCGTTCCTCGAGTCTGGGGAGTGTGCCAACAACTCCTCCTACCTCTTCATTGTCATTACTTCACACTCCATCTTCCTACGCTGCCATCAGCAGCAGCAACAACGGCAGCGGAACGGCACTGGCCAACACTTCTTCCACTCCTTCGTCGTCGGGCGATGGCTGTCTATTGGCCACGCGGGAATTAATTCGTAGATTCCTATTCCTCGAGGGCAATACGGCCGGGTCTACGCCGACGCCCTTTCATGATATTGTATCCACTGCTGCCGCAGCCACGGCCGTGGTACGCGCGGATGATGTGAGGGAATGGGCGGGGTGGCAGGCGAAGAAGAAGAAGAGGGAGGACGCACTCTACCTTCTAGAGGGACTGTGTCGTCGAACGAGGGAGTTGGATCATCGTATTATGAGTATGGTCTCCCGAAGTGGTAGTAGTAGTAGTAGCAATGCATCATCACTGACGCCATCATCAATCGAGACTTCGGATGGGATTTGCAGCAGTACCTTCGATCGGTTACTACTTACCAAGGATACCGAGAGTGGATACACCCCGTTGCATGTGGCCATTTACAATCGAGATATAACCACCATGTTACTACTACTAGGCCACGCAGATGACAATACAGCAACAACATTTGGGAGTATCCATCCATTACAATTGTTAGACGATCGGAAGTTCGATGATCGTATCTCAACAACGACATTTGGCAGTACTAACAACTATAGTAGTAATAATATGGGGACGACGGTAATAGCCAAAATGGCAAGATCCGTAGATCACGAGGGCCTTAGTCCTATACGATTACTCGGTCGTACCTCAGAGAAAGATTTGAAACATTGTCGAGCATCATTATTGTATAATTCGTGGGGAGAAAAGATTGGTGACACCGATAATGTGGATGATGATCGCGTCGATCATCATGCTCTTGGGGAGGTGGGAAGGAGGAATAGAAATAATGCAAGGGTCGGAGGAGGTCAAAGGAGGGGGGGAAGTTTTGATCTTGATTTACATTATCATGACGAGTTAGAACAACCACAACAACCGAGAGATGTAGATGATATTGATATTAATTTTGACATGCTAGGAGATGATATCAATCATCACGAAGGAATAGCAGGAGGGCTGGGTCTACCTAAACCATCGGTAAGGAATACAGGGGATGATTATGGATGTGAGGTATTGACCTTTGGTCGTGCTGATCATTGTGCCCTGGGAGTGCTGGGCGGTGGGGGTGGTGGAGTAGGAGGACTAACGACCATCGGTTGTCACAAGCCAAAACGTGTCGAGGCATTTGGTCTCGGTGATTTACGAAGGAATTGTTTATCATCATCAGCACCACTTCCGTCGTTGTCGCCGGAAGATACGCGATATAATGACTATGATGTCACATCGTCGGCGGTGGCAGTGGCAGCATCCACTCATCACACTCTAGTCCTAACAAGGACTGGACGTCTCTTTGCTTTTGGTTATGGCAAATCGGGAAGGCTAGGAACTGGTGATGCACGTAATAGGAATCTCCCCGTACGCATTCTCGGTCGACTAACACGGCGTGTCGTAACGGGTATTGCAGCGGCAGAGGATCACTCGCTTTGCTGTACGGATGATGGGGCGGTATTTTCCTGGGGATCCAATGGCTTTGGCCAACTGGGACACTCTTTGGGACGTGGAAGTGGTGGCAGTGGTATTGATAATCAAAACAATGATGATGACGCAACAATAGTTGCAGGTCGGATGTCCCCCCGGCGCGTTGAGGCAGGAGGTATGAAACAATCATTTGTCGTGTCTGTCGCAGCCGGTGATCGACACTCTGTTGCATTGACTAGACTGGGAGAAGTGTATTGCTGGGGTGACAATCGTAGCGGACAGCTGGGAATATATAGTAATTCTGGTGATCGATGCTGTCAGAGTCCTACACGTGTGGAAGGGCTTTGGACAGCACGTCCACCAAGACGAGCCATTGCCATTGCCGCTTCTGAATTTTCTACCCTCGTACTGACTGTACCACCAACCTCAGGAGGAGAGGGCCAGGCGTCATTATCGTCGCTGCCAGTGAATACGGTGTATGGTTGGGGACATGGCAACCATTCCGTCATGCGTGTTGAATTTCCAACTGCTGCAGCCAGGAATAGCACACAACAGGCCGATAACTACGCTAGGTCTACCGGCATTAATCCCACTGCGATAGCTTCAGCCAAATTCCACAATGTTGCCATTACTTCAGATGGCGAGGTATTCACTTGGGGAATACAGAAAGACTCCCTCGGTAATGAAAAGGATAGTCCAGCTGCTGTTGGGGCCAGTAAACGATTCGATTCAGAGTGGGCTACTGCTTCCGAAAATAGAAGACCAAGGAGTAATAGTAACACTGGACTCGGTACAAAGAAATCCTCGTCGTCATCGGTAATTTCTTCGCCTCAGCTTGTCGTGGGCATGCTTCCAGAGAATGGTGGTGGCAAGGCCATCGCAGTATCAGCATCAGAGAGTCATACGGCTATCGTTACTGCCGACGGATACCTTTTCACGTGGGGGACTTCCACCGAAAGGGATGTCATGGGTCACAGGGGTGTGAATTGGTTACAGACTCCAAGGAAAGTCAAGCGAGTGCATAGAGCCGTGGGTGTTGCCGCTGCTAAGGAACATACGGTATTGTTGATGGCGACAACTTTGCCGCCTTTGCCCTTCGCCAATCCGACATGCTCGGATAAACAACCTTTGTCGCTCCAGGAATGCGCCGCGATTGAAATATCACGCAACGTTGATCTGTTTAATGTTCTACCAATAGCTCTTGTCGCAAGGCGTCTCAACTGTCGTCCACTAATGCATTTTTGTGACGAGTTCACGAGGAAGAATCTTGATGGTGTTCTAGCTGTGGGAAATAAGAATGATTTTACAACGTTTATAACCAGTGTGAGGAGTGCTGTTGTTGGCGGAGTTCGAATTGATTTCGATCTGGACGGCCCATACCATCCCTTTTTCTACCAGTTGGCCAATTATGAGATTGAAGAAGATAACCTTTTGCTTCTTAATAAGTATGCACGGTCTATCATGCACGCACAGAAAAAGGTCAAGAAGAGATTGGTTAAGGAAGAACGACGACCTTCTAAATATACGGATAAGAAGGTTGATGAAAATAAGTCTTACGTATCATGCGACATAGTGAAAGTTGACGCGGAGAAAACAGTACTGACTAGCGACAAGAAGTCTGTGCGAGTTTCATTTTTAGAGGGTGAGGGAGATGACCAACTGATGCCACCGACAAAGTTATTTGATGACAAAGGGGTGATCACGTCCAAGGCTGTGTGTGGTGTTGCTGATACTTCCAAGTTCCGCTGTGAAGTGTGCAATGTGTCATGTCCTGATAGCGACAGCTACACGCTCCATATGACGGGTAGAAAACATCGAAATCGTTTGATGCATGCCAACAAAGAGGAGGAGAAGCGTGTCGCCGAAGCCATGATGGAAATGAAGCGAATGCAGCTGATGGAAAAGATGTGTAACGACGATGAAAATAATCATATTGCTATCTCGAACGGTACAGCTCTTGAGAATAAGAAACCGAAAAGTGCATGGGGTAACAGTGCCCCCATCAAACCGTCGATGCTGAAAGTGAGAACAAAATCATTTCAAGAGATTTTATTAGAAGAGCAACAGAGATCATTGAAGTCTAACAAACAGCCAAAAGGAATGATGTCGACTCCTACTACGATCGAGCAGCCACGTTTGTCAAACGCACTGACTCCTACAATTTCTGAACCAAGTCTTACTTTAAGTGCCTTCATCAAGCAAAGTGGTGGGCATATCGTGAAGAACACAACAGGAAGCACAGTCACTCCATCGGCCACAAAGTTGTCTGCGAAGAAAGTAAATAGTGTTGGTCCGACAGGTTGGGGTGCGAAGAAGGATGGAACAGAGCATTCTAAACCTAGTGCCACCAAGAGTTTTTCCGAAATTCAGCAGGAGGAGGAGACTTTTCGATCGAACGAAGATCACATGTGCCGCATTGAGGGTAATCAATGGTTTGTTGCACAACGTGAACGAGCGGCATCGATTGGAGAGATTCAGGAGCAGGAAAAGAAGGATAGAGAAATTCAAGAGAGGATAGAAGAGCAAAAGCAAATAGAACGGGATATTATGGATAGGGCTAGGCAAGAGAAGATGAACATTCATATCAAGAAACCAAGAAAGAAGAGGCATGTCCATAAATCAGGCAATGAAAAGCCAATCAAGAACCCTTGACATAAAAAATTAAATGCATGTTTAGTTATTGAACGCACATCCTTTCTTCTTCCGATACTCATATCCATAATACTTTTAAGTTTCATTTATATCAATCTTATTCGTCGTCCACCACAGAGACAAGATATGGCAACACATGTCTAATAACAGCGTCAGCTCCACAGGTGAGACGGGAATGCTGGCGAATTTCTGATTCACCAACCTTGATTTTCTTTTGGTGCTGAGTCGTATTCTCATTGAGACTGTTATCGTTTATTTTCATCTTCCACAATGCAATCTCCAGTATGGTCATTGCTTCTTTCAGTTTAGGAAGTTCATCTCTAAAATGGGCAAGCTTATCACAAATTGAATGCAAAATACTACGGTTGTCTGCGCCGTAATTGAAAAAAGAAGCAGTTTGGATCGTATTTGTGATATGATCACGCCAAACTTTGAAGGCAAGAGCTTTCACACTGTCTGACATGCTGCACGTGAAGAGAAATCGCATACACTCATGAAACGGTACTCCAGAAAAGGTACAAATGGAGGGCTCTGCAAACTTATTGAGCAAATATATCCAATCCATTGGTTGCTCAGGGAAGTGCATTTGTTTCACGTTCAGCATGTTCTCAATGCTTTCCTTGGGTGTATCACACTTCCCCGTTGTCTCCACCATCATTGTCCAGTTGAATACGTGGCCAGGGTAAAGTGATCGATAACTTTCGAGTAGGAACTGGATAATTGCAGTTGGTGCAGCTCCCCAAAAAGCATACAATAGAGGCAGCGCCCCCTAACTATCTTCAGTAATAAGGTTTGCAGGATAATTCTCAACAATTAAGCGGTAAAGCTCTAGATTGTGTATAGACGAGCAAGCCAGAATATGAAGGGGAGTCATACCGAGACAATCTTGTTCATTACCCGTCGGATCCAGCATACTGTTTAGTGTCAGACGCTGGCCCGATGTCATGTTTATTGCAGTAATGAGGATCTGCAGCACTCCCTCGTGATAGGACTGATAATAGACAATGCTATGGATCGGCAGACCATTGAATCAAAGTTGTAGCGCAGCAATAATTTGTGCTTCTGAACCGAATAGCAGCTCAAGATCTGTCATTTCCATTTCTTCGTCAATAAAAATATCATCACCGAAGACAGCATTGGGAGGAAAGGCCACATTTCGTAAACAGTAACAAGATGTGAGTGCACCATTCCAATC
>Ga0247831_1008309_pt1 | contig 11044 bp, 9 predicted proteins | sample LaCruzMarch2015__9_FD_192406 | JGI IMG/M metagenome (GOLD analysis project Ga0247831, IMG submission 192406) | Freshwater microbial communities from meromictic Lake La Cruz, Castile-La Mancha, Spain - LaCruzMarch2015_1m | ecosystem: Environmental > Aquatic > Freshwater > Lake | place: Spain...
AAAACAAAGAAAGGGGGAATGAGCCCGTGACGTCACCAACAGAGGGGGGATCCGGGGGGCATCCCCCCCGGCATTCACACGTACCACCATCACCTCCAAAAGCCCGAGCGAAGCTGTTTTCATTAGAATACTTTTCCGTTCGTGTCGCTCGTATTATCAGCATACGACGCTAACAATTGGACGAAGAGGAAGAAGGGGGCATTGATTATCAGTGATCCATCGCCAATAGACAGACAGAGATAGGCAATCAGACGGTCTTATACAAATTAAATACAACAATATCAGCAGCAATGACGACAACAACAACAAGTCCGGACGATGTCATACTCGCACGTCGCATGTTCCTAGCTGGGTGTCTTGGTTTGCCATGGTTGTGGATATGCAATTCACTCTACTATCGGTTATGCGTCTTTGGCCCGATGATGTTTGTTGATTATTGGCCTACTTCTTCCTCTAAACCAGTCACGGTTGGAGGATCAAACTCATCATCGTCTCACCACACTGACGAACAGCAGCAGCAGCAGCTAGGCGAGGAGGAACAATCAATGCAGTTGAAGAATAAACAAGAATTACGTAAATGGGTCACACGATCCACACGTGGAGCATTTATCATCATGTCATTATTCATTACATGGATTGTTGTATTTCAATTGAACAAAGATACGTTTTTTAGTCCAAGTTGGTTAGTTATGGATGAAACTGATGCCGAATTATCAGGTTGGTAAATAATTATATATATATTGGGTAAATAAAATAAAGCACACGGTTATGTGACAAAATGTATTTTAATGGTTCTGAAAAATGTTTTCGATGATAGGGGAAGGAAGGGATATTATGTGTGTGTGTGTGGGGGGGGAGAGAGATGATACTCGACAGTCGATGTCACATTCGTCATGTATTCATTTATTGGTTTATTTAACAGGTACACGCACCATTTTTTTACATGACTTTCTTCTTCCATCTTGACAACAACATGTTGAATACAGTGGGCCATTATAATCTTGATCTTGATTCTCAGGTTGCAGTGGCTATTTATAATATTGATCTTAATTCTAAAAAACAGCATCTTATCTGTACAAAATCATTTTTTATTTTTTATTTTCATTGCTAAAATCTACAAACACATATCCATCAGGGCACAGTAACTCTTGTTTTACCCTTCCATTTTATTTCATACATCATCTAACAAAACAGTACACAAGACAGCATGATGTGCCAGGTCGTACACTATAATACAATGACCTGAAGAGTCAACTAATGAACCAATCAGTAGAGATTATCTTCCTCGTTTGTACTGATTGTGCAATCACTTGTAGGAAGGGCAACACAGGTTAGGATAAAGCCATTTGAAATTTGTTGATCATCAAGGAAGGACTGATCACTCTGGTCCACAGTGCCTGCAAGCACCTTTCCAGCGCAGGTTGAGCATGCACCTACACGGCACGAATAGGGAAGGTCAATACCATCCTCTTCCGCAGCATCAACAATGTATGCGTCTTCAGGACAGGTAATGGTTGCACTTTTGTTGGGATCACCACCTAAGTTTGTCAATTTGACCTTGTATGCAGCACCTAGCCCTAGTTGTCCACAGGCATGAATACGGACAGGCTTCGCAGTTTTGCCAGATGCAGATCCGACTGCCTCGATGGCCTTGATAACGTCCTTACCGCCTATAATAGACCCAAACACAACATGCTTGCCATCAAGCTGTGCGTTCTTTCCCGTGCTGATGAAGAACTAAATACAACAAGACAAGTGTGGGAGATATAGTTAGCACAACAAGAAAGTGAATGAAATGTGCGGCAAGATACAAATCGCGACATACCGAGCTTCCGTTTGTGTTGGGTCCATCATTTGACATGCTGGGACAATTGGTTTGACAAGAATAATGAGTATCAAGCAAGATTATAAAGACACAAATAAAAGATCGTGAAGTGGTGCACCACCTACCTGAGAACAAGCTCCGAGTGCTTCAAGGTGAAGTTCTCGTCATCAAAAGTGCCTCCGTAGATGGATTTCCCGACATCATCCGTCTTTGTGGTACCCACAGTCGTGGAGGCTCCCACTAGGGCTGCGACGCCGCCCACAATAGCCGGTGCTGATGCGAGGCCGCCAGTCGCAGCAATGGCCGTACCAGCAATAACGCCAGAGGCTCCAATCATGAGCCCACGTCCGAGGCTCGTACCAAACGCTAACGCGCCATGACCACTGCTGATTCCTCCACTTTGGATCGCAAAGCCAGGGAAGACACGGTCGAAAGGCATGCCCTTGAAGCCATATCCATATTCGCCTGCAAAAATGATAGTGTTAGTGTTAGTGTTAGATGATGTTCGAGGACTATAAGAAGGGGTGATGCAGATTAAGGAATAATACTCGATACTTGCCAGTGCAAAGAACACGAAAGTTCTCAGCGGTTTTGGGTGCAATGTCATTACGAAGAAGTATCATGACACGGCCGACTTTCTTGTCGGCGATGGCAATGTCTAAGAAGACCTTCGGGTTCTTTGTCGTTGACCTGTTGGATGACGGCAATGTCGATTGATAATGATAGGTGTAGAGGCAAGTTGCAGAACACAAAATTAGATTCAATATGAAAGATGAAGAAGAGATGATGATGTGCCGCAACAATCACGGCCCAGAATCAACTGAGCGCTCAATGCCGCCACCGATTGATATCAAGAGACAACACCTGATCATCGGATTGCATGTATAGGGGAACGCTGAGACAAGAGATTTTGGATAACGTACATGGTTCTCAGCGTTGATCGATTAATGAAGGCGTGATGTGATTTTGTTCTGCAGCATATCTTTCATTCCCTACTACGAGTCAGGTAACAAAAGCAACACTGAAGTGAGTTCCCTACATTCTGTCTTCAATGCATTACGAGCGAAATCGGAGAATATCAAATAGACAGATGTTACCAGACTTGTAATTGCGGGGCAGGGAATCTTGAATTGTTCCCCGGAAGATTCTTTCCCAAATCCACCACGTTGGTACGGTGTAATTCCACAATCCTCTGAACTCCTACTATCTACCCCTCCTTCCTATGACCTTGCGATGAACAACTGTTGCCACGAGACTAATCATGGGCCGGACGGAAGCATGCTCCTTCAGGATACCTGTAAATCTTCATCGTCTGGTGGCGACGATGGCGTTCATAACTACTCGGAAACCAACGATGAAGAGCGCCTTCTCAACTCCTCGGTCAATGACGGAGGGCCCTTGATACTCAAGCCATTCCCCCCAGCCATGGACCCGCGTTACTCCGTCTTTGGACCGGTGGGTGAGGGTACTTTTGTCCTCTCCCGATCGGGCCCACCTACACCCGAGGAGCTATCCAATGAACAAATATTACTTATCGTGCGTGATGGAATCGCCACAGATTTGGAAGTGAACACCCTAGTATGGAAATGTCTTGGTTATCGGTTTGACAACATCAATGAACTGTGGGAGGCCACGGAAGTGTTTCCTAATTGGAAAGAGCGTTTCCCAAACCCGCCAGACCTAATTGGGATGAGGAGGGAGTACTCCAAGGAAATTGATTCACCAAGCCTGCGATCGAATCAGGCGCTTGTCAAGAGCATACCTATGGAATTCAAACAAAGTCTTAAAACACATTTACGGCCATTGGGTTGGACGGGGTATCAGTACAGGGAATTGACAGTGAGTATGTTATTTTCAATTGAGAGCACAATAATGACTATATTCAATTTGCATATTCACTCTGCATTCACTCGAACTTTATCAACACTGACATGACTATGTTATCCTGATTTATTTAGCCCAACAAGACTCGGTAAGGCCCTGTTGCTGTATACTTCAATCAATTCTCAGATTATTTTCATCGTGTAACAAGTTAGTTCGTAACTAATCTTCTACCTGTTATAACATGATTACCCAAGACGAGCGCAATGCTCCAACTGGCTAATCTACTACCGTGAGGAGTTATTTGGCTACACAATCGAGGAGCTGATCCAGAAACGTATGCAGTCGATGGAGGTAGAGGAGGCAACCCGAGCGCGGGCCATGAAGTACAACGCTCGCAAGCCATCGTCACTTCAATACTTTGACGGTCCTCGCATTGGTGAATCAGGGATGGGTGGTGATAATTGAGATTTTACGAGGTGTTTAAAACCTGTTGTTGTTTAGAAATTGTGTAGAAATCTTGATCTTCGTCTGTAGCTAGAATCAGTAGTACATATTGAGAATTGGTACGGATTAAGATCAGGTATGCAAGAGCCTGTAAAGTAAACTCGGGATTACTTTACACATTACTAATTCGACAAGACAACAACAATACACTGTCACTAATTTTAAACACTTCCCATTTCGACAACCAACTTTCTCCACGATCACTCTTTTTGAGCACATCTGTCTAAACAATTTGGGTGTACGCATCCTTCTCAACCTGGTTCATCTTGATGGTCAGGCTCTTAGTCGCGTAGAATCCTCGCGCATAGAAGCCTTGAGTGACGGAAAAGCACATCGTCAAAAGCATCATGGTAACGAAAACAAGAATGTTGACTTTATTCGACGGAACAAGGATTGATTGGATGGCAGCCAAAATGTAATTGGCAATAGGGCAACCATTGGCATGCTCTTGGACAAGAGCGTTGATTTCGTTGAGACCAAATATGCTAACAAGATCCGGGTATGAGTTCGCAAGGACAACTGAAACGAAAATGTGGCCGATCAAGAAGCCAAGAATGAAGTAATTACCCGGCGCTTGATCGTTTACATTCGTCGCTCCAGCGGCGTACAAGATGGAATGCACCTTGAACACAGACCAAAGTGCGACACAAGAGAGTAGAAGTACTCCTGGAACGGCGAGTAGCGCAAGCCCCCAAACTGGAATAGTCATCACATTCAATGCGTTAAGGAAAACTACCTCGACTGCAGCCAAGATCGCCCCGAGAGTGAACATAAGAAGGGGGCTAATGATCGTGTTCACATAATGTTTAGACCTGTAGGTCACATCATCATGCACATGCTCCACGTCATTCTTAATGAAAGCAGACTTCTTGCTTACTGACTGCTTGGACTTGTTAGTGTGCGTAGACTTGGTCACACTAGAGTCTGATCCTAGAGGAACCCCGACGTAGACACTGTCCTCGCGAGCCTTCTTTACAACAGTTGCGGTCTTCATGGTGGGAAAAGGTGGGTCCAATAGGTCTTGCAACTTCTGTGCAAGCACTGAGTGAAATGAAGAAATGAAAGGTCATGGCAATCGGGAAGAGACAAGTTGCAGAACACAAAATTAGATTCAATATGAAAGATGAAGAAGAGTTGATGATGTGCCGCAACAATCACGGCCCAGAATCAACTGAGCGCTCAATGCCGCCACCGATTGTATCAAGAGACAACACCTGATCATCGGACTGCATGTATAGGGGAACGCTGAGACAAGAGATTTTGGATAACGTACTGGTTCACAGCGTTGATCGATTAATGAAGGCGTGATGTGATTTTGTTCTGCAGCATATCTTTCATTCCCTACTACGAGTCAGGTAACAAAAGCAACACTGAAGTGAGTTCCCTACGTTCTGTCTTCAATGCATTACGAGCGAAATCGGAGAATATCAAATAGACAGATGTTACCAGACTTGTAATTGCGGGGCAGGGAATCTTGAATGTTCCCCGGAAGATTCGTTCCCGAATCCACCACGTGAGTTGTTGAAAGTATCCAGGGTTGTTGGTCCAAGTCAGCCATTTAGTTTAGTGATATGCTGCCCCTGTCTAGATCTACTAGGAGTCGGGCAAGAGGAAGTAATAAGATACCCGCCTCGTAGTACAATTATCCTTCGTGTTTTATTGAGCACGTAGTTAACTCCAAACTGAATATATTTCATCCTTCCTCAGTCAAATCGTATTTAATATCTTGCAACCTCAATATTTCCCACAATATTCCCATCATCAACACATACCATTCCGGAGTTACCACAACAAATATCCATCATTTTTGGGTTAGTACCGCAGGAATCATTATTACTCCCTCCATCAACACCAACAGAATACAGATCTTCCTCTGATGATTGTTCACCCCAACATCGTACATTGGCACGACAGGCATTACAAACAAGTATAAGAACACGACATCGACAACATCGTGCCTCCTTATTGTCACAGGGGGCAAAACCATTGTCATAATCATCATGTAATGATGAGCAAACTATACATCGTCCAACTTTGGAGATCTGTCGACATTCTTCTTTCGATGTTTTTGCAATTGTATCAACGATGACGGATCGATCATCTTCATTAGTATTCGTAGTAATAATACCATTACCAACAATCGGGTCTGTCCTACGTTGGTCGAAAACAAAGTTCTTACCACGATACAGACAGGATGATGATTTCATACTCTTCTTTGGATGATGTGTTTGTTCTGCTGGGGTTGTTATTGCTCTTTCTCCTTCGTTGCTATCAACATTCATTTTTTCCACTATCAAGTCTAAAGAGGTAGTGGTAGCCGTAGTAGGAGTGACCTCAACCTCGTTGCTACGACAATTTTCTAACAATCCCTTGTCATCTACTCCATCCTTATCATCATGTTGCTGTTGTTCGAATGTACCATACACTTCCAAATATGCCTGTATGCCACCATGCAATTGATATATAGCCTTCGGTGGTGTTACATTAGCCCAAGCACCAGTATTACTTTCTGACAAGGCACGTAGGTACGATGACGCACGTTCACAGCGTACTCCGCCAGTACAGTACATGTATACATCCTTCCCACTAAGTGCTGCCGCAGCCTCGTTTGTATTCAATAATGATGGCAAATTGGAAAATTTACGTGTGTTTGGTAATAATGTCGATATGTTGGGTATAGCGAAATGTCCTATACGTGTTTCGTACATATTCCTTGCATCAAGGAGTATAACATTATTTGTATTATTTTTGTTATTGTTGTTGTGAACTAATCCTCCCTCACTTTTATTACTGGAAGTACCATTATCGTCAATGATGTCCATAATACCATTTGTCTTACTGGGTACAATGTTACTAGTACTATTACTACTAATATGCGACGATGATAATGTTGTTGATAACGCAAGTAGCTTATCATTCCATTCACTTGGGGATAGATGTACAGCGGGTGGAGTTTGTGCCCAGTCTTTCAGTACTGGTGGCAGAGCAAAAGCTTCTACATTCTCGTTTTGTTGTATAGTTGGAGTAGCTGTTAATGAGGATGATGATGTATTGTTATCATTGTTGCTGCTGTTGGTGTTGTTGCCATGGTGAAATTTGTTGTGCATTATTGTATCAAACTCTGCTTGTCTACCTTCACTATTCTCAACTATATCACCATTATTGACAATCAGTAAGGTGGGTATTTCATCTTCATTCAAAAATGATGATGTTGATAATGTGTTCGTTATTCTTCTATTCATTTCTTGCTCAGCTCTACGTCTCATACTCCGTCGTTGACGTGCTTCCTTATCTTTCTTAGTACTATTATTTTTCGATTTTGTTTCTGACGCTGCTATTGTTGGTTCGTCAATTAGACTGACAACCTCCTTTGTGATTTTAACAGATAGTGAATCGAATAGCTGTTTCTCTAAAGGTATATCATTACGTAATCGACAATACTTGACATCGAACCACTCTGCTGTTGGATCTCCTGCCTCACCCGCGTCGTAGTCCTGCTTGACGCACCGATCCTCATCAACGTTGTCAACGACTGGTGGACAAAGACGTGTAAGCTCACGTCGGACTAACACTTCATACAAACGTAAATTATCTTCCAATCCACTTAGCACACCATTAATCCCCTCAGTACAAACACGTATCCTCCCATTTAGGTTCAGTTGGGAACATATCATTCGATGGAAGGTGGCATGTGACTCAACGAGAGATGGTGGGAGACCATTAGGGGGTGGGTAGCAGTAGTATAGTGCTATCATTTTCTTGCTGATTCTCGTCCATTGCTCTCGGGTTATGGCGGGACGTCATTTTTCGATTTTCATACAAAAAATGGACTATTCTCTTAGCAATGCGACGGTCCACTGCTGCGCTGAGTGCGGCGTTGCAGGGGGCGCTAGTCTCAAGTCATGTAAGTCGTGTATGCTCGTCAGGTATTGCAATGCTAATTGTCAAAGGAATCATTGGCCGAAGCACAAGAAACTCTGCAAACTACGTGCCGCCGAGCTAAGCGATGAGGCGCTGTTTAAGGACCCACCGCCTAAGGAGGACTGTCCCATCTGCTTTCTACCAATGCCGATGAAAATGTTATCTTGTATGTCGCTTCCACCCGCGACTACAACGTCCGTACCAATTTACGATTTCGCGAATGCAGATGAGGATGATGATATAATGGGTATGGATATGGAAGATTATTATGAGTGTTGTGGGAAGAGCATTTGCAGAGGATGCCATTCCTCATTCTGTGAATCTGGAAACATCGAAAAGTGTCCTTTTTGTAAAGCAAAGAAAGTATGCAATTATGTGGACAAAACAGCTGAAGTAAGAGTGAAAGAATTATTGAAGCGGGTTGAGGTAAATGATGCTGGTGCAATACATCAAATTGGTCTTTATCATTACCATGGATTAGGAGGTTTCACACAGGATAAAGGGAGGGCAATGGAGTTATGGAAACAATCTGCGGAACTAGGTTTTACGAAGGCTCATTGTCAATTGGGTGGTGAGTATGAAAAAGAGGGGTATTCAAAGAAGGCCAAGTTCCACTACGAGGCTGCGGCTATGGCTGGACACGAAGATGCAAGACACATCCTTGGAGCGATTGAGGTACAGTCCGGAAATATGGAACGAGCTGTGAAGCATTGGAAGATTGCTGCATCAGCTGGGGATTATGATGCCATGCAATTCTTGATTTTAGGCTTTCAGGGGGGTTTAGTCAGAAGAGATACAATCGACTCAACTCTGACAGCTTACAATAATTCTTGTGCCGAGATGAGGAGCGAAGCAAGAGACGCATATATCCGCAAGTACATTAAAATGTTCAACAATTAGTATGGAAGTATGCTGTTTTTCCATCGTAGATGGAAAAACACATTGCGCCTGAATTGCGGCACATGATGACTATGTTAAATCAGAGAGAAGAGACAAAGGCTACATTAAGAACTACAAGTATAACTTAAAGTAAATGACCAGTTTGCAATCAAAATGGGCTAATTACTTTGGTAAGGAAAAACAAATGAATGTAAGCGAATGGCAATGCAACGCAACAGTATTGCGAGGAGGTCCGTCGTCGGAGCAATGAAAAGAATAATGAGAGGCGCATTTCGAAAGATCGAAAGAGATTCGCGCGCCAAAGAAATGACCTACATAAAGTACATAATATTTATGTATTATTTCTTGGGAATTGAGGGACAAACAGTCCCTCAAATAAGCGTACCACCATGCGTATGTAGAAACCTTCTCAGAATCCTTCTCGCGAACCTCTACTCCTCACTCACAACCAGCCACACAACACAACGACGAGAGAATGAAAATCCCGGTAGGGTGGCATGCAGCTTTGCGAATCGCTCGGCCTGTGGTTGTACGAGTCCCCAGGCCGGGTGTATCGACGCCATCAACACACCATGGGTGAGGTGGTCTGCGCTTGGTTTGGAAAAATTCCTGTGGTGAAAAGAGAAAATTGCGACGCCGCGCTGCATCAATTGTGTTGCATTTTGTTTATGAGAGGGGAATGATGGATTGACGAGTCAATACGGTCAACCCCTTCCCAGCCGAGTACGCGGACCCCTTCGTAACACCATTTATGGGTTTGTCCTTGCTTGATTTGGGCCAATTCAGTAATTGGAATGAGAAAATTGAGTGGTTGTCAATGCAGAAATATGTGACAATTAACTGGTGGGAAGGAAATGATGGATTGGAGGTGCCTGTGCACGTGGTGCGTTATGGCTGGATGTACAGGCGCCATCAAGTTGAGGGGCGGCGTCATGAGTGACAACAAGAATACTGACGTGAGACGACTGGCTATTATACTACAATTAACTGACAAGGGATACTGCAAGGTCAAAGGATGTGCCGATAATACTGACGTGGGACAACTCAGCATCATGCAATCATGGGACGACGAGGCAATATACAGCAATAATACAGAGGGGGACGACTCAACAATCAACTTGATAAGGCTTGGGATGGTACGAGGGAGAGTAACATGCCGAGGATTGGCTGACGAAGCTTTCACAACAATCAACCTGTGAGGACGAGAATATTGGGAGGTGGAGTGACCTGTGAGGCGGATTGACAACAAAGTTTGACGTCTCCGCATTATGCAACAATAAACTCGACAGGACAAAGGATATTGGACACTGATTACAATATCAATTTAAACGCAGGGGTATGTAGAGTGAAGAACTTCTTCGCTATACTACTATATAAAAGGATAGACTAGCATACCTGCGCATCCTGTCGATGGAAAGAGTGAGGAACAATCCACAGGCGTGATATTATCGGGCGCCAATCGCATCAGATACAGCTGGCATTGAAGGAGTGCATGTAAGCAAGCGAAAGCATGCAGCAAAGAGTATGTGAGCAAATGATCCAAGCTGAATGCAAGTGAACTGTGCATTGATTCATAAGATAATAATTTAAAGACAGTACTTTGGTGCCCTTAAGGTATTCTATTCCTTCCTCTTCTCCTTCCTTCCTCTTTCCCTTCCTTCTTCACTCTCTATCTCCCTCCTCCTCCTTCTTCAATTTCTCTTCCCCCTTCTTCCCCCCAGCCGAGTGGAGCAAAGACAACATGTCACGCACACAGCATGAAACAGTCAGCGACCGCTGCGCATTGCCGCTGCGCGGCAAGTGAGGGGTGTTGCCCAGAGCAATCCCTCAAGGTCCTCTATGCGCTGGGGTGAATAACAACGAGAGAGGGATGGCGCGAGTTGATGGAGGGGTGTCTCTTTCCGTTAGGTCAGTTGAGTACCTTCGCGGAGAAGTATTCTACCTGGGATTTCTACGAACGGAACTCTACCAAAACTCAGGAGACAATTTGTCCCTTGAATCCCAAATATGATGTAATATTTTGTGTGCGGGTAAAATTACAAGGGGACTTGTGTGGAAAAGCCAAAGAAA
>Ga0247831_1008310_pt1 | contig 11042 bp, 9 predicted proteins | sample LaCruzMarch2015__9_FD_192406 | JGI IMG/M metagenome (GOLD analysis project Ga0247831, IMG submission 192406) | Freshwater microbial communities from meromictic Lake La Cruz, Castile-La Mancha, Spain - LaCruzMarch2015_1m | ecosystem: Environmental > Aquatic > Freshwater > Lake | place: Spain...
GAATATGTGTCACTTTCTAAGTAATGAGTAGAGATCTTTGGTAGCGGTCGATGACGATGGCTGTGAGGATAGCCGTATATGGTTGTCACATCAAAGTATTCGAACGTCGTATTTGTCTTGTATTCGTCGTCGTTGTATTAATATCTTACACAATGCACGACTTATTTCTGACAGGGTACGGTGGCTGTCTCCGGACCACATGGCTCGCTTCGCTCGCCTCATTTTTTCGTTTTTGCGGGCGGCGCAAAAACGGGCTTCGCCCGCAAAAACGGCCGGATTTCGTATGTCATTCAGCACGTCTGGCCTTCACCACACCTACAGAAAGGGATCGATCAAAGATTGGATTCGTCGGTCGCTGGATTGCGGATTGCGGTGCTGAGCTCGAAGTAAAGAATGAGTGCATCACAGCCTTCCAAGCCAGTCGTCTTCGCAACTAGCGGATTAGGAGGATGTCTCGGTTGGTTGGTCGTTCACCCAGCGAATACATGCTCAAGTAAGTGTACATCTTCTCGTCTTTCCTCTCACTTGATGATCTTTGCTTTATTGATTATCTTCCTACCCCATACCCTTTCCCTTATCTATAATGCTGCACAGTTCGTATGAGCTTGGCAAGTATGAATGGACAAAAGATTTCCATGTTAGATGTGGTGCGTCAAAATGGTATCGCAAGTCTATACGATGGTCTGGCGGCAGGAGTTTGGCGTCAGGTATTCTATGCGACCTCAAGACTGGGTCTCTTCGAGGTATGTCGTGATAAGTTGCATGAAATTCGAGGCAAGACTGATTTCGCGTCACGGTAAGAACATCCATTCATGAATGTCCATGGATAGTAATGAGTGATCTATATATTAATGCCTGATTGTATGTCCATTTCACTTCATCAAACAGCGTTGTTGTTGGTGCAGGCACCGGGGCCACGGCAGCATTCATCTCATGTCCAATAGAAGTGGCATGTGTCCGTATGTCGAACGATGCCACACTCCCAGTCGACCAACGTCGTAATTACAAGGGGATGCAAGATGTCTTCACACGGATTTACAAGGAGGAAGGACCATCGGCCTTTTATAGAGGCGTCATTCCCTTCTCGCAGCGTGCTGCACTGGTGGGTGTATTTCAGGTAGCAACGATGGATCAATTCACGGATCTTTTTCAAGAGACCTTGGGGTATAAGAAGAATACTGTTCCAAATGTATTCTGTTCGGCCATGTCCTCGGGTCTTATTTATTCACTTGCTACGATGCCACTGGAAGCGTGTAAGAATCGTATGGCAAGTCAAAAGCCTGATCCGACTACCGGGAAACTTCCATACACTTCAACGTTGCAAGCGTTACGGACGATTTCGGCAAATGAGGGATTTCTTGCTCTGTACAATGGATTTGCCCCATACTACATTCGCTGTGGTGGCCATACCGTGTGCATGTTTGTTGCCATACAGACGCTGAGGTCATGGCTGTAATATAATCAATCATTCGTGAAACGGTTTTGTCTGGTGTTGTTAGGGGTCCGTGTCTGCCTTACATCATAGGATTTCATGTACTTAATTGGTGTCCTCTAGGTCATAAATTAGTGAGTCTGATAAATTGTTACTGTTCTGAACTCTAATAGTAGTCTCCCCCACCTTCTTGTTCCTCCTCTTCTTCTCCATCTTCGTCCATTTCCTCATCAGGATCAATGCCTCTTATTATCTTTTCCAATCGCTCTAGGCCTTGCGCAGCTAGTCCATTTCGAGGATTCAGAGAGAGTGCCACATGATAGCATTCCAGTGCCTCCGTGAAGTCCTCATTATGCGTATGAATTTCACCCAGTTTCGAATGCAGAACATCCGCGTGCTCCTTATTCCATGTGACTGTGTGACTTGCAGCGGCTGGAGATATAGAATCAGACATATCATTTGCTTTTTCCCCATCGATAGCATCCTTCAGCAATTTTACACATGTATCATAACTCCCCTCCGCTGCGTGTAGATCAACAAGAGCAAACAATGGACGAGGAGCACCTGGGTCAAGCGACATGGCTCTCTTCAAGGCTCGTTTGGCACGTTCCTTTCCTTCTTCATTTTGTTGAGACGGGGGTGCTTGAGACAAGGCAAGCCCAACCAGTGTTATGGCACGAGCATCTCGTGGACTACTTGAGATAGCCTCCTTGGCAGTGCATATAGCTTCCTTGAATTTACCCGCTGCAAGATACGACTCCACCAACCCTTCGTATGTTGGAATATCGCGCTGAAGATCGTTGGCACGAAAGAAAGACACAACGGCATGATCTGGCCTTGTCCCAAGTAAAATCGACCCACGCAAATAATGCGCATACGAATGCTGCTGGTTGATAGATATCGCCTTATCTACAAACGAAACTGCCTTTTCAGTCTCATCCCTCGCTAAATGATACAAACTCAAGCATACCCACGGCTCTGGCTTATTCGAATCAACATCAAGTAGGTCAGCCGAAAGTTGACCAAGCGCATCTTCTACTCCGCACTCTGTGTCGTTCTCATTTTCACGTCCCCCGTGACAGCTGTATTGATAATGTAGATACCCCCCGTGCTTTAACATGAATGCATTCTTCCGACTCATCCGAAGTTGGAAGAGCAGGTGAGCGTATTTGTCGAGACCAGTGACCCAATGCATATCCAACGACCTTACACGTTGATAACTCTGTTCCGATTGTAAGATATGACCAAGCTCCTGTTGAATGTGAGCTTTGTGCAGGAGAATATGAGTATGATAAGGGAATTGAACAGACAATTCGATGAAGTGTTCCAGGGAGTCCATGAGTTGATTCTTGGCAAAAGTGGAGTGCGCTTGGGCGTATCTCTGAAGCGGTATGAGCGGCTTGATTCTGTTGCCTGGAGGACCCATGGGTGTTGGCTCTTTTGTCTTATCAACAGCAACTGAACGATTCAACCCAGTATCTAACGCACTCATCATGGCAGGCTCATCACATCCCAATTTTGCGAGTTGTTCCATCGCTTCCAATGCATACGGCTCCTTCTCCAGAGCATATTTATACTGAAAGACGGCATCTGCTGTCCGTCCACTAATTTTGTAGAGATTTCCCAATAGCATTACTGACTCCAAGGTGGAGTATTCATGGGGAATAAGTTGCATTCCAGTTTTCGTATTCCGGGGAAAGGATCTCTCCAAAATTGCAGCAGCTTCGATGATCGACCCGACGTTGAATAAAGCACGACTTTCCTTGATGCGTAGACTAGCCTCCCACGATGACGTAACATCCTCCTTCGTCACTACTTTCTTCTTTTTACTACCACCACGACCCCCAACCGTCTGAAAATGAGCATGCACAATATCAGCAGCATCACGGTAATAATCATTGGCCTGTCTATTACGATCCGTACATACGGCACAGTCACCCAAAATTTCCAACGTAATCGCTTTGCTGACAACATCATCCGTCTGAGTTGATGTCGTTCCTCCCTCTTGCATAGCACGAGAGTACTCAAACAATGCGATTAATTCACAGCTTTTGTACTGACGTTCATCATAGAGACGGTAGGCATGGACCTGCAGTGGAGTTCGTGGTGGCTTTCCCTCTTGTTGCTGCGCCATCGTTCCACTATTCCACTATTCCACAAGGACTGTGTGGATTGATTTAACCCCAAAATAACTCACTCACCCTCTCACATACATACATCTTCATCCTCGAGATGGCATCGACTTCATCCAATCGTTTTATTCATAGCACTACCTCCGTCATAGAAATCAATGAATCCAACAGAGCGCTAAACCCCCTGATTGCTCGTGGATCGTTCGGTCACGTTGATATTGCTCTTTTAGTGGATTGGAAATCATGTCCATCGACGGTGATTGAATCGGAGATCTCCTCGACAACGATATCATTGCAAAAGATTCAGAACGTATCATTTGCAGCGATAAAGACTATCCCGAATGCAACAATATCATCATCAGAACCATCATCATTGGAATCTATACAGCTGACTCGCGAGGCATTTGCTGAATTGAATGCATTACGATTGTTAAACGGTCACGAGAATATTACCCCGCTCCTTGGGTATTATGGTGCTCGTGATGCACAATCGAGTAGATCCGGCAATGGTACTAGTAGCGGTGGTGGATTTGGAGGGTGGGACTGGGCTGCGGCTGCCGATGATTCTTCTTCTTTCACGCGAATGCGTTCGCCTACGTCATTATGTTTTGTATTTCCATATCATCCAGTAGACTTGGCACATGCCCTAAGCCATCGTCGATTACAATCGTTTAGTGCAGGCAATCCTCGTGATTACTTTCATTTATCACCCACGGTCATTCAATCTATTGCAAATGATATTCTATCGGCAGTGAATCATTTACATTTACATCATATACTACATAGAGATATCAAACCAAGTAATTTATACATTACAAAAGATGGTAGGATTCAGCTTGGGGACTATGGTCTGGCCAAGGTCATACCTGAGCTGACTAACAACAAAAGCACAATAGATACGCACGCATCGTACAGTAGTAATAATAGTAGTAGCGCAGTCAAGACAACACATGCTATCTATGAAGGAAACTCTGGCATTACCAAGGGATTGTGTACACTTCAATACCGTCCTCCCGAACTTCTCTTAGGTGGTGCCGGCATCCACCACTCATTAGATGTGTGGTCAACAGGATGTGTCCTAGCTGAATTACTTACACTGTCAGGTCCACTCTTTCCAGGTCAATCAGTATTGGATATGCTAAGTCGTATTTTTAACGTCTTGGGCACACCCAACAACAACAACACCGTGGATAATAAGTGGCCTGATGTGAGTCTGCTACCAGACTGGAATAAGGTGCGCTTCAAACCAATGTCTGGTACAGGATTGCGACGCAAAATTGTAGGAGAAGAATTGTGGACTAATGTAGGGTGTTTAGTAGAGACGATGTTAGCATTGGACCCAGAATGTCGTCCATCGGCACAGCAATGTTTACAGCATACATGGTTGCAATCATTTGTTGATAGATGTAAAACTGACGCATCATGGGAGAAGCAATGCCGTCAATTTGTGGTGGATGAATTGATCCCATCCTCTTTACTACACAATATTGCTAATAATAATCGTAGTCTCTTCTCATTGCCGAATGAGAATGAAGAAATTAGCAAGAACGAGGACCCGTTTGCTTACGCTAAAGAGGTTGCAGCCAAAGTAGCTGCTTCCCGACGATCATTCCCTCAATCTCATGAGCAGCGCCCTGCCTGCAATACCAGAAGATAAATAGTAAGTATCTATCTATGAGCAAGTAATTCATTTACAACAGAAAAACCAATGCTGAAGTGAAGTATTCTACCTACATAAAACTCAAGTGAAGAAAGTACATAAATTTTTGGAGAGCCGAACCCCTCTCTCAAACCGCGCGAGCCGGAAGGCACGAGATAGCCTGCTCGGCGTGCTCGTACAAGCCATGGCGTTCAAAGCGCTGCTGTGGCGAAATGCCATCTACCGGAAGAGGCGGTGGCTACCATCGGTGAGTAGTTCGTCGTCGAGGTGCTCGCTTTGTCGTCATCTGTGCGATTGAACCCCGCTTCTCCGGTCCATCTTCTCTCTCACCTTCTATCATTTCTATCATACCGTATCCATTCGCGTAGTTAATCGAATTCTTCCTACCAGCGCTATGCGTGTCGATCCTTTGGTTCATCAAACTCGATGTGCAGTCGGATCCCAAATCGACTCTCAACGCCGTGGTGGTCAACGCGAGCTATCCCAGCGGTGCCGATGTTATCATCCCATTTTCATTTCATGATTATGCCACGGCAATCCAAGCTGCTCGTGTCTGCGTGGATGACCCGGCAGCGACTTCGGCATCGAAATTACTTGGTCTGAATAGCTTGGTAATTTCGGGACTGGATAGCCGCGATTGGCCAGTGCCGTTCGTGTTTTGTAATGCCAAGGCGTGTAGGGAACGCGGAGAGGATGCAACGAAGTACTGTACGTACAAAACGTTGGCATTGGCTCCGATGAATGCGGTAAAGGTTGACCTAGCACGGATGCTCAGCTTTAAGGCCTATGTGGAGAAGAGGTATCCAATACTTACGAACAACAACACCGCCCTTCCATTTGAACATGATTTCATTCAGATATTCAACAGCAATGACGAGCTACAATCCTACGTCACATCTGAAGACTACGGTGGGTGGAAGAGCAATGGTCAATACGTCCCGAAGGTGGCCATTGCTGTGGTATTTAGTGGTGGAAAAGACAGCAAGACTTATCAATACACACTTCGCACGAATTCGACGAACTTCAATTCAGCTGAGCAATCGGCTCGTCCCGCGATCAAGACAACCCCGAACACACAAATACCGTTCTCTCCTTTCAAACGAGACGATCGAAGTTCGTGTTCGTTACGAGGTGGTCCTAGTATGGGTAGACATGGAGGGTCCTGCACAGGGCAGTACATGTTGAATGGAGCCGTGACAATTCAGCGACTCGTTGATGATTGGATTTTGAGTGACAGTGGTGTGAATGCCACCGTCGCTGAGAATGGCGCTGTCTTCGTTCCCTTTCCGAGCAAAGAGTACACTCGTCGAGGATTCTACGGCAGTATCGGACCATTTGCGCCACTGCTTTTTACTCTTGGGTTATTGTATCCTGTTTCGTCTACAATCCGGTCCGTCGTTCTTGAAAAAGAACTTCGGCAAAAGGAACTCATGAAGATGATGTCCGTTACTGAATGGGAAATTGGTTGGTCTTGGTTTATTTCATTCTATACCTTCTTTGCACCGGCGGGTGTCTTGACGGCAGTCTTCACAAACTTGCTTTATTCGACGAGTACCTTTGTATGGCAGCTGGTCTTTTGGCAGTTGACTTTCATCGCATGCATAGTCTTCTGCTTCTTGATAGCCGCGATCTCGACTAAAGCCACGAAAGCGACGTTGATAGGGATCATGCTCTTCTTCGTTGGATACTTTTTGCCCTTTGCAGTTGACTACCAAACTGGCGATCGGTACCTTGTGATGCTAATGTCGCTACATCCCGTCACTGCGTACACATATGGCTTGATTATGATGGGGTACTTGGAAGACTCGAATGTTGGTGTGCAAACAACGACATTGCTCAGCTCGGAATTCCCTTCTGGCTACACCTTTGCCTTGTCATTGTACATGCTGATAATCGATTCGATTTTCTGGGGCGTCTTGGTTTGGTACTTGAATAGAGTCATCCGTGGAGAATACGGGACCGCTTTGCCTTGGTATTTCCCATTTACACGGCAGTATTGGTTCCCGTCAAGGAAGATGGCAGCGAACGAACCCACGTCGTCGTCGTCGACGACAACTGCGGATGCACATGTCATCGAGGACACGAGTGAAGAATCCACGACAAAGCTAACATCGGATGACAATTTGGGAGTGCATATCCATGGACTTCGAAAGGAGTTCGGGCGTAACAAGACAGCCGTGTCTGGCTTGAATCTAACAATGCATCACGGTCAAATCACTGCTCTTTTGGGTCACAACGGAGCTGGTAAGACAACTACCATTGCGATGTTGACCGGTCTGGTTCCACCCACTTCAGGGTATGCAACAGTCGCGGGATATGACATTAGAACAGATTTGGCCGCATTGCGCGAAAATGTGGGAGTGTGCCTTCAACACGATTGTCTCTTTCCTCAATTGACAGTGACGGAGCATGTAATTTTCTTCAGCATGATCAAAGGGTTGTATGACAAAAAGTCGAAAAGCGAGTGCAATACGATAGTCATGACAGCCATCGAAGACGTCGCCCTGTTGGAGAAGAGGAACAGTTTTGCGAAAGATCTCAGTGGAGGTATGAAGCGTAAACTTTCCGTCGCGATTGCTTTTTGTGGCGATCCCAAAGTTGTCTTCCTTGATGAGGTAAGTGAATAATCCAGTGCTGTAACTATTTCAACTTTTCTTATTGAATCACTAATAATACGATTGCCCAGCCTACAAGTGGGATGGATCCCTTTGCTCGACGGTGAGGACTTTATTATTTGCACTCTTTCTTTCTTGGATAAGCATGCGTGTTCTTCTCTCATTCCGCACATGTTTCCTCACACACTCATACGAAACCCAGCTTCACTTGGAACGTGATTCGGAAATACCGCGAGAACCGTGCGATTGTACTCACAACCCATTTTATGGACGAAGCTGACCTCTTGGGTGACCGAATCGCCATTATGGCAGAGGGTCTACTCCGTTGTGTCGGCAGCAGTTTATTTCTCAAGAAGAAATTTGGTGTTGGCTATCAGCTGACAATAATCAAGAACCCCGAGCAGAAAGATGATGCTCCTGTTGGGATGAATTTGAATGAAACGCTCAATGGCATCGTGAAAGGAGCCGTACCGTCAGCCTCGGTATTGAGCAACGTGGGCACAGAAATGAAATTCCAGCTACCTCTCGACGAGTCCAACGGGTTTGTTGCAATGTTTGAGTTACTCGACGCGCAAATCTTGATGAACACGATTGAAACCTACGGCGTAAGCGTCACAACTCTTGATGAGGTGTTTCTGTTAGTTGCCAGGGGCGAATTGGGCTCACATCATCATACTCCGTCGGAGAGCAAAGAGGTAACAACTACTGCCAGCAACGGAATGATCGACACATCTCCGAAAAAGAGCTTGAATGACACGCTGAATACAGTTGAATTTGGAGAGGCTCAACGATTCAAGAGACATGTGCAAGCCTTGTTTGGAAAGCGTGCGAAGAACTTTAAGCGCGACAAGAAAGCTTGGGTTTGCAGTACAATCCTCCCCACTATCATTCCTCTCCTGGGTTTCCTTGTCGTGAACTTAACTGGTCGGCGTAGTCCCAATTACCCCGCGTTGACCCTGTCACTGGATCAAAATAACCCAGGCATCATTAATCAACGAAATCCCATCCCATTCAACGAGCCGGGCGAGTTTGAGTGTCAGCCTGGAAAATGTGTCTATGGAGTCAGCACAGCAAATATCTCGACTACTAACGAGTTGTACTACTATTGCGGAGCGAACGCTCGTGTGGGCAGTGTGACACTCAAGAATGGGAACAAGACTATTAACAAGTGCACAGTCTCGTCCCGAATTATCGACCAAGTCACTCAGTGGGGAGCTTTTGGTGTTGGATTGAATGTGAGTGACGTACCGAGTACTTCGCAGAACGTGTACAACTTGTCGGACGACTATGCTGCTTCGCTGTACGGAGGAATCTTCTTCACTCATGATGAAGGGTCCAAAACGACAAGTGAATCTACCTTCGATGATGCTGTGGTCAGCTCTTGCTCTGGAAAGCCTGGGAGCTATAGTACGCCTGAGCAATGTGCCAACTTTGGAGGTGTTGGCTACATTGTCAACTACAATTTCACATCTCTTCATAGCTCGTTACTGTACCAAGCCACTGCTGATGAAGCACTGTTGCGCAAGTATACCAACAACCCCGACTATGCAATATCGGCGTCTGTTTGGCCTCTACCTATAACCTCAAGCGAGAATCAATACACACTCGCATCCAACACGTTTGCGGCGTGGTTTCTACTCGTGCTGTCATTCCCCTTCATTGCTGGGTAAGTCGCCGAAATTTGTGTATCCACAATCACACAGTTTCACAACTCATTCTTATCATCATCTTCTTCTTCTTTCGCTTGCATTAGGTCATTTGCCACGTTCATTGTCGATGAGAGAGAACGAAAAGCTCGACATTTGCAGACAGTCTCAGGAGTGAAACCATCAGCATACTGGTTGTCGACGTATTTGTGGGACATTATGAACTACCAGATCCCGCTTTGGACAGTTATAATTTTGATGTATGGACTTGATATCCAAGCGTTCATCACGACTGATCGTCAAGCCGCAAGCACGACTCTATCACTTCTCGTCTTGTTTGGTCCAGCTGCTGCGGGGTTTACCTACATCATATGCTTCTTCTTCAAATCTCCGTCGATGGCGAATTTATTCATCATCGTGTTCAACTTCTTCATTGGAATGGCGGGTCCGCTAGTCTGTTTCATTCTTCGGTTGATTGCGTCTGACATCAATAATCCTCGGGAAAGCTTGAAAACTACAGCGATTGTTCTCGAGTGGACTCTCCGCTTTATTCCATCATTTTGTCTTGGGAAGGGACTTCTATATACAATCAATGCAAATTTCTTCGAACTGCTCGAGCAGCAACCACTCGACACATGGTCCCCCGCAATTGCTTTGTACGAGGTGATCTTCCTTGGATGTGAGTGTGTAGTCTATGTCGCGTTGACAGTCTTGATTGATATAGTTTCAGGAAAACCTAGCACGTCAATTCTGCTAAAGAAGGTGACCGACTGCCTTACCTTTCGATGGCTGTGTGTCAATAAGAAGGCTGTTGCAGCAGCACATGCACTACTTTCTGCCAATGACGATGAGGATGTCATCGTCGAGAACGAACGCGTTCGAATTGGGAAGGCAAACGACGACCTCATTGTGTTGAATGCGTTATCAAAACAATACCCGAATGGTAAGAAAGGAGTTGAATTCATGTCTCTGGGCATTCCTGCGGGTCAGTGCTTTGGTCTTTTGGGCATTAATGGTGCTGGCAAGACTTCTACCATGGCTATGCTTACAGCCGAATTCCCACCAAGCTCCGGTGATGCAACTTTGGCTGGCTATAGTGTCAGCAATGAGCCTGATAAGACTCGGCGTACTATCGGATACTGTCCTCAGTTTGACGCGCATTTTGCATGTATGACTGGAGCGGAGCATGTTGAATTGTACGCTGTCATCAAGGGAGTTAGAAGTGACAAGCTGAAAGAAGTTGTGGCAGCCAAGCTGAATGAAGTAGGGTTGAGCGAGTTTGATGGCAATCGCTTAAGCTCTGGCTACAGTGGAGGCATGAAGCGGAAACTTTCTGTAGCGATTGCTACAATTGGTTCTCCGCGGATAGTATTTCTAGATGAACCATCCACCGGTATGAGGCACTCTTTCTTTCTTGGATTTGTGTGGTCGTCTCTCATTCACTCATTGATGTCCTTGTAATGCTCCACACAAACCACACACACACACACACACACACATTTGTAGGTATGGATCCTGTTGCACGAAGAGACCTGTGGAAGGTCATCGGGACAATGG
>Ga0247831_1008317_pt1 | contig 11036 bp, 10 predicted proteins | sample LaCruzMarch2015__9_FD_192406 | JGI IMG/M metagenome (GOLD analysis project Ga0247831, IMG submission 192406) | Freshwater microbial communities from meromictic Lake La Cruz, Castile-La Mancha, Spain - LaCruzMarch2015_1m | ecosystem: Environmental > Aquatic > Freshwater > Lake | place: Spain...
ATCAGCCAATTCGGCTACATCTTTATCTCCTTGCGTTACGATAGCAATTATTTTACCACCACGTGCCTTCACTTCCTGCACATTACTTAAGATTTTCTCATAAGCTCCTTTGTTTGGCGCAATCACCACAACTGGCATGTTTTCATCGATCAAGGCAATCGGACCATGCTTCATCTCTGCAGCTGGGTAACCTTCTGCATGGATGTAGGAAATTTCTTTCAGCTTCAATGCGCCTTCAAGTGCAATCGGGAAATTGTAACTTCTTCCAAGGTATAGGAAGTTGTTAGCCTCTTTGTAGATCGAACTGATGTTTTTAATTTGTTCATCCATCTTGAGCAGCTCTTCCACTTTCATTGGAATTTGATCAAGACCCACTAACAATTGATGGTATTTGCTTTCTGAAATAGTGCCTTTACGGTGAGCAAAAACCAAAGCCATCAGCGTTAAAACGGTAACCTGTGCGGTAAATGCCTTTGTTGACGCAACGCCGATCTCAGGTCCAGCGTGGGTATAAGAACCAGCATGTGTTGCTCGTGCAATTGAGCTTCCAACAACATTGCAAATTCCGAAAATGGTAGCTCCTTTTGATTTGGCTAATTCAATCGCGGCTAAAGTATCCGCAGTTTCACCAGATTGAGAGATGGCGATTACCAGATCTTTTTCGGTGATGATTGGATTTCTGTATCTGAATTCAGAAGCATATTCAACTTCAACAGGAATTCGAGCAAGATCTTCGATCAGGTATTCACCAACCAAACCGGCATGCCATGAAGTTCCACAGGCTACGATGATGATTCGATTGGCATTCAGAATCTTCGCTTGGTAATCGATGATTCCGCCCAAGGTTACTTCGCGTAAATCGATGTTCAATCGACCACGCATGTTGTCTCTAATACTTCTAGGCTGTTCGTAAATTTCTTTCAACATGAAGTGATCAAAGCCGCTCTTCTCGATGGTCTCGAGTTGCATTTCAAGTTCCTGAACATATGGAGTTTTGTCCTGGTTCTTGATGGTTTTGATTTTCATTTCTTTTCCTTTTTCAAGGATAACGATCTCTTCATCATTCAAATAAACCACATTGCGGGTATATTCGATGATTGGGGTCGCGTCGGATGCAATAAAGTATTCGTGGTCTTTTCCTACACCAACAACGAGCGGACTGCCTTTCTTAGCGCCGATCATCATGTCTGGATTGTCTTTAGAAAGAATCACAATCGCATAGGCTCCAACCACTTGATTGAGGGCGATCATTACCGCTTCAACCAAATCTACATTTTCATTTTTCTGGATGTTTTCAATCAGATAAATCAACACTTCGGTATCAGTATCACTTTTGAAAACGTGACCACGATTTTGCAACTCCTTTTTTAACGAAGCATAGTTTTCGATGATTCCATTGTGGATGATCACCAAATTCCCAGATTCAGAAAAATGCGGATGTGCGTTCTTATCATCAGGAATTCCATGTGTAGCCCATCTTGTGTGGCCAACGCCTAAATGTCCTGAAATGTTTTTGCCAGAAGTGAAAGCTTCAAGTTCAGAAACTTTTCCTTTGCATTTGTACAAACGAATGTCTTCGCTTGTATTTAATAGAGCTACGCCTGCGCTATCATATCCTCTATATTCAAGTCGGTGAAGTCCTTTAATTAGAATCGGATAAGCGTCCTTTTCTCCCAAATAAGCAACAATGCCACACATGGTTTGTAAGTGTTGGAATGATTAATTAGGTAAAATTTGGTACAGAATTTCAAACTTCATCGAACCACTAATGGCTTCTGTGCCATTGAGAACTACTCTATATGATGAAATTCCTGTTCCTGAAGGTTGAATATAAAAATACTCATCGGTTATTACACCGTTCAATCTCGATTGTAGATATCGTGCAATATTGAATGAATATTCTTTTGTAGTGCTGTTGTAGACACCGCCACTGTAAGAAGTGCTGTTTACGCTCAAATCTGGTGATATGATCAGATTGCCTTCTTCATCTTTCAAAACAATGTTTAATTGCGGATTGGGCGCATATTTACCCAAGCTGTTCGCGTCAACTGAAATAGTCATTAATGCCTGGTGGATCAAAATATTTCTACCTGCTTTCCAATTCATTAAATCAGGAATTTGCAATTTGGTGCGCAAGCCTCCCATATTGTGAATGAACAATTTTTGTTTTCCAGCTTCAAACGAGCTTAAACTTGAAGTTACTTCAGGTTTGTAAACGTGCTTGAATCTGGTGTATCGAGCCGAACTTTCGTTTACGATGAATGAAGTTTTCAGACTGTCGTTTACGTCGTTTTTGTAAAACAAATCGATCCGAGCTCCACCAATCAAATTGAAATCTAAAATAGCACCTTGTTCGTCGTTTGGGTTGCGTGTATCAGCATCCAAATAAATCCCATTCAAGAATGCTGTAAATACATCTGCATTTACGAGATCTTCTGGGTTACTTATGAATTCGTTGGCAAGTGATTGGTCAAGTTTGATGCGCAATTGAGGTGCTTCTTTTCGACCGGCAACGGAAACGCTATCCAATATCGATGGAGTGAGATAGGTTGTTGAGCCAAGTGGAATGAGGTCTCTCTCTAAGGTATCTGAACTAAAGTAAGAAGAATCTTTGTACATCATTTCTCTCACCCTGAAGGCACGAAACCTTTGAAGGCCATTCAACTTCGAAAGATCACCGTAGTAACTACGATAAGGCAAAACCAATACAATTGAGTCTGCAGTTGGATTTACCCCTAAATCGATATTGCTTACCGCAGGACGAAGCTGCATGTAAATAGAAGATCTTATTTTACCCAATAATGGATCATTGTAGGCGCCGAGGAGGTTCAGCGAAAGCTCGTCGGTTTTAACTGAATCTTCTCTTTCAGTAGCAGCTTCAACCTTCAAGTTAAGCTCACGTAAGAGATTTGCCGAGTCTCCGCCAGGTTGAGTTTCAAGACCAAGTTCAGGTTCTTCGCAGGATACGAAAAACACTGCAAATAACAGGACAAAGGAAAATTTAGAATGGGCCAATCGGCTCAAAAAGTTATGCACCTGATTCTGATATTGTTTTTCAACCTGTTAATCAGCCAACTCGGCTACCTGCTCCCCCAATAAAACCTCATCATAGAATTCTGAACATGCTTCAGCCAATTCTGAGCCTACGTTTTTCAGTTCGAGAACAGGCTTTTTCAGCTCTTTTGCATATGAAATCAATTCTGGGTTAACACCAGCTTCAGTTTCAACAACGCCATCAGCAAAAGATGTAGCGTGACGAATCAAATTATTGTAATCAGGTACTTGAAGGAGTTGTGTATCTGTAGGTTCGATCCCATCCATAATCAACTTCTCAGCCAATCGGTGGTCCATTGCAGGAGTAAAACCATCATTGTACAAAGAAACTACCACCTTGCTTTCAGCAAACAAAGGATCGTCTTTGTATTTCGTTTTCAGAAGTACGGGAAGTAATGATGTCATCCAGCCGTGGCAATGAATTACATCAGGCGACCAGCCTAATTTTTTAACCGTTTCTAGAACGCCCTTGCAGAAGAAAAGCATACGCTCATCGTTATCGCTGAAAAATTGGTTGTTCTTATCGGTAACAATATGCTTACGTTGAAAATATTCTTCATTGTCGATGAAGTAAACTTGCATTCTCGCAGCTTGAATAGATGCAACTTTGATGATAAGTGGCTGATCATTATCGTCGATAATCAAATTCATTCCCGAAAGGCGAATTACTTCGTGAAGTTGATTTCTGCGTTCATTGATGCAACCGTATCGCGGCATGAAAGTTCTAATTTCTCTACCCTTCTCCTGAATCGCCTGTGGTAATTCACGGGCAATTTTCGACATATGTGTTTCAGGTAAATAAGGTGTGATCTCCTGAGAAACAAAAAGTACTCTTGTTTTTTTCATGGCAGAATAGTTAGGCTTGTGGGAAACAAATGGAAGCATTCAAATAAGAAGCCGGTATTAAATGATGTGGCGGCACGTTGCTCCATTGACAAATTTAATCAGAGTACAAAATTAAGAAAAAAATCGGGACTTTTCACGTGTATTCTTTTAGCTTTGCAGCCCTTTGGAGGCTAAGCTCCATATACAGCGAACGTTACGTCTTTTTCGCACATTATATCTGTAAAGTATTCATGGAACTGATTCGGGATATTCAAGCATTACAACAGTTCCTTTCGGAAAAAAGAGCACAAAATCTTTCCTGCGGCTTCGTCCCAACGATGGGTGCCTTGCACGAAGGCCACATTTCTTTGATCAATCAAGCTAGATTGGAAACTGATTTTTGCGTGGTCAGTATTTTCGTTAATCCTACGCAATTCAACGAGTCGACCGATTTCAATAATTATCCTAGACAAGAATCCCAGGACCTCGATATGCTTCGAAATGCTTCTGTGGATGCTGTTTTTCTTCCTCAAACAGATGCTATGTACGCTGCTGGAAATCAACTGCTTGAGCTCGATCTTGAAGGTCTTGATCAAGTCATGGAAGGCAAGTTTAGGCCAGGTCATTTTCAAGGTGTGGTAACGGTGGTAGATAAATTCTTTGGTCTGGTTCAACCACAAAAGGCTTTTTTTGGTTTAAAGGATTTTCAGCAATTGGCTGTTATCAGACTGCTTGCCCGCAAACGGTATCCTGAAATAGAAATTGTGCCTTGCAAAATTTTACGCGAATCGAACGGTTTGGCGATGAGCTCAAGAAATGAATTGCTGAAACCAGAAGATCGACAATTCGCAGCTTGTATTTTTCAGATACTAACGAACCTTGTAGCTTCTTGGAAAATCAAACCTTTTGAGCAAATTTTGTTGGATGCAAGGGCAGCATTGTCATCAACCAGATTGGAACTTGAGTATCTCGAAATTGCAGATACATTCACCTTGCAACCACTTTCTGACTATCACAACAAACCATCAGTGGCTTGTGTGGCCGTTCGTATTGGAGGTATTCGTTTAATTGACAACATCGAACTGCCTGCCTAAAATTGCCCATTCAAATCTATTGATTTAGCTTTGCGCCCAGTTATGACAATCGAGGTACTTAAATCAAAAATTCACCGGGTTACGGTAACAGAGGCCGATCTGAACTACATAGGAAGTGTTACCATCGACGAAAATCTGATGGAAGCCGCAAATCTGATCGAAAATGAAAAAGTTCAGATTCTCAACATCAATAATGGTGAACGATTCGAGACTTATGTTATCAAAGGTGCCCGAAACAGTGGCGTGATTTGTTTAAATGGCCCTGCCGCTAGAAGAGTTGCGGTTGGCGATATCGTTATCATTGTTTCTTATGCCTCAATGGAATTCGAAGAAGCAAAAAAATTCCGTCCTTGGGTAATCTTCCCTGATACAGCAACCAACACCCTCAAATAAATCTTATGCAAAAGAAAATCTGGCCCGCGATACGCAATTACATCTTCTTGGCGATCGGGATTGCCTTGATTTATCTCGTTTTCAAAGATGTTGATTTCGTTTGGATGTGGAATGAAATCAAAGGCGCTAGGTTCTCCTGGATTTTTCTTTCCATGTTTTGCGGTATTTTAGCCATGGCATCACGCGCTTGGCGTTGGAGAATTATGCTCGAGCCATTAGGCTTTAAACCTAGTTTTTTGCATTGCTTCTATGGTGTTTCTATCGGTTATTTTGCCAATATCGCGCTGCCGCGGATGGGTGAAGTGGTTCGTTGTACCATCCTAAATCAAACCGACAATGTGCCAGTTAACCAATCTTTTGGTACAGTAATCCTTGAAAGGGTTATCGACGTTTTGATGCTATTGGGCCTCATAATGTTGGTACTGTTTACACGGATGGATTTATTTGGAGACTTTTTCATGAAAGAGCTCTTTCAAAAGAAAGCCGGTCAGGGATCTATCTTTGAGAATCAACAATTCCAGATCGGTTTGGGCATCTTCATATTGCTTGGAGTCGTTCTCATTGCCTTGTTTATCAAGTTTAAACAACAATTACTGAAGATTAACTTGGTTCAAAAGGTTATCAATTTCCTAAAAGGCATCGGCGACGGACTGTTCACTTTTTTCAAAATGAAGAAAAAAGGCTGGTTTGTTTTTCATACTCTGTTCATCTGGGTGAATTATTTTATCATGACTTGGATCTGCGTCTATTCTTATGATCCTACCAGCATGTTGAAGGCTTTTGATGGTTTGTTTCTGATGGTGGTTGGAGGATTGGGTATGACAGCTCCTGTGCAAGGCGGTTTTGGAGCATTCCACTATTTGGTGGAGAAGGCCTTGATGATTTATCAAATTAGTCCATCGATCAATCCTATTACTGGCTCCGAAATTCGTCCAGGTTTGGTGTTCGCTACCATTGTACATTCGGCTCAGTTCGTTATGACTGTTTTGTTGGGGACTTTTTCTCTGATCGGGTTCACTTTACTAAGAAAGAAAAGCAAGCAGAATCATGCAGCCTGATATTATCGCCGGAAAAATCAGGCTTCGAGAAAGTGCCAAAGCAATCATCAAACTTTGGCAATTCAAGAACGAAAAGATAGTTTTCACCAATGGTTGCTTCGATATTCTTCATCGCGGGCATCTCGAGTATTTATTGCAAGCTGCAGCCCTTGGACATCGACTTGTTGTTGGCTTAAACAGCGACGAATCAGTGAGCAGATTGAAAGGGCCAACTCGTCCGGTAAATAACATCGATGATCGTGCTTTTGCTTTGGCGAGTTTGCGCTGCACCGATTTAATTGTTCCTTTCGGAGAGGATACACCACTGGAATTGATTGAATTTCTTCAACCCAATATTTTGGTAAAAGGAGGCGATTACACCATCGAAAGTATTGTAGGCGCTAAGGAAACGCTACAACGAGGAGGTAAAGTAGAAGTGCTTTCATTTAAAGAAGGCTATTCCACAACAAGCTTAATCGATAAAATGAAGAAAGGTTAATTCTTGATGTTTGTATTTTTTTTATAAGTTTGTGCAAGCTTTAACGGAAAAATGACGCTGATTAAAAAAATACTCTTCTCTCTTGTGCTGAGCACGCTGCTGATTTTCGGCGGTTGCTCTGCCGGTCAAGAAAGTAAATTGATCGGCGTGTGGGTAAGAACACCAATGGATGCCCTTCCTGAAGAATTCCCTCAGGAATATTGGGAATTCACGTCCGATAACGACATACTTAAGTATGAAATAACCGATATCGAGCAAAATTTGAAGACTGTTGGTCGTTGGGGATTCTCTAAGAGAAATAAGCTCAACATTAGTAAGTTCGATACAGGCTTTAATGGAGAGTGGGATGTAGTTTACTTCAAAAACGATGTGATGCGCATGGTTCTTAAAGTTTACAATGCCGAAAATCAGCCTGCAGGTCAGGTATTGGTTGAATTTACCCGTTCCCGTTCAAATTTTTAACGATTAATTTGTAGGAGAAATCCTGCATCCTATGGCTACTGCCAAAACCAATTTCTTTTGCCAGAGTTGTGGCTACCAAGCTCCCAAATGGATGGGAAAATGCCCTTCATGTGGCTCTTGGAATTCATTCGCTGAAGAAGTATTACAAAAGAAAAAAACTGGTTCCACTTGGGTTCACAGCGAAAAAGTTCGCGCTCCAAAGCCAGTTAAAATTACTGAAGTAGAGCAAAAAGACCAAGTTCGACTAAACACAGGAGACGAAGAGCTTAACCGCATATTGGGCGGAGGCTTGGTGCCGGGTTCTATTATTCTGTTAGGCGGTGAGCCAGGAATTGGAAAATCTACCCTTATGCTTCAGCTTGCCACTCGAAGTATGCGCATGAAAGTGCTTTATGTATCGGGCGAGGAAAGTGAGCAGCAAATCCGCATGCGGGCTGGAAGAATCGGTATTCAAAATGAAGAATGTTATGTGCTTGCAGAAACGCAAATGCAGCGAATTTTTCAGCATATCAACGATGTGCAGCCAGATTTACTTGTCGTAGATTCCATCCAAACGCTTCAAACCGAAAGTATTGAGTCTTCTCCAGGAAGCGTTTCTCAAATTAAAGAATGCACCGCCGAATTGCTTCGCTTTGCCAAAGAATCAAACACCCCAGTGTTTTTAATCGGTCATATTACCAAAGACGGGAACATCGCAGGTCCGAAAATCTTGGAACACATGGTTGATGTGGTTCTGCAATTTGAAGGTGATCGAAACCATCTTTACCGAATCGTTCGTTCTGTAAAAAATCGTTTTGGCTCAACTGCCGAGATGGGGATTTATGAAATGGCTGGTGAAGGACTTCGTGAAGTTACCAATCCATCGCAGGTACTGCTTACCCAAATGGATGAACCCTTTTCGGGGATTGCCATTTCAGCTACAATGGAAGGTGCCAGGCCGATGTTGGTCGAATCTCAAGCCCTTGTAAGTACTGCGGTATATGGAACGCCCCAACGATCGGGTACTGGATTTGACCTCCGCCGACTTAATATGTTGCTTGCTGTAATTGAAAAACGTTGCGGATTTAAACTTGGTCAGAAAGACGTTTTTCTAAACATCACTGGAGGCATCAGAGTGGAAGATCCAGCAGTTGATTTGGGGATTATTTGTGCCATATTATCGTCGGATTTAGACATGCCAATTCCTGCCAAGACTTGTTTTGCAGGCGAAGTTGGACTCAGTGGTGAAATTCGCCCGGTTAGTCGCATCGAACAAAGAATTGCAGAAGCTGCCAAAATGGGCTTTTCTCAAATATTGGTTTCCGATTACAACCTCAAGGGCATACAAACTGGGAAATTCGGTATTCGGGTGATTCCTGTAAAGAAAATAGAAGAAGCCTTTCGGGTTTTGTACGGGTAGTATTCAGTTGTTTTACAGAAGTTTTTTGCTCACATCGAGCAAGCGAAATTAAGCTCAAGTGCTTTGTAAGTTTTTCGAAAACGTCATTTGAGATTTCACATGCTTGAGTTGAGCCACAAGGATGAAGCTCACGATCGACATCAGCATCCAAGCATTCACTTTTTGCAGGCTCACCATTTTCCAGCCAGCGTGCTGATAAGCGTATTTCCAAGCACCAAGGTAGGTTGCTAAATTTTCAGCTCCCCAAATCAGCAAACCACAAAGTGCCATAGTGACCGTTAAGCTGAGTTTGCAGGGCTTGCTTCCTAAAAAGAAGATCACTTTTGTGTTTCTGAAAATGACAAAGAATAGCCCAAATAGAATCCACCGGAAGTCGAAGATGAAATGGTGCGTAAAGAAGTTAAAGTAGATTGATGCTGCCAGTGTGAGCGACAATGTTGGGGAAGGCATTTGGATGAGTTTGATTTCGAACCTACGCCAACTCTGACATAAGTAGGACGCCACTGATGCATACATAAATCCGCTGTAGATGGGCACTTCAGCTATTTTGAGAAAGGCTGTTTCAGGATACGACCAACTTCCTTGGTTTACTTTAAAGATTTCCATGGCCAAGCCCATCAAGTGAAACAGGGTGATTACCTTGAGTTCATCGATACTTTCAATGCCTTTTTTTATCATCCACCATTGGGTGAAAAGGCAAACGATAAACAACACGTCGTAACGAGGAAGATAGGATGGAATTACCAATCGACTCAATGCCAGCGCCGAAAAAATCACAAATGGAAAAAAGCAAGCCTTGAGGTTTTTGAGCAGAAACTCTTTGATCAGATCGATGGAATTATTCACGCTGGATCAACGGTAAAACCGGTTTCATATTGGATGCAATGACGTGATTTCTGTTCTGTAGAACATCTGCTACTTAAGACCTAACTAAACTATGCCGCGTTCTTTGTATTATAAAAAAATATAGCATACAAGTCTAATTGATGTTCAAAAAGAGCTTGTATGCTAAAATTATATTCAGTTGGCCAATAAAATACACATCTTCTTAAACAGACAAGATAATCTCTTTCTGTTTCACGATTTTGCGCAAGTTGATCAAGGCATAACGCATTCTTCCCAAGGCTGTGTTGATCGACACATTGGTGAAGTCGGCGATTTCCTGAAAACTCATATCAGCATAATGGCGGAGGATGAGTACTTCTTGTTGTTCAGGAGGAAGCTCCTTGATGAGTTTCTTGACATCCTGAAGGATTTGCTCCTTCACCATTTTGTCTTCCACATTATCGTCCATGTTACGAATGGTGCGGAAAATGTCGAACTCTTCATTGTCTTTAGAAGAATTCTGCACCACAGGCATACGCTTGGCTTTGCGGAAATGATCGATACTCAAATTGTGCGCAATACGCATGATCCAAGGAAGAAACTTCCCTTCTTCATTGTAATTGCCCGATTTGAGGGTGTGGATCACCTTCACGAAAACATCTTGAAAAATGTCTTCAGCCAGCTGACTGTCTTTTACCAACATACGAATGTAAGTAAACACCTTCTGCTGGTGGCGGTTAATCAATTCAGCTAATGCTGATTCGTTTCCTTGTAAATAGTTGTGAACCAAAGCTTGGTCCGGCAGTTGGGCAGCAAACATATGTCCTCCTTTTTTAAAACGTGAGTGTGTGGCTTTAAAGAGTAGAGGTGTTTGCTATAAGCGCTTCTTTTTAGAAATTAAACTGCCGAGATGAACTTTCACATGAAGGTTCTGTTGTTCGGTTTAACAAAGTAAAGTTTTTATTTTCAAAAAAACAACACAGGAAATGATAATTTTGCGGATAACTTACACATGACTGTTCTACAAACGGATCTTTACGATCCCCGCACGACTATCCTGATCAAGGGAGCCCGCGTCCACAACCTAAAAAATGTAGATGTCGCGATTCCCCGAAATAAACTTGTTGTTATTACCGGTTTATCAGGCTCCGGAAAATCCTCTCTGGCATTCGATACCTTATATGCCGAAGGGCAAAGAAGATATGTAGAATCGCTCAGTGCTTACGCACGTCAGTTTTTAGGCAGAATTAACAAGCCTGAAGTTGATTTAATTCAAGGCATTTCGCCTGCGGTAGCAATCGAGCAGAAGGTGAATGCTACAAATCCGCGTTCTACCGTTGGAACTTCCACCGAGATCTACGATTACCTCAAGCTGCTTTTTGCGCGTATTGGAACCACTATTTCCCCGGTATCGGGCGATGCTGTTTCAAGATCCACGCCAAGTGATG
>Ga0247831_1008320_pt1 | contig 11029 bp, 15 predicted proteins | sample LaCruzMarch2015__9_FD_192406 | JGI IMG/M metagenome (GOLD analysis project Ga0247831, IMG submission 192406) | Freshwater microbial communities from meromictic Lake La Cruz, Castile-La Mancha, Spain - LaCruzMarch2015_1m | ecosystem: Environmental > Aquatic > Freshwater > Lake | place: Spain...
GTTGCTCTGGCCAACTCGGATGTGCTTCTTGACGTAGTTGACACCCTCGACGAGGACGCGATTCTGCTCAGCAAGCACCTCAATGACGCGACCCTGCTTACCGCGGTCACCGCCACGGGCTTCGCTTGCGCCAGAGATGACCTGAACCAGGTCACCTTTTTTGATCTTTGCCATTGTTAGATAACCTCCGGGGCCAACGAAATGATCTTCATGAAGCGCTTGTCGCGGAGTTCACGGCCAACCGGTCCGAAAATACGGGTTCCGCGAGGGTCGCCCTCTTTGTTCTTGATGATGACTGCGGCATTTTCGTCAAACTTGATGTAGGAACCGTCACCACGACGGGTTTCCTTGACGGTGCGAACAATGACGGCCTTGACGACCTCACCCTTCTTCACGTTGCCACCAGGAATTGCGTCCTTGACCGTGGCGACGATGATGTCACCGAGGCCTGCATAGCGACGTCCTGATCCACCGAGAACACGAATCGCCAATAGTTCCTTGGCGCCGGTGTTGTCGGCCACTTTCAAACGAGACTCTTGCTGAATCATGGGTTACTTCGCCTTCTCAACGATTTCGACTAGACGCCAACGCTTGGTTGCAGAGAGCGGACGGGTCTCGGTGATAACCACCAAGTCGCCAATACCTGCGGTGTTCAGCTCGTCGTGTGCCTTGATCTTGGAGGACCGGCGCACAACCTTGCCATAGAGGGGGTGCTTCACGCGGTCTTCAACCTCGACGACGATGGTCTTGTCCATCTTGTCGCTGGTTACATAACCGCGGCGAACCTTGCGGTAACCACGGGCATCCTTGTCGCGGACGTCGCGCGCTGCGGACTCGTGGCCCTGCTTCACATCGGTGGCCATTATGCACTCTCCTCAGTAGCTTCAGGCTCGGAGCTTTCGCTCTTCTTTGCAGACTTCTTGACTGGCTTCTCAATGGCAGCCGGTGCCGCGCGGATGCCGAGCTCGCGTTCGCGAATCACGGTGTACAGACGAGCAATGTCGCGCTTCACAGCGCGAACGCGTCCGTGGTTATCCAGCTGGCCGGTGGCCGACTGGAAGCGCAGGTTGAACAGCTCTTCCTTAGAGCGGCGAAGCTCGTCCAAGAGACGCTCATCCTCGAACGTGTCGAGATCAGCAGGTGTAAGTTCTTTCGTTCCCACAGCCATTACATGCCCTCCTCGCGCTTGATGATGCGTGCCTTCAACGGAAGCTTGTGAATCGCACGAGTCATAGCTTCGCGGGCGAGTTCTTCACTCACACCGGCGACCTCAAAAAGGACGCGTCCTGGCTTGACGTTGGCAATCCACCACTCCGGCGAACCTTTACCACTACCCATGCGGGTTTCCGCGGGCTTCTTGGTCAACGGGCGGTCGGGGTAGATGTTGATCCACACCTTGCCACCACGCTTGATGTGACGAGTCATCGCGATACGCGCTGCTTCAATCTGACGGTTGGTGACGTAAGCGCTGGTGGTGGCTTGGATACCAAACTCACCAAAAGCAACCGTGGTACCACCGGTGGCGTGGCCGCCACGCTTGGGGTGGTGCTGCTTACGGAACTTGACTTTGCGAGGAATCAACATTCTTACTCAGCTCCCCCTGCAGCAACGGGCGCTGCCTCAGCAGCTGCAACAGCAGCCGGTCCACGGCGAGCACCAGCAGCAGGGCGGTCAGGTCGCTGTGAGCGGGCATTTGCCTGCTCGCGGGCCAGTTCCTTGTTGGTGATGTCACCCTTGTAAATCCAGACCTTGACGCCAATGCGACCAAAGGTGGTGCGAGCCTCATAGAAGCCGTAGTCAATGTTCGCGCGCAGAGTGTGCAGTGGGACCCGACCCTCGCGGTAGAACTCGGAACGGCTCATTTCAGCGCCACCAAGACGGCCAGACACCTGGATACGAATACCCTTAGCGCCAGCGCGCTGTGCACCCTGAAGACCCTTGCGCATTGCGCGACGGAATGCCACACGAGCGCTCAGCTGCTCAGCAATTCCCTGAGCAACCAGCTGGGCTTCGTTCTCGGGGTTCTTGACCTCGAGAATGTTCAGCTGGATCTGCTTCTTGGTCATGTCCTCGAGGTCAGCGCGGATGCGCTCAGCCTCGGCGCCACGACGGCCGATAACGATTCCGGGGCGAGCCGAGTGGATGTCCACGCGGACGCGGTCACGCGTGCGCTCGATTTCGATGCGTGCGATGCCGGCTCGGTCGAGCTCCTTCTGCAGGAACTTACGGATGAGCACGTCTTCAGCAACGAAGTCTGCGTAACGCTGACCCTTTTTGGTCGAGTCAGAGAACCAGCGCGACACGTGGTCGGTGGTGATTCCCAGACGGAAACCGTACGGATGAACTTTCTGACCCATAGTTACTTGCCAGCCTTCTGTGATGAGCGGCCCGGGTTCACCGAAGCCTCGTCGGGCGTTGCCAGCACAACAGTGATGTGGCTGGTGCGCTTGTTGATACGAAATGCCCGACCCTGAGCGCGCGGCCTAAACCGCTTCAGGGTGACGCCCTCATCAACAAAGGCGCGAGCAACGAACAGGTCCTGATCGTCCAGGAAAATGCCATCCTTGTCGGCAGTGACCCGTGCGTTGGCCATCGCCGAGGCAACAACCTTGGCGATGGGCTCACTGGCCGACTGAGGGGCAAACTTCAGCACGGCAAGAGCCTCCTGGGCCTGCTTGCCACGGATCAAGTCGACAACACGACGAGCCTTCTGTGGGGTAACGCGGATGTTGCGCACCCGTGCGATGGATTCAACCATGTGACTACCTCCTCATCACCGCGCTTAGCGGCGACGGCCTTTCTTGTCGTCCTTTTCGTGACCACGGAAAGTGCGGGTGGGCGCAAACTCGCCGAGCTTGTGGCCCACCATGGTCTCGGTCACGAACACAGGGATGTGCTTGCGGCCATCGTGCACTGCGATGGTGTGACCGAGCATTGCCGGCACGATCATCGAGCGACGCGACCAGGTCTTGATCACGTTCTTGGTGTTGGCTTCGTTCTGACGAAACACCTTCTGGAGGAGGTGGTCATCCACGAAGGGTCCCTTTTTAAGGCTACGAGGCATGTCTTACTCTCCTACTAACGCTTCTTGCCGACGGTGCGACGACGAACGATTTGCTTGTTGCTGGCCTTCTTGGGGGAACGGGTGCGCCCCTCAGACTGACCCCAAGGGCTCACGGGGTGACGACCACCAGAGGTCTTACCCTCACCACCACCGTGGGGGTGGTCAACAGGGTTCATGGCAACACCGCGGACGGTCGGGCGAACACCCTTCCAGCGCATGCGGCCGGCCTTACCCCAGTTGATGTTGGACTGCTCGGCGTTGCCGACCTCACCGATGGTGGCGCGGCAGCGAGCATCAACGTTGCGGATTTCACCAGAGGGCAACCGCAACTGGGCGTTGGGGCCATCCTTGGCGACCAAACGAACCGAAGCGCCAGCGGAGCGAGCCATCTTGGCACCGCCACCGGGACGCAATTCGATCGCGTGGATAACGGTACCGACGGGGATGTTGCGCAAGGGCAGGTTGTTACCGGGCTTGATGTCGGCGTTCGGACCTGACTCCACAATGTCACCCTGACGAAGCTTGTTTGGGGCAATGATGTAGCGCTTGGTGCCATCGATAAAGTGCAACAGCGCGATGCGCGCCGTGCGGTTGGGGTCGTACTCGATGTGAGCGACCTTGGCGTTTACGCCATCCTTGTCATCGCGGCGGAAGTCAATCAAGCGGTACTGGCGCTTGTGGCCACCACCGATGTGACGGGTCGTGATGCGACCACTGCTGTTACGACCACCGGTCTTCGGCAGTGGCTTGAGCAACGACTTCTCAGGCGTGCTGCGGGTGATTTCCTGGAAATCAGCAACAGAAGAGCCACGGCGACCAGGGGTCGTCGGCTTGTATTTGCGAATAGCCATGTTCTTCCTACCTATCCCACAGCCGTGAAGATGTCGATGGAGCCAGAGGCGAGAGAGACAATGGCACGCTTGGTGTCCTTGCGCTTTCCAGCCCCAAACTTGGTGCGGCGAGTCTTACCGGTCTTGTTCAAGGTGTTGACCGAGGAAACCTTCACATTGAAGATCTTCTCGATGGCCAGCTTGATCTCGGTCTTTGTCGCGCGGGGGTCAACCTCGAAGGTGTACTTGCCCTGGTCAATCAGGGTGTAGCTCTTCTCGCTGACAATCGGGCGGACAATGACGTCACGAGGATCTTTGTTCCAAGCAATCGCGTGAATACTCATTATTTGCCTCCCTTGCCCGTGTCAGCTTTCGCTGCCACGAAGGTCTCAAATGCCTCAGTCGTGAAGATGATGTCGTCACTGTTGAGAACGTCATAGGCGTTGAGCTGGTCGGGGTGAACAGCGTGGATACCAGGAATATTGCGAACGCTCTTCTGACCGTTCACATCGTCACGACCAACAACGATCAACACGTTGCGACCAGGTGCGGTCTGCGCGATGAGAGCAGACGCAATCTTGGTCGAGGGAGCCTTGTCGGTTCCCAGACCCTGAACCACGTGGATACGATCAGCGCGTGCGCGGTCAGACAGTGCGCTCAAGAGAGCCTTCTGCACCATTTTCTTAGGCGTGCGCTGCGAGTAATCGCGGGGCACTGGACCGTGGACAATTCCACCACCGCGGTGCTGAGGGGCACGAATCGAACCCTGACGGGCACGACCGGTTCCCTTCTGCTTGAACGGCTTACGACCAGCACCAGAAACCTCACCGCGGCCCTTGACCTTGTGAGTTCCCTGGCGAGCTGCTGCAAGCTGAGCAACAACCACCTGGTGCATCAGGGGCACGTTGGTGACAACGTCAAAGACGTTGGCGGGCAACTCAACGGAGCCGGACTTCTTGCCGGATGCGTCGAGGACGTCAACAGATGCAGCCATGATTAGGCACCCTTCCTGGCGTTACGAACAAACACCAAACGACCCTTGGGGCCGGGGACAGCGCCCTTGATCAGGAGCAAGCCGCGCTCAGCGTCCACCGCGTGAACAACGAGGTTCATCACAGTGACGCGCTCGCCACCCATACGACCGGCCATCCGCATGCCCTTGAAGACACGAGACGGGGTCGACGAGGCACCGATGGAGCCTGGCTTGCGGTGGTTACGGTGCGAACCGTGCGAGGCAGAAACACCCTTGAAGTTGTGGCGCTTCATGACACCGGCGAAACCTTTACCCTTGCTGGTGCCCATGACATCAACAAGCGCACCGGCTTCGAACACGGTGGCGTTGATTTCCTGGCCCACTTCGTAGGTGGAAGCATCGCTCGTGCGAATCTCGGTCACGTGGCGGCGAGGAGTCACGCCAGCCTTCTCAAAGTGGCCCTTCAGAGGGTTAGTCACCTTACGAGGGTCAATCTGACCGCTGGCGATTTGGACGGCCTCATAGCCGTCTTTCTCCATCGTGCGGATCTGGGTCACGACGTTGGGGGCAACCTGAACCACGGTCACCGGGATGAAGCGATTGTTCGCATCCCAGACCTGGGTCATACCGAGCTTGATGCCCAGTACCCCTCTAGTTGTAGTCACAGTCGACATGGTCTATTTCCTTAAAGCTTGATTTCGATGTTGACGTCAGCGGGCAAGTCCAAACGCATCAAGGAGTCCACCGCTTTGGGGGTGGGGTCAATGATGTCGATGAGACGCTTGTGGGTGCGCTTCTCGAAGTGCTCGCGCGAGTCCTTGTATTTGTGCGGTGAGCGGATCACAGCAACCACGTCCTTGTCCGTAGGCAAAGGAACGGGACCCACAACAGTGGCTCCGGCACGGGTAACCGTGTCAACAATCTTTCGGGCTGAAACGTCGAGACCTGCGTGGTCATACGACTTCAGTCGAATGCGGATTTTTTGTCCCGCCATGATTTTCTCTTTCTCTCACTCGCACAGAACTCTCGCCCTGCACACTTCAGGCAACCCGGCGCTTTCGCACCGAGTGGCACACACCACTGTTCTTCTATCAACACACTTCGGTTGGCCCCAGGGGCACTCTCCAGCACACACAAACCAAGGCTTGCGAAGCGGGTCCGTCGATGACGTTGTGTTCTGCTACCCGCGGCCTAGATCTCTTGCGAAGTCGCAATCCTATGCACTACCTGGCAGTGAGCACCCCACGAATGGAGTGCGTATTGAACCTCACAAACTATGCCACAGCCCTGCATTTAGTGCAACCCGGGCGTGTCGCACTTTTACGGGCCGATGAACGCCCTGATCACCTGCGACAGTGACCCACGTTGGGGGAGCAATAAAGCTCACCGTATCTGCTAGTGAGGGAGTGATGAATAGGTCACGTACAAGGCTGGGCCAAGCCCAGCGAGCATCCCCCACGCAAGCGCCCCAAGCGACTGCACCAAACTCGCCCGCCACACACTGACCCCCAGCGATACGGCGATAGCTGCCGCAAACTGAGTTCCAATGAGTAATGGCCCTACGACAGCCATCCCCACGTCCCCGTAGCGCACAAAGACGCGCTTTGCTCTGGCGGTGCGGCTATCGTCCTGGGGAGGTTTTCCCTGCTTTTCACGCCTTCTGGCCATCGCTGCGAGAATCCGCTCACTCCCTGCGGCGAACAACACGATTGTCGCCGCATTGCCCACCAGGGCAAAAACCACGGTCCACACCACAGGTAACCCCAACAGGATGCCTACCGGTATAACGACGACGGCTTCCAACCAGGGAACCGCGCCCGCAATAAACACGCCGAGCAGTCCGAGTTGCTCAACTAAGGACTCCGTCACCTGGTTCTACCCCCCCCTGCGCATTGAAAAGTCAACGATCATGAGAGGGACGTCGGTGTTTTCGCGTCAGGGTAGCCATTAGCGCCTCCATGGGCCCTTGCCTAAACCTGCGGAACCAGAGGGCGCTTCCACCCGCCAACACCGCGTAGACGGCAACGGCTATCACCATCGCGACCCAGTAGTCCACGGCTTGGAACAACCCCAGACCCCACGCTCCGAAGATCATGCTGAGGAACACGGATTGAAGGAGATAGTTCGTGAGCGATGCCCGTCCCGGATACTGCATCCAGGACACAGCACGAGAATTCTTACGAACCAAGAGAGCGATCACGGCTAGGTATCCCATGCTCACTAGCGGCGCCGTCATGAATCCCATGGTCAGGGAGCCCAGATAAACCGCTTCAGAGGGGGCGTCAGAGACCTCGTTGGTCACATACAGCAGTGCGGCAAGAAGCTGCAGCGGCAGACCCACACCAAAACCCCACCGCAGCATCGTGGGAGTGCGAAGCTGCGAGGAGTCGGCCCCTAACAGGCCCTTACGAGCCGCAAGAACACCCACGAGGAACGCGGCAAAAACCAGCCCTCCCTGGAGCAGGAGCCCGTTGGTGATTCCAATCACCCAGAGCTCGAGACGGGGCAGAATCGCTTCGGTGAATGTGCCATTCCTCATCACGCCGTCGAGGCCATTGGTGAACTCGCCCAAATCGACGCCTGACTCTTCCGCCAGCCAGGTCAAGAGCGATAAAGAGACCATCAGCAGTGTTGAGAAGGACCACAACACCCATGCCCACACCTTCAGCACCCGCTCACTCCTGAACATGAAAGCGAGGAGCAAGAGTCCAAAGACTCCATACAAAAACAGGATGTCCCCGTGCCAGAGGAGGGTGAAGTGAATCGCCCCCAGAGTGATCAGCACCAGGGAACGAAGCGCGAAGCGGGGACGGCCTGCTTTCTCCCCTTTGGTTACGTAGTAAGAGCTATACCCAAAGAGGAACGAGAACAGCAGGTAGAACTTGCCTTGGAACAGGGTGATCATGATTACCGTGGCGATGGAATTACCCAGACCCACCACGTCCTCTCCCCGAATTCCCTCGCTCGAGTGCATTGAGAAGAACGACAGGTTGACCAAGAGGATCCCGAATAGCGCGAAGCCTCGGAGAACGTCCGGGAGCAGATCGCGCTGGATTGTCGAGTTTGCGCTCACAGGAGGACCCTTCTAATACGAATCGCGATGGCCACCACCAAGAGTACTACCCCCATAAATGACGAAGGGCCCGGAGGTTTTCCTCTGGGCCCTTCGTGCAAGGGAACTACTTGATGATCTTGGTCACCGTTCCGGCGCCCACAGTGCGTCCACCCTCACGGATGGCGAAGCTGAGGCCCTCCTCCATGGCGATGGGCTGAATCAGCTCAACGGTCATGTCGGTGGTGTCACCGGGCATCACCATCTCTGTGCCCGAAGGCAGCGAGATGACGCCAGTTACGTCCGTGGTGCGGAAGTAGAACTGGGGACGGTAGTTGGTGTAGAAGGGGTTGTGACGTCCACCCTCTTCCTTGGAGAGGATGTAGGCGGTGCCCTCGAAGTTGGTGTGCGGGGTTACAGAACCCGGTGCAACAACAACCTGGCCACGCTCTACGTCTTCACGCTTGGTACCGCGAAGAAGAAGACCACAGTTCTCGCCGGCCCATGCCTCGTCGAGCTGCTTGTGGAACATCTCAATACCGGTGACAGTGGTCTTCTGCGTGGGGCGAATACCCACGATTTCCACGTCAGAGTTGATCTTCAAGGTTCCACGCTCAGCACGGCCGGTCACAACGGTTCCACGACCAGTGATCGTGAAGACGTCCTCCACGGGCATCAAGAACGGCTTGTCCTTGTCGCGGATGGGGTCTGGAACGCTGCTGTCCACGGCGGCCATGAGCTCCATGATCTTGTCACCCCAGGCGGCATCTCCTTCGAGAGCCTTGAGGCCGGACACGCGAACAACAGGAGCGTTGTCTCCATCGAAGCCCTGGCTGGAGAGCAACTCACGAACCTCGACCTCGACGAGCTCGAGGATTTCCTCGTCGTCGACCATGTCGGACTTGTTCAGCGCAACGAGCAGGTAAGGAACACCCACCTGCTTGGCGAGCAGAACGTGCTCACGGGTCTGTGCCATCGGGCCGTCAGTGGCGGCAACCACAAGGATTGCACCGTCCATCTGTGCGGCACCGGTGATCATGTTCTTGATGTAGTCGGCGTGACCGGGGGCGTCAACGTGTGCATAGTGACGCTTGTCGGTCTCATACTCCACGTGGGAGATGTTGATGGTGATACCGCGCTGACGCTCTTCCGGAGCAGAGTCGATGGACGCGAAGTCGCGTACCACGTTGACTGCTGAGGGGTGACGGTCTGCGAGCACCTTGGAAATAGCAGCGGTAAGAGTGGTCTTGCCGTGGTCGACGTGACCGATCGTACCGATGTTGACGTGCGGTTTGGTCCGCTCGAACTTGGCCTTAGCCACTATGGTCCTCCTCGGGACTGTTGATCTGAACTTTGCGGGCCCAGATTCTTGGTTACTTGTCTTGTTGTTGCAGGCCAGGCGAGCCTATTCGTTGGGCTTAGTCGCCCTTGCCCTTCTGAATAATCTCGTCGGCCACAGCCTTCGGGACTTCAGAGTACGTCTCGAAAGTCATCGAGTACACAGCGCGACCAGAGGTCTTCGACCTCAGGTCACCCACATATCCGAACATTTCCGAGAGCGGCACGAGTGCGCGAACAACCTTAACACCGGTCGCGTCCTCCATGCTCTGGATCTGCCCGCGCCTGGAGTTGAGGTCACCGATGACATCGCCCATGTATTCCTCTGGGGTCCGCACCTCGACAGCCATCAACGGCTCGAGCAGAACAGGATTTGCCTTCCTGGCGGCCTCTTTATAGACCATCGATCCAGCAATCTTGAACGCCATCTCAGATGAGTCGACGTCGTGGTACTGCCCATCCAGCAGTGTCGCTTTGACACCGACGGTTGGGTAGCCCGCCAGAACGCCCACCTGCATCGCGTCCTGAATTCCAGCATCCACCGAGGGGATGTATTCACGAGGAATACGACCACCGGTGACTTGGTTATCAAATTCATACATGGTCTCGCCCGTGATGTCCATGGGCTCGAGGTTGATCTGCACCTTCGCGAACTGACCAGAACCACCGGTCTGCTTCTTGTGGGTGTAATCGACCTTCTCAACCAGCTTACGAATGGTCTCGCGGTATGCCACCTGGGGCTTACCAACGTTAGCCTCGACGTTGAATTCGCGCTTCATCCGGTCAACGAGGATGTCGAGGTGAAGCTCACCCATACCCTTGATGACGGTCTGGCCTGTTTCCTGGTTCTGCTCAGTGCGGAACGTGGGGTCTTCTTCAGCCAGCTTCTGGATGGCCAAGGAGAGTTTCTCCTGGTCAGCCTTGGTCTTGGGCTCGATGGCCACCTCAATAACGGGCTCGGGGAAGGACATCGACTCGAGAACTACCGGGTGAGTGGGGTCACACAGGGTGTCTCCGGTTGTGGTGTCCTTCAAGCCAATAACGGCGTAGATGTGTCCAGCGGACACGCTGTCCACGGGGTTTTCCTTGTTGGCGTGCATCTGGAAGATCTTTCCGATGCGCTCCTTCTTGTCCTTGGTGGAGTTGATGACCTGGGCCCCAGAATCGATACCACCGGAGTAGACGCGGATGTAGGTCAGGCGACCAAAGAAGGGGTGCACCGCAACCTTGAACGCAAGCGCCGAGAAGGGCTCTGCGGAGGAAGGCTTGCGCACCACGATCTTCTCTGCGTCGCGAACATCGTGTCCTTCGACGTCAGGGACGTCAACCGGCGAGGGAAGGTAGGCAACAACAGCGTCCAGCATCGGCTGGACACCACGGTTCTTGAAGGACGAACCACAGAGCACGGGGTAGGCAGCACCGGCAATCGTCAGCTGGCGGATGCCGGCCTTGATTTCTGCAATGCTGATTTCTTCACCGCTCAAGAACTTCTCGAGAAGCTCTTCGTTGGCGTCAGCGACGCCCTCGATGAGCTTCGCGCGGTATTCCTCGGCCTTAGCCTGCATGTCGGCGGGGATCTCCTGAACGATGTACTCGGCACCCAAGGTCACATCACCCTTGGAGTCACCGGGCCACACGATGGCCTTCATCTCCACGAGATCGATAACGCCGACGAAAGTCGACTCAAAACCAATCGGCAACTGGATAACCAGCGGCTTAGCACCGAGGCGCTTGATGATGGTGTCGACCGTGTAGTAAAAGTCAGCACCCAG
>Ga0247831_1008321_pt1 | contig 11027 bp, 12 predicted proteins | sample LaCruzMarch2015__9_FD_192406 | JGI IMG/M metagenome (GOLD analysis project Ga0247831, IMG submission 192406) | Freshwater microbial communities from meromictic Lake La Cruz, Castile-La Mancha, Spain - LaCruzMarch2015_1m | ecosystem: Environmental > Aquatic > Freshwater > Lake | place: Spain...
AAGCTTACCTCAACCCCACACTCCTCAAATAACCAGCACCACTCTCAACCAATCACATCACCCAATTTAACTTTTACAGAAAAACTGTTGCTTAACCCGTCTGGACGGTGGGCATCCAACGTTTCCGCAAAGCCCGTGATGTGCCAGACCTTCTTAATGTCTTTGTAGTGGTCCAAGGCATCATTCATGTAGCGCAAAAACACCGGACTGACCTCCAGGTCGTCCTCGCAAACGATGAGTTTCCCGTAACGCCCAACAACTCTCGTTACGCCGGCAGTAATACTGTTTGCCAACCCGACATTTTGATCGCGTCTATCGATTGTCAGCGAACGAAAATGCACTCGGGCATCGGAAAGTAGTCTACACACCTCTTCGATGGCGGCGTCATCTTCATTGTTCCGGGCTCCGTCGACGAAGGCAAAGAGGTCAGTTTGGGAGGCAAGGTCGTTTGACGCAAGCGAGGCAAGCGATGCCTTGGTGTGAGCTGGGCGATTAAATGCGAAGTAGGCGACGGGAGCGGCAGCGCGACCGACAGCCCGTCCTTCGGTGTCAGATGGTGTGGCTTTAAAGCCGCAAGCCGGACAGGCCGCTTGAGTTTCTTTCGCTTCCATAACTAAGGCTTTTTCATGTCGGCCCGAATGACCGCGGCATCAACGAGCAGCTTGATCAAAGAATGAAAGTCCTCGACAGGCTGCCAGGCTAGGCCTTTTGCGGCTTTTGCGGCGTTTCCAAAACTTCGATCAACATCCGACGGCCTAAACAGGGCATCGTCGCTCTTAACATGGTTCGCCCAGTCCAATCCCACGAGGTTGAAAACTTCCGCGACAAACTCCCTCAGAGAACGAGCCTGTCCGGTCGCTATGACATAATCGTCTGGCTGTGACTGTTGAAGCATCTTCCACATTGCGACAACGTAATCAGGCGCCCAGCCCCAATCGCGAAAGATCTCCATGTTGCCGAGTCGAAGCGTCTCCGCCGAGCCGCCAGCGATCCGGACCGCAGTAGCAACAATTTTGCTGGTGACAAAGCGCTCCGGTCGCAGCGGTGATTCGTGATTAAACAGAACGCCAGTGCAGGCAAACAGGCCGTAGGCCTCACGGTAATTCGTCACCGCGTAGTGCGCCGCGGCCTTGGCTGTCGCATACGGGCTTCTGGGACAAAAGGGAGTGACCTCCGTCGCAGCAATTTCGGTGTTGCCAAAGACCTCCCCAGATCCGGCGTTGTAGAATTTCACCGGCCTCTTGAGAATTCGGATGCATTCCAGAAGGTTCATGGTGCCAATAAGAATGCTATCAAAGGTTTCAACAGGATAGGCAAACGACATACCGACGGAGGTCTGGCCAGCGAGGTTGTAAATCTCATCGGGAGCTGCATCCTGCAGCACGGTCAGCACACTCCGGAAATCGGATGTGACCATGGAATGCAGTATGACTGCATCCTTCACACCAAGCCTGTGCAGGTTTGAGAATGATGCCACCTCATGGTCCCGGGAGGTGCCATGCACCTGATAGCCCTTCTCCAACAACAATTTTGCAAGGTAGGCACCATCCTGACCTGAGACGCCGATAATGAGCGCCCTGAGTGTTTTTGTCTCTTTTCCATTTTTCATAAGGCGATGCAGTGCTGGCTCAATTCGTCGTGATCGCATTCGGTCTCCAGACTTTGACGCCACCGGATGTCTCAAAAACCTGATAGTCATGTGCCAGGCTTTTTCCAGTCGCATCTTGAAATGCATCAAGAACCTCCAGCATCTCCCCGCTCTGGAAGACGTCTTCGGTTCCGATTGGGCCCTTCCAATCCTCGCGTTTTCCCGGCATAAGGCGACGCAGATCGCCAACCATGATCCAAGCCCGATCGAAAGGGGGATGGCGCACGATGCGCTCCAAATTGAATTTGGCCAGCTTGGCCGAGTTTGGGTAACCGAAGATGGTCAGCATGAGACTGTCTGGCACCGTCGCCCCAAGCGCGTAAGGAACTGTAGTGCTCCAAGTCCAAAGCATGGCAAGCAACGGGGTGCCAGCAACCCATCCCTGCGCGCCCATCTCACTGTGCATTTCCCGAAAGAAGCCTGCAACTTTCGGTGACAGCAACAGTGTTGCTCCATGCGGGCCAATCTCGACGGATTCAGAGTTTGAGGTTATCGGCGGGATTCTATAGGGGCTCCGCCAGCTATCGGCCAAGGTTCCGGCGGCGCAGAGCAAAGAAAATGTGAGGACAAGTAGGGTTGCAGGCAGCCGAAAAGACCTTAGTGGCACGGCGCTCAAGGCGAGCAGACCCGCGACCGGAAGAACTCCCGCCGCCAGAAATGTCTGCGTGTAGGCTCCGTGGCCGGATCCGAAAGCGAAGATGAGTGGAAGGACGGCGATAAAGCCAACAAGCAGAAGGAGGTTGATCATTCGGCCCAAGGCGGCCCCTCCGCCCCTCAGGTTAGTAGCCAGAGCTGCGGCCAGACAGCCCGCGAGCAGGACAAGATTGGACGTCGTAGCTGCGGGAAAAATCCATCGGTTTACGGGCTCCGAGTCCACTATCCACGGGTTAACCGCTTTGGAAATGAAAAGAGCGCAGCCGGCCAGGAGCAAGATCCCAGCAAGCGCAGGAGTCCAGGAATGGCGAACAGCAATCGAGGACAACGCAATTGCCAGCAAGCCAACACCAATACAGACCAACAGCAGCCAACCGTAACTGCTGATATCGGCAAGAAATTCTGAGGGGACGCAGAGGAGCGATAAAGCCGCGCCAAGAAGACCGTGTTCGGAGAGGAGCGCGGGTTTCTCGGAGAGGAATGTGTCCATGAGCACCTGAATCCAGTTATCCGGCCACAGCCCCACCCTAGCAGCTGCAAACGGCGCCAAGAAAAGCCCCACTCCTACCCCAAAAAGCGGTCGGAGCGAGCGGCGGGAAAGCAGAAAAAGAAGCGCGGCCGCGCAAAAGAGCATGGGCGCGATACTTGGCTTTGCCGGGAGTGTAAGGAAGAGGCCGAACACCGTCGTTGCGCCCAAGAGGAATGAGACCACCCTCGCTCGACGATGATCTGGATCGTTAGAGCAACCCCAGAGCCCCAGCACACCTCCCGCTCCGATGTAGATTCCGAAGAGGCCAAGCCAGTTGTAGGAGGGCGTTCTGACGAGGCCGGCGTAGAAGATCAATGTCCCCACGGCGGCCAAGAGCACAAACACAGCGACGAAAGCCCGCCTCTCCACGGGCGAAGCGGTGCCTTCATCCATGATTCCCTTCCATGCAGCTCTCGACGCCCAGTAGCCGAACCATGCTCCGGACAACACCAGCAGGAATGCCCCATGGGCGCGAAAGGCCGCAATGTCATAGTGTGCGGCCAAGAAGAGAGGGGCCGTGTGCCACCCGAATGGGACGCCCTGCGCGCCCCCAGTGCTCTGGGGATCGGCCGCCAGCAGGTAGTATCCCTCGTCCGTAAGGTCCAGCCCGCGATCCACAGCCAAAATCATGGCCAAGACATGCCAAAGGCCAACAAGCGCAACAAGGACTGCGCCCAACGTCAGTAACGTTTTGCCGATGTCTGCAATTCTCATTTCCCTGGAGGTTTCTTCTGGATCACCTTGAACACTGCGGTGCGGATTGAGCCTGCACCTTTCCGGCAAGGGCTGTGCTTGATCTTGCAGAAGGTGCGTCAGAGCAGAACCTCCTCACCATCCCAGTTTTAGGAGATGAGGGGTGAGGGCAACGCACTGGCTCGGGGGCGAAGGGACGATCACGGTTTAAATGGAGGGCTTGGTTTCGGGTCAAGGTGGTGGCGAGAAGAATTGCGGTCGCCCCCCAAGCAGCGCCGGAGGTTGCCGCAGCAGGAGTCGCGATCAGGCAAAGCAGAGGATCGCCTCGATTATCCGATCCTGATCGGATTCGGATAAATCCGTGTAGAAGGGGAGCCTGACGATTCGGTCGCTGGCGCTCTCCGCAACCGGACAATCTCCCACGCGTCCTCCCCACTGCCGCGCGTATTCGCTTAAGTGCAGAGGAAGATAGTGGAAAACAGCCTTGATTTGTTTCTCGCCCAGATGGGCGATGAAACGACTGCGAGTCTCCAAGGAGGGCATCACAAGGTAATACATATGGTAAGCCTGTTCACATTCGTCCGGCACGGTCGGCCGGCGGATCGCGCGCGCTTCCGCCCATCCGGCTAAGCTTTCATCGTAGCGATGCCAGATTGTCCGACGCTTGGCCTGGATCTGTTCCCACTTCTCCAACTGACCGTAGAGGAATGCGGCCAGCACATCGCTCATGACATAACTCGAGCCGGCATCGACCCACGAATACTTGTCCACCTCCCCACGGAAGAACCGAGCACGATTGGTTCCCTTCTCCCTCAGAATTTCCGCTCTCTCCTCGTGGTCAGGGTCGTTGAGAATCAAGGCGCCGCCTTCGCCGCAGGTGATGTTCTTGGTCTCGTGGAAACTCTGTGCGGCCAAAGCCCCGAAGGTTCCCAACGGACGGTTGCGGTATTTTCCGAACAGCCCGTGGGCATTGTCCTCCACCACGGCGATCCCGCGGGCGCGGCAGATGTCCATGATGGTGTCCATCTCACAACCAACACCTGCGTAATGAACCGGGACGACCGCGCGCGTGCGCGGGGTGAGCAAGGACTCCAGCCGGCACTCGTCAAGGTTCAGGGTGTCCTCGCGAACATCGCAGAAGACCGGCGTGGCTCCGCGCAAGACAAAGGCGTTGGCTGTTGAGACGAAGGTGAAGGAAGGAACGACAACCTCGTCTCCCTCCTTTATGTCTAGGAGAAGCGCCGCCAGTTCGAGTGCATGGGTGCACGAGGTGGTCACAAGCACTCTGCGGACTCCAAGGTAGTTCTCCAGAAGTTGCTGACACTTGCGGGAAAAAGTCTGGTCGCCAGCCACTTGGCCCGACTGAATCGCCGCCAGAATGTATTCGATCTCTCCTCCTTGGAGAGATGACCGGTTGAATGGGATGAAGGGGGAATCTGTCACGAGTGCACGCCATCTGCCCCAGCGGGATTTGTCGCGCCTGCGGAACGCAGAACCGCGGCACCGAGGACTGAAATCCGCCGCTTCATTCGAGCCATGCGTGGAAAGTGTGCCGGCTGTCCGCGATTTTCCAACCCAACGAAAGGTAGCCGCGCTGGACCGCGAGGTTGTGCAGATGGGTGGGGCCCTCAACGGCAAGGTTCTCGCCAAGAGCCTTGGTGCCCGCGAGCGTCAGGTTCTTGAACAAGCCGCGCCCGCTGAACGCCGGCGAGACGGCCCCTATGCTATAGTGGCCAAGGGGCAACTGGAGCGACCGAGCGCGCGCAGAAGGCTTCTTCCAAGCACTGAATCCGGCCAATTCCTTTGCGGCGAGGTCCTCGACGACAAAGACAAAATCAGCCCACCCGTCAAGACAGGCACAAATCCACTCCTGATAGACCAACGTAGCCCGCTCCCTCCCAATGCGCGGATCAGAATGGAATCGCCCGAAGTGTCTCGCGAAGGCCAAGCCGGCCAGGGCCCTCAGCGCGGCGGAGTCTTCCGGCCCCGCCAACCGAAGGGCCAATCCGTCGGGAAGCGGCATGGAAACGGGGCCGGCCCTCTTGCCGACGATTGGATCGTAAAGGACATCGACAGCCGTATCCATGAGGAGGAACCCGTTTCGCTCCAGGGCATGAACCAGAGGGATATCCGAAGCCCAGCACTTGGCCGCGACCAGCACGGACTCGCTGGGGCGCCGCACAGAATGAAGGGCACCCTGAATCAACGCATCAAGGGCGGCGGGCGACAGTTCGCACGGGTCAGCGAAAAGCCATGCGTTCAGCGAAAAGGCCGCAGCGGAGAGAACCTCCGACTCCCATGGCTGGGGCTGAATCCGGGCCAAGGCCGCAACAGAATCCATTTTATGATGGGCAAAGAGTCCATCCGTTGCCGCCGAGAGGTCCGCCGCAAGGAGTTTCCTCAAGGCGGGCGTTGTGGCCGAGGAAACAAAACGGAAGGGCAGACTGGACCGAGGGGCGTTCCCTCGGATCCAATCCCCGAGCCCACCGAGCTGCTCGACGGCAAGTGGCCCGGTCATGTGCGGCTCCCGATCACGTAAGACGGCCTGTTCATGGATCGAAAATGGATTTTCGCGACGTATTCCCCGATGACTCCAAGCGCGAAGAGTTGGGCGCCGGAGAAAAGCGCGACGGTAGAGGCAAGGAAGGGGAAGCCCGGAAGGCTGCCCCCATGGATCAAATAAGATCCCAGAACGAAAAGCAGAATACCGATCCCAAGCAACACGAAGGCCAAACCAGTCAGGCTGGCCAGCCGCAGCGGCCACGTGCTGAATCCTGTCAGCATGGTCACCGCGTGGCCGGCGAGTTTGAAGAAGGTGTAGGTGGATCGGCCTTCGGCTCTTCGGTGGTGAGCCACCGCGACCGAAGCGGCACCCCGAGATCCCCACGCCAGCAGGACATCCAGCGAGACGAAAGGTCCGCTGTAGTCCCGGAACGCCTCGCGCAAGGTCGTTCGGAAAGCGCGGAAGGAGCTCACGATTCTGGCGTTCTCCCGACCGATCAGGGGCCGGAGGGAGCAGCGGACAACGGCCGAGGAGAAGTCCCGCCAAGCGTCGTGCTGCCGCTCCAGAGGAATACCGTAAACCACGTCCACACGACCTTGGAGCTTGGCCACCAGATCCGGTATCTCTTCCGGAGGATTCTGCAAGTCGTCGTCCAGCGTGACCGTCGTGGCATATTGCGCCAAACGCACTCCGCAGAGCAGCGCATTGTGCTGACCGTAATTTCGCATCAGGTTGACTCCCTTGATCCAGCCTTTGTCCTCGGCGAGCTTCTCGATGATCGTCCAGCTTTCATCCGCACTTCCATCGTTGACCAAGATCAACTCGAGGGGGCCATCGCCACCGGCAAAGGCCGCTTCGACCCGAGCAGCCAAACGCGAAAGGGTCGCCGCGCTGTTGAACACAGGACAGATGATGGAAAGACCCTGAGGGAGAGGAGAATTCATGCAGGATTTTCCACCGGCGGCTTCCGGGCAACGCACAGCAGGCTGGAGCCGAGGTGCATGCTGCGTCGACTGCGGAGGCGTTTCAATTCCCAAGCGTGGAGAAGGTCCACGACCCGGGACACCATGGGCGGCAGGGAGTGGTCCGCCTGAACCCGGTCCGCTGGCGGATGATCCGGGGCTCGGCGAACACGCAGCACGAAGGGCATTGTGCGGAAAAGGAGAACCGGTGCCACCAGCCATGCAAAGAAACTGGAAATGAACTCCACTCGCAAGCCGGAGCTTTCCATCAGTTTCTGCAGGAGACGACGCGAGTAGCGGCGGTGGTGGCCCGCGAAGTTGTCTTCATGGGACCAGAGGCCCTGAAGTGCCGGAACCGTGCAGTAAAACCTGCCGCCAGGCTGAAGGAGTGCGGAGACGCCGGCGACAAAGGCCGTGTCATCCTCGATATGCTCCAAGACGTCGAAGGCACCCGCAGCAGGCAGGGAACCGGCACGAAAACGTGCAGCTTCCAGTGTGCTGCGCACCACGTGGGTGACTCCCCGCTTCCTGGCATTCCAGACACCGGATCCCGGTTCCACGAGCACTGTCTCGAAACCTTCGCGCTGCAACGCGGCGCAGACGAAGCCGTTGCCCCCGCCGAGATCGTAGAGCACGCCATCGGGGGGATGGCTTCGCACCAGCTCGAGAATGCACCGGTTGCGATGGGCGAACCAATAGCTCTTATCTTCAACTTGGAAACAAAGGTCGTTCCCATGCTTCGGATAGGAAACCGCGCCGGCATCTTCTGGTTGCCACACCCCTTCGATGAGGCGCAGGTGCTCTGAGGGCGGTGTCCACGAACCGTCCGCAGTAATGCTGGCGCGAAGGTCAGTGCTTGTCATTGGATTCCGCCCGTCGGCGCCCGCGAAGCAGGAGATAACCGTGGTGCACCCTCCATTCCTGCGAATGTTCAACCTCTAGGTGGTCGGCAATTATCCGCCGGATGTCAGACCCCGCCTTCGGGGAGCTGCCCCGGTCCACGGACCACAAAAACCGACCTCGCCAATTCTCTGGTTGCCATACCGCATCAACGAAGAGCAGGACACCACCCGGCCGCAAAACCCGGCGGGTCTCCGCCATGGCCGCAGTGAACTCCGCGGAGGTCAGATGGTGAGACACGGCCACCATCAGGCAGAGGTCGACCGAGGCGTCCGGGCAAGGGATGGCACAGGCGGAAGCCTCAAGCGCGGTGTCGTTCGGGTATTTCAGACGGAACCCGCTCAATTTCTGCGGATCGGGATCGAGGCATGTGTAGCGCCACGCACCCGGCAGCAAGGAACGATACATTCCGGTCCCCCCGCCCAAATCGAGGGCATCTCCCTGCGGCCCCAAGACCTCCACTTCCGGCGCGAGCATGGCGCGCAGCTTTGCTGCTCCCGCTATGGCTTGGGCCAGATCATAAAGGACGGGGACGGCGAAAACCTTGTGGAGCAAGTGTTGGATCGGCATCGTGGTCAGGGGAGTTCCCGGGCAGATGTGCCCGGAGGGGCGTTCAAGATCCCGACAAGGGAACAGTGGGAGCTTCGAAAGGCCCCAGCCACAAAGCCAGCGGCGATTCTCTCCTCCTCGAGGGCCTCCGCCTCGAGCCCGGCATCGCGCAAATGCGACTAGAGGGCGGGGCGGGAGGCGTTGATGTTATCGTTTAGGACCAAAGACCCGCGAGCCGACCTCGATAGGCGCTCCCGCCAAATCCGACCCCCCTTGATGGCGGGGAAATTCCGGCTTAGAACAATAATGTCCCGCCAGTGGGTGCACGCCGGAGCATTGTGGATGGAACCCAAAGCCTTGTCGAAATCGGGCCACAACCAGACTTCGGATCACGGCGCGATCCCTTGTGCTATGCGCTTGCATTGAAGGAGGCTGAGAACGCTTCGGCTTTTCTGCGCTAAGACTTTTGCCAGCGATTCACGGAGGGGGGAGACATCATCCTCCGCTTGGGCGAAACGCACCCGGAAGTTGCCTGCGGACGGGGCATTCGATGCTGCTAGGACAAGAGCAAGGCTGATAGCCGACACCAACCGGCGCCACCTCAGTGTCGTGGCCGAGCGGAAAGCACCCCATGGCCTTACGAGGGAGAAGCCAAAGGAATAGAAGGAGAAAATCGCAAGTTAGCAGACGCCGAGATGCAGCGCCTCGTTCGCCGCTGGCGAAGGCAGACATGAGGAGTCATGATGGGGAAGAACAAGCCAAGCCCTCAGTGGTGCTGCGTCTAAGGCTTGGCAGAACGCCGTCCGGATCAGGCTGGTGGCGGCTGTCCTCGGGCGTCCTATCGTCATGAGTGCGTCAATGCGCTTGGCTGAGGTCCAAAATATTCGTCCAAAACATCTTGCGCTTTGCCGTCCCTGCGGACTTTTCCGTGCTCCAACCAAATGATGCGATCACAGTTGGCGGTGAGCAAAGTGCGAGAGTGACTTGCGAGGATGAGGATTTCGGTGGAATCGACGACGCGGCGCATGCGCTCCTCGGCCCGCTCACGGAAGTTCTCGTCGCCGGTGGAGAGCCACTCGTCCAGGATGAGGATCTGCGGAGTCACAGTCGTGGAGACCGCGAAGGCGAGTCGCAACTGCATGCCGGACGAGTAGGTTCGGAAGGGCATTTCAATGAAATCACCTAGGCCGGAGAACTCGATGATGTCGTCCAAGTGCCTTCGTGTTTGCTCGGGGGTGAGTCCGAGCATAGCCGAGCGGAGCCGAATATTCTCGCGACCGGTGGCTTCGGGATCGATGCCGAGGCTGATGTCGATAAGCGAGATACATTCGCCGCTAACGGTCGCCTCGCCTTGAGTGGGATGGTAAATTCCCGAAAGCACACGCAGCATGGTGGTTTTTCCTGCACCGTTGTGCCCAATGAGTCCGACCCGTTCGCCGGCCGAAATCTTCAGGCTGATTTCTTGCAGGCCGCGCACCACTAAGACTCCGTCGTGCTCGCGGTCGATGGTGCCTCCGGTCACGGAGCTGAGCAGACGATTCTTAAGCGACATGCTCGCGGCATTGTAGACGGGGAAATCCACCCCGACGTCCACAAGTTCGATGAACGTTTGCTTGCTCATAGCCAGTAGGCCAGCCTCTTGAGGCGTTGGCCGTAGAACCACAGTGCGAAAATCCAACCCACGACAGCGAGCCCAATGGAAATAACCCAGTGGATCATTTCCGGATGTTGACCCAAGAGCGGCGAGCGCACGATATCGAGCAGGCTATTGAAGGGGTTGAGGTTGAGAATGAGCGCGCCGACACGACCTTGCAGGGTTTCCGCTGTCCACATGATCGGGGTGACGAAAAACAAGACCTGCACTGCGTTCTGGACAATCTGGGTCACGTCGCGAAAGCGGGCACAGACGGCGGAGACGATGAGCATGATCCAAGTCACATTGAGGAGAAGCAGGATAAAGCCGGGAATGGCCAGCAGGGCGACCCAGCCGACCGGCTTCATGAAGAAGAGGAAGACCAGCGGAAGGATGATAAGGTTGTGCGCGAAGATGATGATGTTCCGCCAGAGCACGCGCGCCACGTGGATGAAGAGCGGTATGCGCACCTGAAGAATTATACCGCTCGCCGATGAGAATGCCGTGCAGCCCTCATTGATTGAAGTCGCCAGCAGTCCCCAGATAATCTGGCCGGCGGCGAAGTAGGGAAGGAACTCATCGATCGGCTGTCCGAAGAGGCGTCCGAAGAGAAACCCGATCGAGACAATCATGACCGCCATGTTGATGGTGAGCCAGAAGGCCCCGATGCGGGACCGTCGGTAGCGGGTGGCCACATCTTGCCAGCCAAGCGTGCCAATCAGGTGGTAGCGGTGGTAAGCCCCCTGGATGTCGGCAACGGCTGCCAACGGCGAGGAAATGAAGTTTTTCAACATCGAGGGAACGCGGATCAAAATGGCCGGGGGAAAACTTTATCCTAGAGGTGCACCGAACACAATCGCCGCGGTGTTCCGGGCACGCTGCCGCCCTTGGTCACGGGCGCATGCTGCCGCGGGGCCTTCAGGTGTTGTTTTGTGCTCTGCCGACATTTGTCATCC
>Ga0247831_1008322_pt1 | contig 11026 bp, 4 predicted proteins | sample LaCruzMarch2015__9_FD_192406 | JGI IMG/M metagenome (GOLD analysis project Ga0247831, IMG submission 192406) | Freshwater microbial communities from meromictic Lake La Cruz, Castile-La Mancha, Spain - LaCruzMarch2015_1m | ecosystem: Environmental > Aquatic > Freshwater > Lake | place: Spain...
ATGGCCTCACACCGATGACCGTCATTTGGTCAATATCCAAGCGATTCTCTTGATTATTGTGGCGTTAGATTCTCCATTTCACGAGCTACATAATAATGCCATCGTTTGTTGTATTACAATGGCATCAGAAGTTGCCATATAGATGATTAATGGGACATTTGACCATCGACTTGGTAAGCCCCTTTAGTTAGATCATATTTCAACTATAATAGATGAATTGATGGGACATTTATGTATTGATTATATGATGTACGTATGTTTATAAATATCATACATTAGTACACAATAACAGACATATATGGCCTATTCTAACAAAACTATAGTTTTGTCAATACTCTGCACTGTTAGAATTCGACCATAAATGTCCCATACTTTTACTTTTGTAAAGCTCAATATATCATTCTACAAAATATGTCAATGAATCATTTATTGTCCAACTAATCCTTTTATTTATTACTGTGCATCCCACATATTAATTTTACTACAATTGCACACAAACATTCATAATCATTCCATCATACTGGCCACATTCTCTGCCTTTTTCGTCGTCCACATCGTTCAACAACCATTCTCTCCTCCTCAATATCCTCTTCCTCCGCTGTAGCCTCAACATCATTAAAGCTCTGATATTCCGAGTTGTTGTCTTCGAGGTCTAATTCAATATCATTATCTCCCAATTCCCCGGGCAATGACACGATGCAGTCATCATCGTTGTCAACGTCTTGTTTTTTGTTGCTCATTACCTCTTCCTGACCATTCTCTGTGTCCACATAACTGTACTTGTGATATTTTTTGCCATACGTTGACCAATGAACCTTCAACGTTGCCCAAAGGTCTTCGTTTTTCTTCATGGCTTGAATCTCAGTACACAAGTCCTTGAAATAGTTCTGACCATCATTTGTCCAACCATCTTGGTACACTGGGAGTCGAGTTCCGCGTTTTACATGATACTTGTTCATTGCGGTCGACCTGAATTCTTTCCTCTCGTCTTCGGTTGAGCACGTCTTCGTCTTGATTATCTCCTCACTCCAAACATCATACGCATTTTCGTAGACCAAAATGCTATACGCAATGTCTGACACAGTCAACTTGTCAAGCAGTGTTTTTCCTCGATTCTGCTTGTAATACTTTCCCATCGCTCGCGCTCCTCCGACTACAATGGTTGTGTACTTATCCAAAAAGTACAACAACGATTCAGCAGCATCATATGATGGCTTGGTTATCGTCTTTGTAATCCATCCTCGAGCGCCCGGTATCAGTTTTCCATCATCGAAATCAACCTTGTCATGTGACGCTTGCTCATCAACTGCAATAATCAAGAAAAGGAATCTTATTAAAGTTCATCGTTCACAATGATTAGGAACGCATATAGCACAATATTACCTTTGAATTGTACAAACATGGCCTGCTTCGTATTTGACCGCAATGCGCACAGCTTCTCATTCGCAATCGACCGTGCTACTCCCATCCAATAGTCTTCCTGTGTAAATCCGGTTGGAACACCAATCACCGCCAACACTCGTTGACAAATACTCTTTGGATTTTCACTCCATTTATGCCATTGATCGGGCATCAACTTCACATGCGGCCAAAGACACTCACGAAACCAATGACTGATTTCACTTGCATTCAGTCTGTCGCTTGTTGTTAATAACCTTGCTTTTAGTCGTTTCACACTGTTTTTACCATTCACCTTCACAATGGACATGCGCAAATCTTGAAACTCTCCAACTTGTCGTTTAAGCAACACGAGTTCATTCTGCAATGTTTCAATTAATTCATCTTTGTTTGATTCGTTAGCCATTGTTCATGTGCGTTATTAGTCAATGATGTACTGTACCATGATTTAATGATGTTTCATGAACAAAAGTTGATCTTTTTATTCGTTTATAAATGTTGATCGTTGCTCTTTATTTAAATGTCTATTCTTTTCTTAATGGTATGAGTTCCAACATATATTATAAACCATCGTTTCTATGTATTGAATCCAACGTTCATACATGCACTCGACCTCATCTTTTAAAAACCAATCTTATTTGAGCTTCTCATTTCCTTTCAATACCTTCTTACGCGCCTCCCTTTTTTTACAGTCAACCTAAAATTACATATCCTTGATGATCATTACTGTCTTTAATATTACATCAACCCATCATGGCAAAGGATTTAGTTGGTCAGCCCAAAATGTCATGTCCTCGATGCAAAATGGGCATCTACCATTCTCAACGTGCTCTATCAATGCATCTAAACAAATGTGGCAATGATGTTTTCACACCACTCGATTCCAAATCAGAGAAACGATGCTATTCAACGACACTCACTAATGCTCAACGCGCTGAGGAAATATTTCAATCAATGAAAAAACCACACATTTCCGGTGATAGACATCAATCCAACCGTCTCTCTATTAATCCTACTTTGTCATATTTATCTTCATCGTTATCGTCATCGGAACCATCATTCCATAATGACACTTCAATGGACCTCAACTTCGATAATTGTCTTACATATAATGAGGACAACACCAATACCACTGAACCCCTTACAAGTCAAACATCTATGTCATCATATTCTAAACAACCGAATCACTTGGATAGTGTGAACCCCCCACCTGGTGTAATATTTGGAATCCATCTTCAACACATTCTCTCTGCACACAGAGGTGTCGATCTAAAGTTATTTGACGATATTGTTGATCTCATCCAACATCATGCTTCTATTCAGCAGACTGATTTCAAGTCTATTAAATTATATCACCGCAATGAATTAACAAAACAATTGTCAACAATGTACAAGTTGAAACCCTTACAACCAACGTTGCATCAAGTAACATTGACAGACTCATCGATTGTTACAGTGCCTATTTTTGACGTCAAAACAGTCATTATATCAATGTTACAAGATTCCAAAAAAATGAATCCAACAAATTTCGCTGAAGGTTACGACTTGTTTACTGGTGCATCTAATGCAGAACCTAATACACTGAATGAAATTCATACCGGTGCAGTGTGGAACAGAGCATGCAATCACTATTGTGACATCCAAAATAACGAGTTCCCATTAGCATTGGTTTGCTTTTATGACAAAACACATACCGATTTACATGGTTCATTGTCATGTGCTCCATTCATCATGACATTTGCCTTCTTTAATGAAGAATCTCGTGGTCAAGATAAGTTTTATTCGGTGCTGGGATACATTCCAAACTTGACATATGGTACCGGTCATTCCAGTACAAAAAATGCAAGAGACAAATTACAAGACGAACATCGGTGTCTAAGCCTGATCACGGATCAAATTAAATTACTGTCATCTGGCTTCCAAACAACAATTCTTGGTCAAATGGTTACAGTCAAACCATGGATTCATTTTATAGCCGGTGATACGTCTGGTCACAATAACATTGTGGGTCAATACAACAGTTCTAATTCCAGGTTTCCGTATCGAGATTGCAAATGTACCTGCAACCAATTGGCTGACACTGTTTCACATTGTAGCCTAGTCACAATTGCTGACTACAACATCGCCAACCAACAAGGTATTTTACATGAATTAAGCATGCACAATATTCAAAATGCCTTTATTGGATTACCGTTTGGTGACCTGGATCATGGTGTCTTCGGGTCGGTGCCCGCTGAAATGCTGCACGTAAGTGGTAATGGTATCATGAAATATCAACTCGAAATAATACAAACCATAATTGGGTACGGAAACCAAAAACAGAACACTCTTCACAAGTTGGATGTTCTTCATCAAAATATGGTTCGAGACTCGTTTCAACAAAGTGAACATGATATACCTCGTATGTCTGATCGTAATGGTGTAACAGACGGTACAAAGATGTCTTCAAGCGAACGCATTGGAAATATGTTCATATTACTTTGTGCAATGCACACCAATGAGGGTATAAATTTATTTGCCGATGGATGTAACGAAATGCGCATCTCTTTCAATGAAATGAAACAGTGCATCAAACTACAGCTTGGATTCGAAAAATGGGTAAATGAGTCCAACACAAAGCATGAAATAAATCAAGCACAAAATGTGCTCACACAAATGATGACATTGATTCAAAAATGTTTTCCACGTAGCGTTGGTAACGGTTGGTGCATTCCCAAAATGCATTCGTTGTCAAAGATGCTACATTATATGAATCAATTTGGATGTGCTAAAAACTTTTCAGGCCAAGTCGGTGAGCGTGTTTTGAAAACGGTTGTCAAAAATCATGCACAGCAAACCCAACGACGAGTGAATGTGTTTGCTAGTCAATGTGCACAACGTGAATTTGAGACTCAAGTTTACAATTATGCATTTCACAAAGTTGGTGTCAATTTGTGCAACAATGTTACTCGAATCCACAACAATGACAGAGAATTTGTTGAATGCAGAGGAAAATCAACATTGGTATTTTCAGACAGTGACAATCATGGAAGAGGAGAATGTCACGTGACTTGGTATGACAACATTCGCAACAAATGTGATGTCAAGATACACGAGTTAGTAAAACATGCGCTGCGAACTCATGCTTGTTCCAAAAAATGGACGAAAAGATTTACTGTTGACGCATATACATCTGCACGTTTAGCTTTGGATGGATACACATCACCAATTCTCTTTCATTGCAATCCACTTTTGTATGGTACCAAGCGTTATCATTTTTGTATGGTGAATTTTCTGATTAATGGAGAACATGTGGAATACAATACATGTCCTGCAAAAATTCTTGCATTTATCAAGTTTCGTACGCATGGATTTCCAACACCATGTTCAGATATCGAACAGCAGGTTGACCAAAGTTCCACCACAATCAACAACACTGTTTATGCTGTCATTCATACTGCATCCAATTTTGTATCGTGGAAGTCAATCGATACAAATTTTATTGCGCCATTCTGTCTTGGGGATTTCAAATCATGTGTTTATATTGTGAATGCTAACACTATCAGTGACCCACTATTTGTATGTAAAAATTATGGAAAAGATGGCAGGCATTATCTATGCACTGCACCATATCGTCGCTGGGGTAATTACTTTCGAAACCAATTACATTGATGATTAAAATACTTATATCACAAATCTCTGTTTACTACCTAGTTCATCTTATCACAAATATCCGTTTACTAATATATTGATCCCAGGTCACTTTTATTCCTGGATGGATGGGGTTCCACCATCAAATCATATTCGAAGGGTACAATTATCTTGTAAATAGATGAGAGAAATTGTCCAAGAGATCTTTTTCTCCCCAGTCACTAATGTCACCAATCGCTGCTTTCATCTTTCGTGAAGGTAAAATAACATAACCTCGTGAAATCCGTAGAAAACAATTCTTTGGACCGCAGATATTTTCCACATTATTGACCGTCAGATGATACGTCTCTTCACTTTCAAAGTCAATAATATGACTTCTCCACACAACTACCACATGATTAAAGTACGATTGCTTACCAACCACTGACAAAATCACAGGTAGTCTAACTGGCAAAAGTCCCTGGACCACTCTCTCCGATGTTGGAAATTGTGTCACGTTCAGATTTCCAAATCTTCTGCAGTTGAAACATTTTTCCAATATCCAGATACATTTCTCTATTGGATCCATAGAATGGCGGATGTCAATAACTCTTTTGGGTATCGCATTAACACCCATTTCAACTTTTAACCCCTCTATGGATTGGATGGTAGAAATGCGACGGAATACTTCCGCATCGTCTCTCAAATTCATGTGACACAGCATATTAAAGACACACCCTTCAGTGCAGAGTTTAGAATGATTTGTGTCTGATGACCAAACATTTTTCATCACACCATTGCTTTCAATGTCAACTGTCTCCACCCTGGACGTTTTTGCTCCTTCTCCAAAGACAATTTTTTTGTAATTGCGAACTGAACAAAGCGATTGAGCATTGTTTAGTATCCACGGCTCTTTTTTTAAATAGAACGTTGCAATTTTTTCCTTCACGACTGACTGTTTGATAGATAGTTTCCCTCGGTCATATTCTTCCTTTTCGATGAGGTAAATTCTGTCAATTTTTGTTTCGTTGTCGTTCACCATTATACGTCGATGACACCACAGTTGGATGCTTTTGATGTTTGATGATTCTGCTGACTTGGCATCATTTCTTAAAGCCCTTAGCCAATCTGGTGGCAATGAATGTGGGGTTCCAACACGTAGTTTCTTCACAAACTCAAAAGGTAGACTGGTAATCATAGCGTTGCTGCACTCAAAATTTGGATTTTCATAAAAGGATTTGTGCGGGCCTTTCAAAACAGATGGATTCTTTTTGATAATGTCATCAACTTTGCATCTCATAGAGTAACCTCTACCACTGTCATTCTCATATTCCAGTACTATCGAGGATAATGTCTTCAGAATTATCAATGTCTCTTCGGCCTCTAACATACTACTGATGTTTCGCCCATAGTAATTGTTCTTTATTGTCTTGACATCAATTTCGTCGTCATCGCTTGCATTAGTATTAGTGAACCAAGTCATACATATTTTTTTGTTCCAACCGTTACCCAAACGTGACATAGTTCCCTTTTCTTCAAATGACTCTTCTATTACATCCTCTTGAATAGGACGATCAATAACAGCCTTTGTCAAACAAATGTCTGTTGAAACCTGGACAATATTACACGCGAAGTCATGTTGGGCATTTGACGACAAATCGTAATTAAGGCACATCTCCATTAGATGGGGAGATTGATTTGTCACACCAATTTTTGCTAGTAATTCGTTCAGTGTGAAGGGCGGAGCAGATTTTTCTTCCAACAACACATAAATGCGCTTGCAAACGTAGCAGTAGTTCAGCACAATAAGCTGCGACATAGATATACCCCAACCCTGTAGAACTCGATGTTGGTTAATGATGTCTTTGTCAACATTGTCTTGAATCCATTTTTCTCCTTGCTCTATTGCAGTAGGAAGTTGCACGGCATAGTCATCAAAAGAATATGTATCTTCCTCATCTTGACTTGGTTCTTCAATCTCTCCATGACGATGATAAGCAACATCAAACAAGCTCAACAGGAATGCAGAGGTGAGATTTGCTCTTTTCTTGAGAATAGATTCATTGCCTGAAAAGTATGTATCAATCATCATAGCCTCACAGAGCGAGTGTAGATGTTTTACATTGATGGTAGATGCACACCGTTCGCCTGTACCAAACCGACACCGTTGAGATTTCAATTTATCCATTTGTTCAATGATTGATAGCGAGAATGTATCCATTAACATTGGCATCGTGTGCATGGGAAGAGAGACCTTGAAGCGTGACTCATCAATTGGTTCGTTTATATCACTGCTGGTGTCCGATCGACGCAATTCTAAGCCATGGTGGTATAAAATTGCATTGGATGCCTGTGCAAGCACCACGCAAATATTTCCTGTCACCCCAAACCGCAATTTGCACTTATCGCAGAATAGTGAACAATTGTGACGGTCACCAATGTATGCTTTATGATGAGGTACAGCGGATACCATTGCAACGTGGATATGCTGAATCAGTTCCAGCGTTGTCTCATGTATTCTTTTCGATTCGCCTTTTTTCCTGTTTAATCGGCTGAGTACAACATGGCTGAATATTGACAGTGGAATTCGTGTCAAGCCAGCTGCCGCCACTTTGATTATATCTTTAAAAGTTTGATCGACGTTTTTACCCACCAGAAGTCTTGACATATCCAATAAGGTGGTGTCCAATAAATTCGGTGGAAACCGCGTACCGATTGTTTTTTTGGAATCTATTGGTCGTAGTAAAATTTCACCAACCATACGGCACATCATGTTAAGGAGCGCATCGGTTCCTTCTTCTGGCTCTCCAGGAAGTGACAAGTATTGTCCGTATCTTGCCCACAAAGTACGATTAGTACATTTCGTCAGTTTGATGACAGACTTACGAACCAGGGTGGTATGGTTGTGATTTGACGTGCTGTCAATTGTAACTTGAGGAGTGAATCCCAAATATGAGTATGCTTGTACTAAGTCAGGGGAGACAACAAATTCCGGAGAAATAACTAATACCGAAGACAAGACCAAATCACTCTGAATCATCTGCAAAATTTGCAGTAATCGTTCCTGGATAGATGAACATGACAGCTCTGTTTGTGTAAGTAGAAGGTGCACTCTAGTCATTTTTGTTGTATTGTCAAAACGATACAATACAAAGCTGTGAAGATGAAATGCACAGACTTTCTCTTCTGACTTTGACTGGTGGTAGAGTGACACAAATCCCAAAAATTGTAGTGAAGCACTTCCATCCTTTTTGGTGCTGAGAGACGCAGATTTAAGGTATGCTAACCATTCAGGTTCAAGCGCATACCGTGCATCATCTGCTGTAGATACATAATAGGTGGTGACAATTGCCTTTGCAAGCATGTTCGACTGGCAGACATTGGAACAATGCCAGATCTTCTTGCTAGAATCGTTTTCAAAAAAATCAATCAGTGTAACGTCATCGGTATGGCACAAAAATTCCTTTGCATGAACATAGGTGGAGTACATAAAAATGTCTTGTCCCATACGTGCGTCTTGAAGTGATGACCTTGTCACCGGTCGTTTTGAAACTGAGTGGATTCGATTAATAAGGTTACCGACCGAAGGTGCTAACCAGTTTACACCCTGCTCGATGTTGCAAAGAGGGTGAGACATGGCTACCGTGTGCGTGCAAAAGCATCCTCCTAAGCGGTCATCAACACTCTGTGGAACAACATACGATGATGTTGAGAACATCTTATTGGATGATTGAAACCCTTCAGTGAAGAGATAATTGGATGAGTAGGCTTGCATTGTAGCGTCCATGTTGGCATGTCGTGTAGAAGGAAGTAGCCAATCGAAATTATCCCTCACTTGTTTCTTGCGGCGTTCCCCAGTGACAGAAAAAACAGTAAAGGGTTTCACAAACTTGGGATCTTCGTTCCACCCATTTAGAGGAATGAATCGTTCAAAAATAGTAAACGGCGGGTCGTAACTAAATTTGTCAACAAACATGGGATCAGAAGAAGTCAATGTGTTGGTGACCGCTCTCTGGGAGGTATCATCCAGAACCCCTTCTCCTGCAGAAACATCCCCAGTTTCCTTCTCGTTAGGAACCGCAGCCGGTTCCGCTAGTGTGTTGGGAGAATGGATAGTATTATCATCACGTTTTTTGGAGGGGGCAATGATACCAGAACTTGCTGTTGTTTTTTGACGTTTGCTTGATGGCTTGATTCCTTTCTTCTTACCCACAAGAACTGGAGACACAACGTCCGCAATTCCCTCCCCTAGAACTTTCTCTTCAGGAACTGCGGCTGGTTTTTGTGCTGTGTTGCTGGGGGAACGGATAGTATCATCATCTTTATTTTTGGTGGGGGGTATGTTGCCTGAACTTGCTGTCGTTGGTAATTTAAGTTTGTTTGATTTCTTGGGTCCTTTTTTCTCACCCACAGCAACCAAGGCACCATCGTCACCAGAAGTTGCTGTTGTTTCTTCTTTAAGTTTGCTTGATTTTTTTGCTCCTTTGTTCTCGCCCAAATCAACCAACGCCCCATCACCGGCAAGTCCTCCCCCAATTCCCTTCAATTGCTGCTTTCTTTTTCCCCTCGCCATGATCGTGTCGTCCCTCAAAAGAAAAATAGCACAAATGCGTTGTTGCTGTCACAAATTGTCACAGGATTCTTGTATACAAAAATATGCTGTGCAATTTGTGTGACACACAAGCAGCAAAAGGCCATGCAAGGGTCCGACAAAAGTGATATCTAACGTCCGCGTGTCAGTCTTACGCCGAAGGCAATAATACTGAGCCAAATTTCCACTGGGAACGCAATATATACGAAGTGGATCAGGCCGGGGATAGAATATCAACTTTTTTAGTGAACCAATGTTCTTAGTAAGGGACAAGATCGGCGGAGGGAAAGGATGGCTAACAAAATGTTGCGTTGGCAATTGTCGAGTGATGACAGTAGAAAATATGATGATGAGAAAATATTAATAACAAAAATAGAGTAATAATAACAGAAATTGTGTGCGACAAACCTATTGGCAGGAACCACTAATCAATACCGCACTTGACTTTGTTACAAACATCAAAGGCAGCAATCGTCGATGACAGCGATGATTGCGGCGGAAATGTTGCGTTGGCAATTGTCGAGTGATGACGGTAGAAAATATGATGATGAGAAAATATTAATAACAAAAATAGAGTAATAATAACAGAAATTGTGCGCGACAAACCTATTGGCAGGAACCACTGATCAATGCCACGAGTGACAATGTTACAAATGTCAACAATGGCAGCAATCGTCGTTGACTGCGATGATTGCGGGGGAAATGTTGCGTTGGTAATTGTCGAATGATGACAGTAGAAAATATGATGATGAGAAAATATTAATAAATAAAAATAGAGTCGTAATAATAACAGAAATTGTAAGCGACAAACCTATTGGCAGGAACCACTGATCAATGACACGAGTGACAATGTTACAAATGTCAACAATGGCAGCAATCGTCGATGACATCGATGATTGTGGGGGAAATGTTGCGTTGGCAATTGTCGAGTGATGACAGTAGAAAATATGATGATGAGAAAATATTAATAACAAAAATAGAGTAATAATAACAGAAATTGTGCGCGACAAACCTATTGGCAGGAACCACTGCCTGATCGACGATCTTACAAACGTCAATGGCAGCAATCGTCAATGACAGCGATGATTGCAGGGGGAATGTTGCATGTTGCGTTGGAAATTGTCGATGATTGAGGTGTGTTGTTTGTTGTTTGATGTTTGCTGTGACGGACATACAGCGTTGGAAAAAGAACAGTAAAGTGAAAAGGGACATTCCAGGTCATTGCGGAGTCATGATTGGGACATTTAGTGTTGAGAGAAATGAAAAAATTAATATTAAATAGTACAAAAGGTTGAAAAAAAAGCATTTATGTATGTTAATGAACAGAATGACCGATTTCACAAAACAATAAGATGCTATATTAACAATATAAGCCCGATATGAACATTGTGACAACCTCTGATGTACTACCTAGACGATTTAACCCCC
>Ga0247831_1008324_pt1 | contig 11024 bp, 7 predicted proteins | sample LaCruzMarch2015__9_FD_192406 | JGI IMG/M metagenome (GOLD analysis project Ga0247831, IMG submission 192406) | Freshwater microbial communities from meromictic Lake La Cruz, Castile-La Mancha, Spain - LaCruzMarch2015_1m | ecosystem: Environmental > Aquatic > Freshwater > Lake | place: Spain...
TACAGAACCTGTGTCGCGTCGCAAGCGTCTTGCATCAGCACGAAACCAAACGAAAATCATCCCACCATCCGCATGATGGTTTTAACGAATCAGCGGACATCCCCTTTTTTTGCCTCGGCTCGCTTCACGGTCTTTCCACGCACCATGACTCTACCTTTGGTGAAATAGACCTCCTCACGCATTTGAGTCAGGACATCCCATTTCTTGCCATCCGTGCCGACAATTGCCGGGGTGATGAACTTGGTTCGAATGTCGGTCTCAGTCAGTGCTTTCTTGTTCATACAGGAGCGAGGGCGATGTCAAAAGAGGTTTGCCTGGAAGGCGAGAAACAACGCGCATCCTAAACACGGCATCGGGGCCGACTCAAGGATTGCCATTGGTGTATTTCGCAGGGGATTAGCGGAGGAATTGCAAAACTAGAAGGCGTCCTCTGCACCGGCCCGGTGCGGTGCATGGCATTATCGAAACCGCCTGGGGACCATGGGGACTACTCTGCGTGCACAAAAAAGGGCGCTCATTGCTGAGCGCCCTTCGAATTCGGATGGCCGGGTGGTGTGCCTTACAGCTTCGCCAGCGAATCATCCAGCGCGGCGATCACGGTGCCGATGCTGGCTTCGGTCTCGTCGCCCATGTTGCTGATGCGGAAGGTCTTGCCCTTCAGCTTGCCGTAGCCGCCGTCGATGATGAGGCTGTGGTTCTTCACCCAGTCATGCACCATGCCGTTGAGCTTGGCGTGGCGGGCGTAGCGGTTGTCCAGGCCTTCGGCGAACATGGTGTTCAACTGATGGCGCAGGCCGTAAATGAGGCTGATGCACGGGGTGCTCGGCGTCATGCTCTTCTCGCCGTTGGCCTTGAACTCGATGAAGTCAAAGTAGTAGCCGCGGTCGTTGATGGTGGCGGCGCGGGCCATGGCGGCTTCGCTAGCGGTGAAGAGGGCGAGGCCGGGAGGCAGGGCGAAGGCTTTCTGCGAGCCGGTGAGCAGCACGTCGATGCCCAGCTCATCGAAGTTCAGTGGCACGGTGGTGAAGCCGGACACGCTGTCGGTGATGAACATCACGTCAGGATACTTCTGCTTCAGCTTGGCGATCTCGGCGATGGGGCTGAGCACGCCGGTGGACGTTTCGTTGTGGATGAAGGTGACGGCGTCGAACTCGCCGGTGGTGAGACGTTTGTCGATCTCGTCCGCCATGATTGGCTGGCCCCACTCGACCTGGTAGGCCTCGGCTTCCTTGCCGCAGCGCTTCGACACGTCGAGCCACTTGTCGGAGAAGGCACCGTTGCAGCAGTTGAGGACTTTCTTCTTCACCAGATTGCGGATCGAGCCTTCCATCACGCCCCAGGCGGAGGAGGTGCTGAGAAACACCTGCTGCGTGGTGCCGAACAGCGTCTGCAGCTTTGGCTGAATCTCGGCGTAGAGGTCTTGGAAGCCTTTGCCGCGATGGCCGATCATGGGCTGGGCCATGGCGGCGTAGGTGGCGGGCGAAACTTCGACAGGACCGGGGATGTAGAGTTTGACGTGGCTCATGATGGCGGGGTGGGCGAGGCGGATTGTAGAGACGCCGCGCCGTTGTGCAACGAGCTATCGCATTGTCCCGAGAGGGAGGGCGCGTTGTCCCAAAGCGCCGTGCAAGGCAGGCTGAGGGGCTTCGATGAGGCCGCTGATGCATCAGGGTTCAGAGGCCTCATGGCGGCGGGCTGTGGACAGCCCGCCCTACCTCCGCCAACAGGCCAGGAGGCCCATCCTTCAAGGATTCGCTTAGAGTGGGTGCGCGGGATGATTGGCCACCAGCGAGAACTCGCCGGAGGTGGCAATGACGCGCCACTTCGTTTGGTCGAAGGACTTCTGGAAGCGGTCGGTCTTCACGATGCCATGCGCCGCGGGGCCGTCGGTGAGTTGCTTGATGCAGTCCTTCACCGAGCTGTAGAGGCGAAGCTTCTGCTCGGCGGTGGGCTTCAAGATGATGTCCGCATCGCCACGGGTGATGTGGACCAACCGCTCGGCGTAGAAGGCGAAGCCCTGGGTGCGTGTTTCGCAGGCGAACAGGATGGCGTGGTCCATGTCTGGCTCTTGGGCGCGTAGCTGCTGCACCAGTTGCTTACTGGAGGCCTGGGCTTGCAGCATGTCGTTGTTGTTCGCGAGGAAGGCATCGGCCGCGAGCAAAAAGACAACGGTGGGCACGGCGACCATCCAGGCTCGGCGCAGTGTGGGAACAATCGCAGCGACACCCAGGGCGAAGGCAGTCATCAGCGGCAGCACATAGGTCGGCAGCTTCGACCCACTGATCGACAGGAGAATGAGTGGCGGGATGATCCAGCCGATGAGCAGGGTCTGCCACGCCCGAAGCGGAGCCGACTTGAACCGCAGCCACGCGCGCTTCAACGGCAGAAAGAAGACCCAGGGCAGGAGCGCGGCGGGCATGACGAGGAAGAAGAACCAGAAGGGCTTGGACCGTCCGTGCGTGCGGGAGCCGAAGCGCTCCACCAGCTCATAGCGCCAGAAGTAGTCGAAGAGCTGCGCATCCCGCAGCGACAGCGTGACGAACCAGGACAGGCTGACCACGAACATGAGTAGTAGCCCACGCACCCAAGGAATGCGCAGCCTCTCCTCAGGCGTGGCCCGCCATTGCCACCCGATCACGGCGCACAGCGGCACGATCAGCGCCATCGGCCCCTTGGTCAGGAAGCCGACGCCCATGAAAATGAAGAACAGCCAGTGCCGGCGATGCAGCGCTGCCGTGATGGCAGCCGTGATCCAGAAGGTCATCGTCATGTCTGGCGTGAGCAGTCGGCTCATGGCGAAGAAGCCGCCGGTCGACGTCAGCACCAGCGCTGCGATGGCGGCGCGATCATGATCCTTGAACAGGCGCAGTGAGAGCAGGTAGCATAGCGCCACGATGCCCAGCGCACCGAGCGCCGAAGGCAGACGTGCCGCCCACTCGTGATTACCAAACGTGCCCAGACTAAGCGCGGTGAGCCAGTAGATCACGGGCGGCTTTTGGAAATGCGGATTGCCATTCAGGTGCGGGACCAGCCACTCGCCCGTGACCGTCATCTCACGGCCAATCTCGGCATAGCGTCCTTCGTCTGGCTCGTTCAGGCCGCGCTGGCCAAGCAGGGTGAGGAAGGCAACGGCGGCGAACAGCAGCCAGGCGTGTCGTTTCAGGAGGATCATCATGGGCAAAAGCACTCTAGTCCGTGTTCACCGGCGCGCAGTCCTCGAAACGGCGGCGCGCGAACCATCGGATACCGAGCATGTCCACCACCGGACGCCAGAGCATGACCCCCAGGCCATACTTCGACACGCCCGTCTCCCGCGCCCGGTGGTTCACCGGCATTTCCACCACCCGATAGCCCGCGGCCACGGCCAGCGCCGGAATAAAGGAGTAAAGCGTGCGGATCGGGATGAAGGAAGAGAAGACCTCTCGGCGGAAGGCTTTCAGCGCACAGCCAGCGTCGGTCACCCCGTCATGCAGGAAGCGCTGCCGTACGCCATTGGCGATGCGGGACATGCGCCGTCGCAGCCAGCCGTCCTTGCGATTCGCCCGCACGGTCGCGATCATATCCGCATCACCCACGGCCAGACGTTGCAGCAGGGCGGCGATATTGGCTGGATCGTTCTGCCCGTCGCCGTCCATGGTGATCAGCACGTCACCACGTGCCGCACGCAGGCCATCCATTAGCGCGGCGGCCTGACCGCGATTCTTGTCAAAGGCGATCACCCGCAGGCATGGCCACAGCCCCTTCAGTTCACCCGCCAATCGCCGCGTAGCATCCCGGCTGCCGTCATCCACAGCAATGACTTCGTGTTCGCAACCCAGTGCCTGCATGGCCGCGCAGGCCTCTTTCAGGACAGTCTGAATGCTTTCCGCTTCGTTGTAGAAGGGAATGACCAAGCTACAGGCCACAGGCGGGGACGAAGAGTGATAAGGCGCGAAAGTCACAAGATTGTCACTTGGCGCATGGATCGCGCCTCAAAGCAAACACCAATGTCCAGGTGGCGCTTACCTCCTCATCTGGCCTAGCGGTGCTCGACCACGTCGTCGTGCTTGGCACGCACCTTGGGCAGATCGGCATACCGGTCATCGGCCGAGCGATAGCCGAGGGGGCAGAGCACGGCGGTGGTCAGGCCTTGGGCATCCAGGCCCAGGATCTCATCGTACCTGGCTGGGGCAAAGCCTTCCATGGGACAGGTGTCGATGCCGAGCAGGGCGGCGTTGGACATGAACTGGCCGAGGGCAATGTAGGCTTGGAGCTTGGACCACTGGGTGGTCATGTAACCGGCCTCGTGCGTGCTCACGAGCATCTTGCGATAGCCGAGCAGGGCATCCGCCGTGCCTCCGCGCACTTCGACCATGCGGTTGATGAAGGTGTCGATGTCGGCGAGGGTCAGCTCCTTCTTCACGGTGAAGATGACCAAGTGCGAGCAGTCGGCAACTTGGCGTTGGTTCCAGGAGTGCGGCACCAGGGACTCGCGCAGGGCCTTGTCTTGAACGACGAGAAACTTCCATGGCTGGAGGCCGAAGGATGATGGCGTGAGCACGAGGCTCTCCTCCAGCGCCTGCCAGGTGTCGGCCGGGATGGTCTTGGTGGGGTCGAATACCTTGGTAGCGTAGCGCCAGTTGAGGGCGTCAATGATCTGGGAAGGAGCGATGGAGGTCATGAGAGTGAGTCTTTGAAAGGCAGGAAACGAACCGAAGGGGTGAGTGGAGGCGAGGGGAAGCAGAAAGTACATGGTCTTTAGTGCTTAGTGAGGAGTGGACGATTGGGATAGGTGCGGCGGATTTGACGTTTGCCGTCGTCTCAGCACCAACCACTAACCACCAAGAACTAATCACTAACTTCCCCCTCACTTTTTATCATCATCACTGAACCGCTTTTTGGGATGCGGTGGCACGGGGACTGGGGGGCGTGGGTCAGTGGCGATCAGGTCTTGGAGGTGCTTCACACCCGCCTCCAACTGCGCGTCTTTGCCGAGGAAGGTCTGGTGCGGCAGGTTGTCCACCTCGATGTCGGGGTGCACGCCTTCGCCCTCGATCAGCCATTGGCCTTCAGGGCTGTAAACGCCCATCTCGGCGGCGGTGGCCATGCCGCTGTCCACCAGCCAGCGCTGCGCGCTGAGCCAGATTTGACCACCCCAGGTGCGAGTGCCGATGACCTTGCCGAGGCCCAGGCGGCGGAAGCCCTCGCTGAAGCCTTCGCCATCGCTGGCGGTGAAGTGGTCGCAGAGCACCACGAGGTGGCCGCGGAAGGCATACTGCATGTTCCAATGCGGCTGGCCCGTGACGGGGGCGAAGTAGCTCCAGGCCTTGCGCAGCAGCTTTTCTAGAATCCAGGAGTCGATGTTGCCGCCGCGATTGTGGCGCACGTCGATGATCAAGCCCTGGCGCTGGAAGATGGGGTAGAAGTCGCGTGCCCACTGAGCGATGTCTTCCTCGCCCATGGCGCGCAGGTGCACATAGCCGATCTGGCCCTTGCCAAGCTCTTCCGTCTTTGAGCGGCGGGTGTATTCCCAGTGCTCGTAGCGCAGGTTGGCGTCGGCATCGGCACTGATCGGCTTGAAGATGGCTTGGCGCGTTTTGTCGCCGCTCTTGATCTCCAGCAGCACTTGCTTGCCCGCTTGATTGCGCAGCAGGGCGTCGGGGTGCGGGACGCTGAGCGTGGAGCGACCGTTGATCTTGGTGATGGTGTCGCCCTTGACCACGCCGATGCCGGGCTTGGCGAGCGGTGACATCTTGTTCGGGAACTCGGGGTCGCTCTGCCAGAGGTCGGTCACGCGCCAGCCCCCGGCCTTTTCATCGCGCTCCAAAGGGGCACCAAGGCCGGCGGTTTCGATGACATCCGGCACGTCTCGGTCGTCGCCAAAGCGGACATAAATATGCAGCGCGGTCAGCTCGCCGAGCATGTCGCTGAGCACGCTGGTCAGTTCGTTGCGCTCAGTCACGCGCTCGACCAGAGGCTCGTATTTTTTGCGGATCGCCGTCCAGTCCACGCCGTGCATGCCGCGATCATAGAAGTAGTCCCGCATCATGCGCCAGGACTCGACATAAATCTGCTTCCATTCCTCGCGCGGGTCGATGATGAAGGCCCAGCCGCTGGTCTCGGCGCTGTTGCTAAGGTTCGCGGGAGCGCTGCCGTTGGCGTCGATGGTGTAGAAGGCGTCGCCTCGCTTGACGATCATCTTGTTGTCCCGCAGGCAGAGTTCATAGCCACTGATGTCGTCCGCCATGGTGGCGGTGGAGTGTGGCTTGTCGGTGATCTCGTAGTGCTTCAGCGCCCGCTTGGTATTGAAGCCCGCAGGCTTGCTGGTGAAGTAGAGATACTTGCTGGCCACCGTCAGGTCTTCGTAATTGCCAGGGGCCACGGGCACTTCTTCCAGGCGGCTGGCAAGGCCTTCCAGGTCAATCGTGACAGTGACGGTCGCTGGCTTCTTGGTGGTCGTAGTGGTGGCGGGCTTGGGCGCGAGAGTCTTGGCCTTGTCTTTGTCCTTGGCGTTGGTGTTTTCTTGCTCCTCAAGGAGCTTGGCGATCATGGGGCGGATCATTTGTTCCAGGCGCTCGGTTGAGTTGGTCTCAGTCTTCGCGGGCGGCGTGGCAGGCTTCGGCGTTGTGATGGTGAGCGTGCTGGCCGGGGTGAGTTCATCCGCGGGGCGGAAAGGGGACTTCTCGCCCTTCTTCAAGGCCACGTGATAAATCTTGGTCGTGTCGGTGTAAAAGGGCTCGGGTTGCCACAGGCCCCAGGGACTCTCCACCAAGGTGCGCAGCTCGCGATCACTGAGGAAGTAGATCCACTTCCCGTCGGGCGACCAAGCGGGGCTGTAGCTGTTGGTGCGGTCGGTGGTGATGCTCTCAGTCTTCAGGTCGCTCAGGCGGCAGATCTTGATCTGCTTGTAAGTGTTGGTCGCCTCCTGGGTGTAGGCCAGCCATTGCGAATCTGGCGACCAAGCGAAGTCAGAGCGAATGACGTCGCCGGGGGCTGTGGTGATGAGCTTGGTCTCTTTCTTGCCGAAGCCGTAGACCCACAGCTTCATGTCCTTGTCACCCCAGGCGAACCATTTGCCGTCGGGCGAGGGTTTGCCGCCAAAGCGGAAGCGCTTGCCGTCGCTGGTGATCTGCTTCGGAGCTTCGGTGCCGTTGGCGGGTGCGGTCCAGAACTCGATCTCGCCACTCGCATCGCTTTGCAGCAGCAGGGTTTTACCATCGGGCAGGAAGGTGGCACTGCGGTAGCGCACGCCTTCGTTGCGTGGCAGTTCGACCAAGCGCCCCGGTTCAAAGGGAGCCACGAAGACCTCGCCACGCGCGGTGAGCACCACACGGTCGCCATTGGGCGAAGCACCCCAGGTCGTGAGGTACTCAAAGGGCTTCTTCACCCACTGCTCGCGCTGCTGATCGAAATCGCTGAGCAGGGTGATGTCGATCGGCGTGTCCTTGCCGCTGGCAAGGTCGAGCAACCGTAGGTCTGCACCCAGTTGGTAAACGACACGGCCCGCGTCCATGGCTGGCGATTTGACGTCCATGTCCACGTGCTTCGTGTGCTGCTTCGCGTCGCTGCCGTCGGGCTTCATGGACCACAGGTTCATCGTGCCGTCGCGATCACTGACGAAGTAGAGGCGACCGTTCCACCACTGGGGGCTGCGGCTGGTACTTTTGTCCTTCGGCTCCAGTTGCACGGCCTCGGCGTCGCCGGTCTTGAACTTCCACAGGTTCTCAATCCAACCGCCGCGATAGCGCTTGGTGGCGCTGCTTTGCTTGGGCAGGCGCACGAAATACAGTGTGCCGTCGTCGCCATAGCAGCCATCGCTGGCCTGCGCTAGGGGCACCATCTTGCGCTCATGCGTGGTCGGATTTAGCTCCACCAGTTGTGTGTCGGGCAGCGTGCTGTGCTTGTCCGTGGCGAAAAGGATGTGCCCGTCCGGCGTCCAGGAGATGCGTTTGGGCGAGGTGTTGTCAAACGTGTGCCGCACGGGCAGGCCACCGTCCACTGGCAGGCTGTAAAGCTCTGCCCTGCCATCAATGATCGCGCCGAAGGCGACCTGCTTGCCATCCGGCGAAATAGCGGGACGATTCTCCCAACCCGCGTGGGTGGTTAGCCGCTGGGCGACACCGCCCGCCGTGCCCACACGCCAGATGTCGCCTTCGGCCACGAAGAGGAGCCTGTCGCCGCGCAAGGCTGGCTGCTGGTAAAACCCCGCCGTCACCGCGTGCAGCAGAGAGGTGAGGCCGAACAAGGGAAGAAGCATCAAACGCATGGGGCGAAGATGCTGACGGGTGCGGGAATCCTTGGCGAGTCTTTTTCGTTTGGCGGCGAGCAAAAGGCGACCGCGATCTGATGAAACAAAAACCCCGCGCTCAGCAAAGAATGCATGGGCGCGGAGCCACCTAAGACCTCTACTCTACCATGAGATCATGACGGACACCCGTCGTCGTGATCAAAGTTGAAAGCGCACAATGATGTCGAAGGTGAAGGGGTCGTCCGTCAGGCCTTCGGGGCTGATGATGCCCTTTTCATAGGCGACACCAACGTCGATGTTCTTGGCCACACAGGAGCGGAAACCACCACCGACAGTCGTCTGCGTCACGCCGTCGGCGAGCAACGAACCAAAGTTGATCACGTCATAGCCTTCGGAGTCGATCGGCAGGTTGTTGCCTCCCGACAGGACCGTCCAGCCATCGGCCACGACGAAGGGAATGAAGTAGTCGCACACATGGTAGTCAGCCATCAGGCTGTAGTGCAGGATCGTGCTTTGCTCATCGCTATCGTTGGGCACGCGCAGACCCACATTGCCGGTGAAGTGCAGATCATCGAAACCCTTGGCAGCGAAGATGAAGGGGTTCCATTCGCCATTGCCACGGCCTTGGAAGACTTCTTTATCGCCCGTGGGCAGATGAACGGTCAAGCCAGGAGTGAGGATGAACTGGTTCTCGACATCATCGATCAGCGCATACTTGAAGCCTGCGGCAAGGTCCATCCAACCATCAAGGCTTGCACCGTTGTCCAGTTCGATGTTGAAGAAGCCGTCCTGCGTGGCGATGAAGGCCAAGCGGTCAGTGATCGCCCAGCGGAACTGCACTGCATAGAGCTGGGCTTCGCCAGCGCCAGTGATGAAGCCGGCGTCGATATTGCGGTAGGCGAAGATCGGCCGAATCTAGGAGTGGATCACCGGGTCTTCAAAGAAGATCGGGTTTGCCACTGGGGAGATGGTGTTCTCTTTCCAGTCCACGGCAGCAGGTGGGGGTCTTGGCAGGCGCTGGAGTGCCCGCAATAGGGGATGGGGAAGACACGGTTGCGGCGGCAGCAAATGCTGCAGCAAGCAACCACGGACTCGGGAATGAGGTGTGATTGACCATGGATCATTAGAGCTCGTCACCGCTCATCTATCGCCGCTGCTCTTGCGCTGTGCGCTGCGAATTCTACGCGACGTGAGTGAGCGCTTTCAAAACGATGATTGACGCGGATCGCCCTGATCGCTGACCGCAGTAATGGGGCTGTCCTTGGCCCCCCAGCCCCCGGGCCCTCCCGCGCGGTGCTCCTCTTGCAGGGTGGATTTGCACTGCTCTTGCGGCGTCGTCGAGAATGTGAATAACCGAGGATGGTTTTCACCACATATTGTTTTCGATTCGTTAAGCATCCCCAAGATGAGGGAGAAAAGACCCTTTCCTCTTGCTGGGGTTGGTCGTGCTCCGGTTACTTGCCGTTAACGCAAGTCTAACCGAGCCCACTCCATGTATCTCAAGAGCCTCACCCTGCACGGTTTCAAGTCCTTCGCGGACAAGACGCACTTCGAATTTGCCCAAGGCGTCACCGGCATCGTCGGTCCCAACGGCTGCGGCAAATCCAACGTGGTGGACGCCATTCGGTGGGTGCTTGGGGAGACCAGTGCTAAGGCACTGCGTGGGGATGAAATGGCTGACGTTATCTTCAACGGCACCGACAAGCGCAAGCCGGTCGGCATGGCGGAGGTGACGCTAACCATGGCCGACTGCGAAGGCGTGCTGGCGAATGTCGACTACAACGAGGTCGCCATCACACGTCGCGTGTATCGCGATGGCAAGGGCGAGTATCGCTTGAACAACACGCTCTGCCGACTGCGCGACATTCACGATTTGCTGGCGGGCACGGGCATCGGGCGGGCGGCGTATTCGATTATGGCGCAGGGCCAGATTGATATGCTACTGAGCAGCAAGCCGGAAGACCGCCGCGCCGTGTTCGAGGAGGCCGCAGGCATCACCAAGTTCAAAGGCCAAAAGAAGGAGGCGCTGCGCAAACTGGAATACACCGAGGCTAACCTGCTGCGCGTGGCGGACATCATCGCGGAAGTGAAGCGCCAGATGGGCACCCTCCAGCGACAAGCCGCCAAGGCTCGCCGCTATCAGGCGATGCTCACGGACATGCGCGTGCTGGACACGCACCTGGGCCACAAGCAGCATACCGAGCTGAGTGCGGAGAAATCCGAGACCGAGAACCAGATTCGTTCCCTACTCCTGCAACTCAACGAAGCACACCGTCTGCTGCACAGCACCGAGGCTGAGGCGACCGAGACGCGCGAGGCCTATCACGCTATCGAAAGCACGATCAGCCAGCTGCGCCAGCAAGCGCAGGAACTGCGTGCTCAAGTGCAGAGTGCCGAGGGCCGGATTGGCTTCAACAAAGAGCGCACGGAAGAGCTGGAGCACCGCATTCATCGGCATCAGGAGGACATGGAAGCCGCGCGTGACCTAGTCGACCAGCAAGTGCGGGAGATGACCAGTGCTGATGAGCAAGTCGTCGTCATTCAGCAAAACATCGAGGGCCGTCAGATGGCGCTGAACGAGCACCAGGGCGGCTCTATGGACTTGGTGCCCGAGCGTCAGCGCATCGAGCATGAGCGCCGGGTCGCACGGGAGAGCATTCGCCAGTATGACGGCCAGCTCGCCAGCAGCGAGGCCAAAACGCAGAGCCTGACCACTCAGATCAGCAATGATCGCCAGCGTCATGAGGCCCTGTCTCGGGATCGCCAATCCGCTGCCCAAGTCCGTGAAACGGCGCAG
>Ga0247831_1008325_pt1 | contig 11024 bp, 10 predicted proteins | sample LaCruzMarch2015__9_FD_192406 | JGI IMG/M metagenome (GOLD analysis project Ga0247831, IMG submission 192406) | Freshwater microbial communities from meromictic Lake La Cruz, Castile-La Mancha, Spain - LaCruzMarch2015_1m | ecosystem: Environmental > Aquatic > Freshwater > Lake | place: Spain...
TGGGCGCGAGCCAATTCTTCACCGAAGATATAGCGCTGGGTTGGGCCCCAACCTGGACCGCCATATTGGGTTGGCCAAGCTGGAGCAGACCAGCCGCGCGCACCCAAAATCCGGTGCCATTCTAGAAAGTCTTCTTTGCCCATGTCATCACGGTCCGCAAAGGCCCGCAGACGTGCAGGATAATTCTCTTCGATGAAGGTGCGGATCTCAGTGCGAAAGGCAATATCTTCGTCGGTATAAGCTAGGTTCATAGGACGCTCCCGTTTAGCGCATCCTTCTCGCCGGATGCTGCCACTTAGGAAAGAACATAGTGCGAAGCGCGATGGGATCAAGTACAATTCGCCTTCATCCGCATGACCTTAACGCAAACGTCAGCTCACATGCTGGCGTGGGGCAAGCTGCACGGCAAAGGCCTAACCCCATCGACAGGCTAAAGCCTCCTGTGCCACCTTTCTACGGCAAGCCTTTCATGAGACCCAGAGCTTATGTCGTTACCGCCTAATCGCCTCATTTCACTTGATGTTTTTCGTGGCGCGACGATTGGCGCAATGGTTCTGGTCAATAATCCGGGAACTTGGAGTGCTATCTATCCCCCCCTGAAACATGCGCCGTGGCATGGCTGGACATTCACCGACACCATCTTCCCATTTTTCATCTTCATCATGGGCATCGCCATCCCGATTGCGCTGGAGCGGCGACGGGCAGCCGGGCAAGCAGGCTTGGGTCTTTATCTGCAATTGGTAAGGCGCACGGCGGCCCTCTTCGGCCTTGGCCTCTTTCTGGCACTCTTTCCCTTTTACAATTGGATGAAGGGGGATTGGATTCAGATTGCGGACATGCGGATCATGGGGGTGCTGCAGCGTCTGGCGCTTTGCTTCTTCTTTGCCTCGATCTTGTTTTTGTGGCTTCGCCCACGTGGGTTATTGATCGCGGCCTTTGCGCTTCTTTTGGGCTATTGGGCACTGATGGTCGTGGGTGGGCGTGGAGACCTTTCACCAGAAGGCAATGTCTCAGGTCTGATCGATCGCCTCGGCCTCGGCCCCCATATGTGGAAGGGCTCCCCTCATTATGACCCAGAGGGCCTTCTCTCCACCCTGCCCTCCATCGCGACATGTCTATTTGGGGTGCTGACAGGCCAATTGATCCAGTCGCCAAAATCTAACGATGCCAAAGTGGCGGAGATGTTGGTGTGGGGCTTTATCCTTATGACCCTAGGTTGGATGTGGGGCGGCATTTTCCCGATCAACAAACCGATTTGGACCTCCTCTTATGCCGTCTTCATGTCAGGCTTGGCCATGTGTGTCTTGGGGGTGTGCTATTGGTTGATCGATATTAAAGGCAGCATGTGGTGGACGAAGCCGTTTGTGATCTTTGGCGTAAATGCTCTGGCCCTGTTTGTCGGCTCGGGCATGGTGGGGCGGGTCTTGAATATGGTGCCGGGTAGCACCGCCGCAGACGGCAGCCTCATCTCACTCAAGGTCACAATTTATGAGGGCGTGTTTGCACCCTTGGCGAGCCCAATGAATGCGTCGCTCTTGTTTGCTATTTGCTTTATCGGATTGTGGCTGTTCCTGATGTGGCTGCTTTACCGCAAGAACATTTTCATCAAGGTGTAAGCTTGTGTCGGCGAGCCTAGGCCCGCAAGCCACCATCACTGATCTTGGCGTCACGGCCCAAAGCCTGCAGCACGGTCTGCACGATCCCTTCAGCATCAAGACCGGCGAGGCGATATTGCAATTCCGGTTTATCATGCTCTTGGAAGACGTCCGGCAAAGTCAGGGTGCGCACTTTTAAGCCACGATCTAACAGGCCATCGCTTGCGAGGAAGTGCAGCACAAAGGCCCCAAAGCCACCGACAGCGCCCTCTTCAATCGTAATCAACACCTCATGATGGCGCGCTAATTGGCGGATGAGGTCGTGATCCAAAGGCTTAGCAAAGCGCGCATCGGCAACCGTTGTGGGTAGCCCCATGGCGGCCAGCTGGTCTGCAGCCATCAGGCTTTCCGTCAAACGGGTCCCAAAGGACAGGATTGCCACTGTGCCGCCTTCGCGAACAATGCGGCCTTTGCCGATTTCTAGAGGTGTCAGGACCTGTGGGATTTCAACGCCACTGCCCTCGCCCCGTGGATAGCGGAAGGCGCTGGGCCGATCATCGATTGCGGCGGCCGTTGCGGTCATTAAGGCCAGCTCTGCCTCATCCGCTGCGGCCATCAAGACCATGCCGGGCAAAGCGCCCATAAAGCCGATATCAAAAGTGCCAGCATGGGTCTGACCATCAGCGCCGACGAGGCCTGCCCGGTCCATGGCAAAACGCACAGGCAAAGACTGAATCGCCACATCATGGACGACTTGGTCATAGCCGCGCTGAAGGAAGGTGGAGTAAATCGCCGCAAAGGGCTTCATGCCATCTGCGGCAAGGCCCGCCGCAAAGGTCACTGCATGTTGTTCGGCAATGCCAACATCATAGGTCCGGCCCGGAAACGCCTTGCCAAATACATCCAAACCGGTGCCTGATGGCATGGCTGCCGTGATCGCGACGATCTTGTCATCGGCCTCGGCCAGCTTCACCAAAGCATCAGCAAAAACGCGGGTATAGCTGGGGGCATTGGGTTTTGCCTTGGCTTGTTCACCGGTAACGACATTGAACTTGACCACGCCATGATATTTGTCGTCTGCCGCCTCAGCTGGCAGATAGCCCTTGCCCTTTTGCGTGACGACATGAACCAGAACCGGGCGGTCTTCGATTTTCTTGGCGTTTTCCAGGACATGCACCAAAGCTTCTAAATCGTGCCCATCGATTGGGCCGACATAATAGAAGCCGAGCTCTTCAAAGAAGGTGCCGCCAGTTGCCATACCCCGGGCAAATTCTTCCGCTTTACGGGCCGCTTCTTGCAGAGGTTTTGGGAAGACAGACGCTGCTTGTTTGCCGACCTTGCGAAGCGTCCGATAGCCCGTGCCAGACACCAAGCGCGCCAGATAATGGCTCATGCCGCCAACAGGGGGCGCAATCGACATATCATTGTCGTTCAGGATCACGATCAAGCGCTTACTGGTCTCCGCCGCCTTATTCATGGCTTCATAGGCCATGCCGGCGGTTATCGAGCCGTCACCTATAACGGCGACCACAACATTGTCATTGCCCTGCAAGTCCCGGCTCGCACAGAAGCCTAATGCCGCCGAGATAGAGGTTGCAGCATGGGCGGCACCGAACGGGTCATAGTCGCTCTCAGTCCGCTTGGTGAAGCCAGACAAGCCGCCGCCTTGGCGTAAGGTGCGGATACGGTCACGCCGCCCCGTCAAAATTTTGTGCGGATAGGCCTGATGGCCAACATCCCAGATCAAAATATCCTTTGGCGTGTCCAAGACATGATGCAAAGCGACCGTAAGCTCCACAACGCCTAGGCCTGCCCCCAAATGGCCGCCGGTAACCGAAACCGCGTCGATGGTTTCAGTACGCAGGTCGTCGGCTACTTCGCGCAACTCACCAATATTGAGATTCTTGAGGTCTTTTGGGGATTTGATTTTGTCGAGAGCGGGCGTGAGAGGCGGCATCTGTTTCTATTCTTTTTTGTTCAAACAGAGCGATGTAGCTCTATTCTATTCTGGACTGTCAGGCTTATGCACGACGTTGTGTAATCGTGTCGATGATTTGGTTCAGATATTGGGCTCGTGCGCCAAACATAGATAAGTGCGCACGCGCTTGATCTGCCAATAAAGTAACCCGCTGTTTGGCGCCATCAAGGCCTAAAAGGCTCACAAATGTGGCTTTTCCTTTGTCCGCATCCTTACCAACGGCTTTCCCAACTTCTTCACTACTGCCTTCGGCATCCAAAATGTCATCGGTTATCTGAAAGGCTAGCCCCAAATCGTGCGCGTAGGCCGAGAGCGCATGCTTTGCCTCTTCGCTCGCGCGGCCCATCAACGCCCCAACTTCGACCGCATAGGTAATCAACATTCCGGTTTTGAGGCGCTGCATCCGGGTTACGGCTGCAATATCATCGCCCAATTCTTCGGCGATCATATCCATCATCTGCCCGCCAACCATACCACGAGCACCAGAGGCCTCTGCCAAACGACCAACCAAGGCAATCCGAATATTGGGATCAGCGTGGGTTTGGGGATCAGCTAAGATCTCAAACGCGATGGTCAAAAGCGCATCGCCCGCCAACACGGCGGTCGCTTCGTCATAAGCGATGTGAACCGTTGGTCGGCCCCGACGCAAATCGTCGTCGTCCATGCACGGCAAATCATCATGGATGAGCGAATAGGTGTGGATGCATTCAAGTGCCGCGGCGACGCGTAACAAGCAACGCTCATCGACTCCAAAAAGCCTACCTGTTTCGAGCACCAAAAACGGCCGCAAACGCTTGCCGCCGCCTAAGGCGGCATAACGCATCGCGCTCATCAATCTGGCTTCTGGGCCCTGCACGCGCGGAATCAGCGTGTCTAATGCAACCGTGATCCGGTCGGCCGTTTCTTCAAGTCGCTTCTCAAGATCGACCGATAGGTCCATGCCTTTAGACCTTATCCAATTCGTGCAGCTTCAAGGCTAACACCCTGTGGGCTCTCAACAATTTGATCAACCCGCATCTGCGCCCGCTTCAACCGATCCTCGCAATGTGCTTTAAGAAGTGCGCCACGTTCATAGAGGCTAATGGAGTCTTCCAAGCTTGCCTGACCAGATTCTAACTTGGCGACCAAAGTCTCAAGTTCCTCTAAGGCAGCCTCGAAACTCAACTCTGCAAGTGCTGCCTGCATGGTTTCTGGTTCAACCGACATTACGACATCCCTCTAACGTTTTCTTCCTAGACTGTGCAGCGTACCTGGGCAACGAGGCAAGAGGATTAAATGCGGCAAGCTAGCTTGCGAAAGCCGCGTCGCATTAATTCGGCTTGGGCCGATAAACCCGGTGGGACCAATGCGAATCGCGCCCGTCATAAACACACACCCAGCCGCTGGCCAATAAATGCGGCCGCATCATGCGGTTGAACCAGCCATGCGCCAACAGCCCGACACTACCTGACCGCTGCGCTTCTTCGATCAGCCAATCGGCGGCCTTTTTAGCCCGAATTTCTGCCTCTTCCCGGCTCTCTTGGCCACGGTGGTTGCCAAAAAACCACGTGATACGGGAAACGACACCCCAGAAGCGCGGCCGGAACAAGATAAAGTCTGGCAGATCTGGCGGCGGCAGCGGCGCTTCAACAAAGAGCGGCTCGATGATCAGATCGCGCCCGGGGGCCGCCAACGCAGCGGTCTCTAGCGCGCGGCGCAGGCTGGACGACACGACAGTCTTGCACGCCTGCAAGGCCTGAATCAGCCCATTGGGAATAACCTGATTTGCAGCAAGGCCACCAGCATCATACTGGGCCCACCAATCAAGATACTGCGTCGCATTGATCCAGATATGCCGATTCAACGCAGGCTTACCGTGACGCGCAATGACGATCATGGGCGTATCGCTTGAGGCAACAGGCGGCGCTGGCCGTGGCGCAACACGTGAATCGGCCTGTGATCCTAGATCATCCAATTTGGTTTCAAACACCCGCTGTTTCGCCCCCAGAGCGTGGTTTGTAGTTCTGTAATGTCTGCACATGCGCGAGAACACATGCCGCTAGAGCCTGTAAGTGGTAGCCGCCCTCAAGCGTTGATACAAGTTTTCCGTGTGAAACGTCCAATAATCGTTCAGTAATCCAACGATAATCGTCTGTTTCGAGGTTGAGGCCAGCCAAGGGATCCAAACAATGGCCGTCAAAACCGGCAGACACAATGACAATTTCGGGCTTAAAGGCGAGCAAGGCAGGCAGGATTTTGCTTTCAACGGCTGACCGCCAAGCAGGGCCTGTTGTGGCCGCAGGCACAGGCACGTTCACCAAATTGCCCGCTGCGGTTTCTTCAGCCAGACCAGAGCCCGGATAAATGCCGCCCTGGTGGATTGAGGCATAGAAGAAGTCAGCGTCACGCTCCGCCAGTTCTTGGCTGCCATTGCCATGATGAACATCAAAATCCACCACGGCTACGCGCTTGAGACCATAAGTGTGCCGGGCATAAAGCGCCCCAATTGCCGCAGAATTCCAGATACAAAAGCCCATGGGCGTCTTGGCTTCCGCGTGATGGCCGGGCGGTCTGGTTGCACAAAACGCGCGCTCAAACCGACCCTTCATGACCCCGTCGACTGCGGCGATGACAGCACCAACCGCCCGCTTAGCTGCTTCAATGGATCCGGCGGACAAATAAGTATCCGGGTCGAGTTGGCGGCTACGACCGCCTGCCTCCGGCTCAAGACTAATGATTTGTTCAATCAAAGCAGCCGGATGCACCCGGGCAATATCTTCAAGCTGGCCCAGTGGAGCCTCTATCCGGATCAAATCTGGGCAAGCCGCGTCACTCAGCGCGTCTAGGACGACCCGCAAGCGCTCAGGCGATTCTGGATGTCCTGCTGGCGGGCGATGCTCAAAACAGGCTGCGTGAGTGATGAGAGCTGTTCGTGACATAGAGGTTCTGTTCCCAATTCAACTGCTAAGGACGAGCCGGTTCCAAAGCTTGCTTAAACCGATCCACATAATCAGTCATGATTCCATCGGCCTTGCGCCCTACCAAATCGCGCATCTGTTTGGAATCATTAATGGTCCAATACTGCACTTTCAGGCCGCGCAACTTCGCCGTTCTGACAAAGTGTGGGTCGGCCAGATCAAAACCTGCAGCATCGGTGGGTATCTGTAGCGCCACCCCCGGCGATTGGACGAACCGGGACAGGCGCACGTGTGAGGCGATCAGAAAGAGCCGCACTTCATCACCGGAATAGGCGGTGGCAACCTTTGGGCACACCTTACGAAACGTCTTCATCGCGCCATCATGAAACGAGGCGACAATCACCCGATTGGTTACGTTAAACTGGCTGATCAGCGCGCATAAGCGGTTACTCGCGGCTTCCGTGTTATTCTTGATCTCAATGACCCAGCGCTTGGATGGGAAGCGCGTGAAAGCCTGCTCCAGTCGGGCGATCTTAATCCCCTTGCCTCGAAACGACTGACCATCAATAACGGTGTGATAGCCGGAATCAGCCTTTTGCAACTCAGCCCACGTCTTGTCGGCAATTGGGCCCTTCATGTCGGTTATGCGGTCCAAGGTGTCATCATGATGCAGAATCAAGACGCCGTCTTTGGTGATCTGCAAATCAATTTCCAGCACATCCGCTCCCATGGCATCCGCCAATTGTAGGGCTTCTAAGGTGTTGGGTGGTGCATGGCCCTGCCCGCCGCCATGGGCGATGTTTTCAACCGCTGCTGGCTGCAACTCAGTAAAATAGGGATGGCTAACAGGGGCAGGGCTAGGCCAAGCAGCCACCACCGCCAAGGCAATCCCTGTCAGTGCCAAGAGCATCCAGCGACGGCGCATCATTCTTCCCCTCAATGACCCCTCCCTACTAATGAGGGGTCAGTCCTTATGCAGCCTATGACATGGCATGGCTAGCGAGGCTGTTGCAAGTTGGGCTAGAAGACAGGCTCTGACGATCTCCGCCACCCCAGAAAGAAAAAGTGTCAATGTCTTCCATGGAACCGACAAACCTGCGCCGTCTTGGCAAAAGCGACTTGATGATCACGAGCCTCGGCTGGGGTATGTGGCGTTTTGCTGGCATTGACGTGAAGGCCGCGCAAGAACTGGTCGAATCGGTTTTTGACGCTGGCATCAATTTCTTCGACACAGCCGACATATATGGCTTTCAGAACCCACAAGTTGGCTTTGGCGATGCCGAAGCCTTGTTGGGCGAAGTGTTAAAGCAAGCGCCAAGCTTGCGGTCCAAGATGGTGCTCGCCAGCAAGGGCGGCATCATTCCGCCAACCCCTTACAATTCCAGCTATGATTATTTGGTCAATGCGTGCGAAGCCTCTCTACGACGCCTCAACACCGACGTGTTGGACCTCTGGCAGATCCATCGCCCTGACCTTTTGACCCATCCTGCAGAAATTGCGCGCGCAGTTGATCATTTGATCCAAGCGGGCAAGATTCGTACCTTCGGGATCTCCAACTACACGGTGGCACAAGCGCGCGCGTTACATGCCCATCTCAACACCGACATTGTCTCGTTCCAGCCAGAATTTTCGCCCCTCGCGCTCGACGCCATGACGGACGGGACCTTGGACTTGGCAATGGAGATCGGCGCATCGGTTTTGGCGTGGTCGCCTTTGGGTGGCGGCCGCTTGGCGAAAGATGGCGATGATGTCCGCACCAAGGCGGTGATCGCAGCGTTGGACGAGGTCGCAGCAACACACGGCGTCTCGCGCACATCAATTGCCTATGCGTGGGTTGCAGCACACCCAAGCCAGCCAATCGCTCTAGTCGGCACGCAAAATCCGCAACGCATTCTAGAAACCCGTGAAGTGGCCAAAATCCACTTGAGCCCGAATGAATGGTATCAAATTCTGGTCGCGTCGCGCGGCGCGCCCATGCCATAAGGCTAAACAGACACTAAAACCCAATCGCGGCTGTGCCCTTAATCTTCGGGAGTTTGAGGGCCACGATCAAATCGCGCAGCTCTTGACGGGCAGCGACGTGACTTAAAGTGAAAGAAGCTGTCGCCCCTTCATCGGTTAGATCGAGAAGGGTAAGCCCTGCGGTGAACATTTCGCGATAAATCACCCGCTCAGACAGGCCAGGTACGACGCGGAAGCCGATGCGCTGGGCCAAAGCGGCCAATGCATCACCGACGCGGCGCTTATTCTTGGCATCGAGTGGTGACAGGCGGTTGCGCATCAACACCCAATCAATCGGCTTACCCTTTTGGGCGGCTTTCAGTTTACGCGCTTCCCAAACCATCTCCGCATAAACGCTCGGTTTGCCAACATCACCCGTTACAGGATCAATTTCTGCCAAAAGGTCGAAGTCGACAAAGCTGTCGTTTAAAGGGGTAACCAATGTATCAGCGCAGGCGTGGGCGGCGCGTGATGCGGGCGTATCGGCGCCCGGGGCATCAATGATCACAATATCGTGGCTGTCCCGCATTTGGGCGATCAGCGCTTGCGTAGCAGCCGTTTCCTCAGCCTCTGACTCATCGAGGCGTTCCGCCGCCGCTTTGCCCAAGAAGAAGAAGTCCGGGGTTGGTAAATCAGCGTCATTAGAGTTGGACCAGCGTGCCCGATTTTCAAAATAGCGCTCAAAAGTGCGTTGCCGCCGATCAAGATCCAAAGCGGCCACTTTCAGCCCAGAAATGGCGCAAGCAACGGCAACGTGAACCGACATGGTTGATTTGCCTGCGCCACCTTTTTCATTTCCGACGACAATGACGTGACCCAAGATCGCACCCCCTGTGCCTTCAAACCCAATTGTTCAGGGCTAAGACTTAGAGGTTGTTTTCGCCAGTTTTGCCTGTCTTGCCAATTGGCAAGCGCAGCAGCCAAGCGCTCAAAAATTGTGGACTATTTGGAAGGCCGCTTCGACCGCTTCCCCACAACTTTCTGAGCAGGAGGCTTGGGGGCCATTTCTTCTTCCTCAACCCAGTCTGTGGGGGGTGGCAAGCGTTGCCCGAGCGCCTCTGGGCCTTGTTGGATTGTGCTGCCTGTTACCAATGCGGTTGGTCGGGATTGCATCTCAGGACGACCTGAAGCACCGGGCCAAATCGGTCTGGGGCGAAATGGCCGATTGGCTGTGTCATGTTCTGGAATCGATGCAGCAGCCGCGCTTGGGGTGCCAGTGGCTGGTGGCTCGGCCAGAGTAGCAAGGCGCTTGGATAGCTCACGTAATTCGCTCTCAGCGGGGTTGACCCATTCAGGATCTTTTGCTGAGGCGCGGCTTAGGTCAGAGGAGACCCGCGCCAATACCTGTTCAATCGGCTCATCCTTGTCGCCACGATCCACCCAAGGCAAAGCATCGGCTAAGGCTTCTGGAATGTCTTGCACAACCGATTTCTTGGTGTCGCGCCAAATACGTTTGAACGGACCGGCAGGCTTAACTGCCTTGGCCTGTCCTGCGGGCTGGGTCGCCATGTGAACAATAGGCGCCGCTACTGGGGCTGGCGCAATTGCCACAGGCGCGGGCTGCTTAGGGGCTTCGGCAGGCAAGTTGATTGCCACGGGAGCCATCGAAACAATCGCAGGCTTTGGCAAGGGTTCTGCCGGCTTACCGCGGAACATCACAATCGGCAGAACTTGGCCCGCGTTGTTAGCGGTTTGGGGCTCTTGTTTCATCAGTTTGGCACGCATGGCAGGCATGGCCGGCACAGTAGCAGGCTTTGCCGATGGGATAAACGGAACATAAGGGCTGGTCGCAAAGGCACCTGCAGACTGCGCCAAGGCACTGGTGCTAAAGCACAATGCACCCAGTGCGCCCCAAAGTCGGGCGGTAGAAGATAAATTGAAAGCTCGGCTTAACTGGTTCATGTCAAAAACTCTAGCGCGACGTGGTAAAGAGGGGTTTAAGGCGGCGTTCGGTCGGTCCTACACCCTATAGACCAGAAACCTTCGCTAAGTCGTTGTTTTGGAGAGAGTCATGTCGTCCTTGTCGATTGTGCGTACCAGAGCGGATTTGCGCACTTTGGTCTCCAACTGGCGCCGCGACGGTAAAAAGATCGCTCTGGTCCCAACGATGGGTGCTCTGCACGCCGGACATTTGGCTTTGATTGAGCAAGCCAAGGCATCTGCGGACGTCGTGATCGCGTCAATCTTCGTCAACCCGGCCCAGTTCGCGCCCCATGAGGATTTGGCGCGCTATCCCAAACAAGAAGCCGCCGACATCGACAGCCTCAAAGCCATTGGGTGTGACGCACTTTATGCCCCGCATGTGGCAGAGCTTTATCCAGAAGGCTTTCAAACCCGCGTCGTTCCAGGCGCCGTTGCAGCTAGGCTTGAAGGCGCATTTCGCCCGCATTTCTTCGGGGGTGTTGCAACTGTGGTGGCGAAATTATTCTTACAGGTCGATCCTGACATCGCCATCTTTGGCGAGAAGGACTGGCAGCAATTGCAGGTCATCTGCACCATGGTGCGAGACTTGGACTTGAAGGTCGAGATCGCGCCAGCGTCAACCCATCGTGA
>Ga0247831_1008326_pt1 | contig 11023 bp, 5 predicted proteins | sample LaCruzMarch2015__9_FD_192406 | JGI IMG/M metagenome (GOLD analysis project Ga0247831, IMG submission 192406) | Freshwater microbial communities from meromictic Lake La Cruz, Castile-La Mancha, Spain - LaCruzMarch2015_1m | ecosystem: Environmental > Aquatic > Freshwater > Lake | place: Spain...
AATTGATGAATGCACGAGGTTGCCCAAGCTACGGCTCGGTTATCAAATTTAACATCCTTATCCAGACTAGTACAATCCTGTGAAGAAGCATCATTATTAGACGTCGTCGTCGTCGTCGTCGTCGTCTTATTCTCGTTATTTCTCTGCCGTCGTAGCAATAGCAGTAGACGCCCTTGCTCTTCGCGGAGTGTCATTCGTATAAAGTATGGTTCGCTGAATTCTACAATGACCGCGAGTAGCAATCGAGTTACGGTGTTCTTTTGATGCTTCGTCCACTTCCCGTTTTCGACACGCGGCGGATCATTACTCGAGTTCGAGGGGTAGTAGTGCTCCAAAAGTATGCGATTTACCAATTTGGGTATTGCAGTCGGTTCGTCTTCATCTCTCCTCGGCCGACCAGATACGTCTTGCGGTTGATGAGTAGATGATGATGTTTCCGGTCTGTTGCTATACGATGCATCAGCATCCCTCCTAGTTATTAAATACTCGAGAGCCCGCCGTAGGTCGACTATTATTTCGACCATCTCCTATGTCTCCTGATTGATCTCATGTGTGTGGGGGTGACACCAAAATAACATCGTCGGTGGTTTTGAGGTACCTACATAGTGAGAATCAAGCCAATGGGTCCCAACAACTATGACGATAATGAAACAATGCGGAGGATCGTGGGAAACGACGCCCCTCGACAGCTCCAAGGCATCAAGGAAAGGAAAGATACTATATCACGGACCTGGGGTACAAAAAATAATTATGGTTAGGAAACGTTGCAACCATGAGGGATGTAACAAACACATTAGTGAAGGGAGGAGTTTGTGTCACACATGGTGCAGTGCGTAAACGTTGTAAGCACGAGTGATGTACCAGACAAGCCATTAAGGGAGGAGTTTGTGTCACACATGGTGGAAGTGGTGAAACGTTGAAGGCACGAGGGATGCAATAAATAAATATATCAATAAGGGAGGACTTTGCTGGACGCATTATCGGATGTCTTTTGTCGCCGCTCAAGATCAAGATGTGGTAGAGAGATATGAGGCCACAACAACAGGCGTTGGAGGAGTCCTTTGTGCTGCTCCGTCTAAACCAGCTCTGGCTCCTCCTCAGTCACCCTCCTTTCCTGTGCTGGGTCCTCCTGAAAGTGGATGAAGTGACGGAGGAGAGTGTGGGAGTAGCATCCTACGAGGCAGGCAAGAGGGAAATGCATCAACAGGAATTGAATGGATGGCATGGATTGGGGGTAATAGCATTCCTCCTAATTGTAATATTAATTTGTTCAAGTAGTTATACCATATATATTTACAATATACATGGCCAATATGGTTTTCTCTCATTCCAAAACCCACACAGAAAACGATAAGCCGTCATTTTGCTTACGCAACATGGAAAATTCACGGCTACGATATTCACGGCTTTGATCAGACATCCTTGCTTACACAATTCGGCACAAAATTATCATTAATGCAACTAGCAATAATATTCTCGTTGCTTTATCACCTCATGTATATTCCATCCCAAAACGAGAATACTATTTCTTCTTTTCCAGTGCGGCAAGCCGTTTCTCTAACTCCTTCTGCTTCTTTAACATATCCACATTCCCCTCTCGGACCTCCTTAAAAATGAAGAACTCTGCGACGAGTGCTGACATTCCGGCTCCCACGAAGAAAGAGGATATACGTGAAAACAATCCAATACCACCACCACTGACTCCTGCTGTCATTGTTGTTGATTGATTTATTTCCACGACGCCGACAATTATCTCTATTTCTTTCGTTTTCGTTTAACCTTGTGTGGTGTGCAAGCTCAAACATAGAGAACCTAGGTCAGGAATGTCGACGAGAGACGGCGAGGACATATGCGGCAACGTGAACGGCGAAGATATTGACCAGAGTGTTACCAGTTCGAGTCTCATCAAAATCATCCCCCACCGTAAAATATCGTAAGACAAAAAAATGACATTCGACGGCGTTGGCGACGAAAACAACCACGAGGAAGAGGATGAAGAAATGGGATTTGACGAAGACAACGAAGGTGAGGAAGTCGACGACGACGACGACGACGACGATGATGTGAATGATTATGATTATGGCCATCATGAAATTTTAGAACTGAACATGGTCGAGCGTAGCGATCCCAAATTAACAAAGCTTACAGTGGGATATATGAATGGTGGGGGATACATTATCCCGCCTGGCGATGACTGGGCTGGACTTGGAAATGCCATTGGAAGGAATAAATATCTGAAGGAGCTATCATTGTACGACTATGACCGTGATACATCAGTTAAATACTTGTTGGATTTTCTACCTGGGCTGTCCCTGAATTGCTCAATCAAAAAGTTGAGCATTGGGGGATGGAATTACTCCGATGGAGAAGTGTGGAACCACTTGACCCAATTTTTCAAGTACAATAAACTGAATTGCCTGAAAGTTTATTGTAATTCAAGCTTGAGTACTAATGAGTTTGAAACATCTCTACGAAGGTTTGACTCTCTCACAGAATTCACACTTATTAGTAATCCTGACAATTCATGGGTACACAATATCATCTTAGCATTGACCGACCATACTGATTTAAGGAAACTGAGATTTAGATACGTTGAGTTTGGAAATATTTTTCGCAATAATGACAACAGGAGGCCTTGCTGTGATGCGATGGTAACTTTACTTCAGAATCCACGCTCCAATCTCAAGTCTCTTCATCTGAATCAGACAAACATTGATGATGTAGGAGCGACTATAATTGCATCTGGTCTAAGAAGCAGTACCACGCTAAGTGAAATTGTGTTCTCTTATGAAAATAAGATCACAGGAGCTGGTTGGGAGTCAATTTTTTTCGCTTTAAAGAGCTCAAGGTGCATGATAGTGAAGCTCGGGGTGTTGTCTTGTACTTTCAATCGTGCTGCTACTTTCTGGCTTTTTGCTGCACTGCTGCAACATACAAGCACAATCAAGACTTTGATTCTGAATCACGCACGAGGCATTACTGATACGGGATGGATAACACTCTTTCATATTCTACGGGACCCCAATGCTGTATTGGAAACACTGAATCTGGATTTCAATTCATTTACCAATGAGGTTCTTGTTGCGCTCACTTCTGCGCTTACAAACAACAGCCGGCTAAAAGAATTGACAGTTCGTGAATATGGCAATGTCCCGGTAGAATTATTGGGTTTCTCAAATGTTCTACGGAATCCCAATTCAGCGTTGGAAATTCTGGATCTGGGTATGCACCCCATGGACGACCAAACTATTATTTCTTTTGCTGAGGCATTGTTTGCCAATAGTAGGTTAAAACATTTGCGGATGAACCTTTGGTTGGGGTTGGGGTTGGGTAATACCTCCGTCACACGTCTTGGGCATGATGCGTTAATCCAACTATTATGCAACAAATCAAGCATTACGGACACGTACCTCTCAAACCACATACTTCGGATTATATGCGACGACTACGAGGAAGATTTCCTGCCTGAAGACCTCCTATCTCTATTGGAACTCAATAGAGAAAACAATTCAAGTCAAGCAGCACGTCTCAAGATTATTCAGACACATTTTAGCGGATCAGAAATCAATATGCAGCCATTCATGGACTTGGATTTGGGTGTCAAACCTTTTGTCATTGCTTGGATGGTGAGAGATAACAATGGGTATCCATTGCTGCGAGCCTTGCCCTTACTGCTCGACATGAGTAGTGGGGGGAAATCGAGATTGAAGAAAAGACCTTACGAATGAAAGGATGGATGTTGCATACATGCACACCTCTAGAGTAAAAGCGATCAAGGTCTGTATAATAACACACGCATAGCAATTCCGTTTCTCAAAAACTCCTTCTGCTTTTTTAACATCTACATTCCACTCCAGACTTCCTTCAAAAATAAGAATCATGCCGCTTAATGCTAATGATACTATCCTCCTAACACACCTGTCTTCGACTGTTTGGGCTGTAACACCAAAACAGACCAAAACAGCGTTATGTCTACGTCGTGTTTGACCATGGCTGTAATTGCTGAAGGAGGGGATAGTCGTCGGTGATAGCCGTCGTCAAAAAAAAGTTAAGCAAGCATTATTATATCATGAACTTTGTAGCACAAGTCGAGGATCACCTGCGTGACCTTGGCACCGAGGCACGTAAGGCACACCCGAGTGTGAAGGATGCCTCCGAACGTGCAATTATACATTTACGATCATTACAAACTCAGTATGTTGCGGCGGTTCGACGTGCCGCGGCTGCCAGTAATAGCAGCAGTAATAGCAGTGCTGCTACTGCTGCCAATGATTATAATGATACTGGCAAATCGCCATCGCCCGCCTCTGGAAGCGGCGGCAACTCGACGGCAGCAACAACGACAATGGCGGCAATACATCCCACGACATCATTATTCCAATCACAAGACTTGTTACGACCATTCCTGCTTGCGGCGAATCATACGGATGCCCCATATGACTTACTGGTCGTAGCATTAGAGTCGATACAACATCTATTACAGAATGATGCCGTATGTTCCGATGACGCTGTACAGATTAGTCGTATATTGGTCATACAATCGTGGGGATGCGCCATGACATTGGGACTTGTTGGTAATGGTGATAGAGATTCAAGCTTTACTAGCAGTAGTAGTAGTGGGGGAAGAGGAGGTGGTATGATGGGTATGGCCGCGGGTGCATTGGGGGGTATCATTGGTTATGGAAACCATAATAACACACATCATTATCATGGGATGGGTGGTAGTGGCATTCATCAACAGAGTAATAATCGAACAACGAAGGAAGATCAATCAATCGCATTAAAAATATTACGCACTATGACGATGTTGGTAGATTCTCGATCGATGATATTAACGCAAGATGTTTTAGGAGCATGTATATTAGTTTGCTTATTGCTTGGTGCTGCTGGACAATCATCATCCTCTCATGGCGAGAATAATGGAACAGGCAGAGCATCAACGAATCGAGATAGGTCTAGTGCCAAGGATGGTAATCATAGTGGTCCAACGGGTGGAATAGCAGCAGTAGGAGGAGATGTGAAACGTGCTGCAATAGCTGCAATGAATCAGCTACTATCAACTTTATTTGATAGAGCCAATGATGCCATGATATCACCATCGCCGAAAAAATCCTATATTCTACTATTGGCGGAACAAACGATGACGGATTTATGTTTTTTAGTCAACAAGGCTCCTACCACCCCTTGGACACAATCACAGGCGGACCTAATTGGTCCTTTTGGCATTGCGGCGAAGGATGGACTTTTGCCATCGCCCACGACCAGTATAGCGTTGGTTGACATGATAATGAAACAAACATGTCCAGATCTGTTTCGATTGTGCTTTGATTACTTTGGATCAAGTAATCATGTCGCAGAACAGCAATGGAGGACTGTAGAAGAAAGTATTGAATTTGCTGCTCAGATTATATGTCAGGTATTCCAACTTAACCAATCGCTTCTTGGATCTCAATACTGTTATTTTGTATCGAAGCTTAGTTTTGAACCAAGTCTTGACGAGATGGCACAACAATCATCTTCACCTTCCGTTCTCGTCGATTTTGTTTTATATTACTATACCACTTCGCTGGCAAAGACATTGATGTCTCATTACTTATCGTCAAAGACGAAACTGTTTTATGCCAATTTTGATACACACCTAAATGCACGTGAACATAGTGGGAATGGACGTAAAAGTGTACCATTCTTCAGTGAATTAGCGCTTGATATGATACGTCAGCTAGTACAGTTCTGCAATGAGGCAACAGAAGCGTTTCACAAGTCTGATGATTTTGAAGATGGATTCATCTTTACACAAACAGAACGAGAATCATTTGATTTCATTAAATCATCCCCGTCGAATAATAGTCGTCGATCAACGACTGCGCAAGGAGGAGATATGTCAGTGGATCAACCACCCGCATCCATGTCAAATGAAAAATTATGGCGGGCATATTCGGCATTAGAGGCGTTGAACGTTGTGGTCTCGTCTCATTTAGAACAACTTTCGTGGCTAGATTTTGGTAGAGAGACGAAGGATGGTAGTGATTATGATAATCTTACTATCAGTCTGATAGCCAAAGCTGCGAGTGATCTGGCAACAAGCTCCGCGAGCAACCGAGAAAGAATTTTATATCTTCTCTTTGCGGCACATGCCGAGGAGGATGATTCTGGGAATTCTAATGCAGCAGCAGCCGCAGCAGCAAATATGACGACAGCATTGATTGTTGATTCAATTGAAATTCCTCTTTGTGACACTGGCGCGACTTCATGGCTTGCATTTAAGTGCATCCTATCCTTGGTCAAATCGTTGAAGGAAATGGCAATTCTTGTTGAAGCTAACGTCGACGCAGAATCACGTCATCATTTATCCGCAATACTTAATGGATCTTTCGCGCCATCAGTATCAACATTACAGCACTTTATTAGAAGGATGCTTGGTTCGCCTGTCATAGTCACGAGGACACTATCGTCATACGAGGAATTGGCCTGCGCATCTATGTTGGTTGATAGTCAGCTAACAAATGTACGACGTCAAGCAATACTTACTTCATTGTGCAAACTCTGCATACCGTCATGGGGAAAGAAACGATCAAGCTATCAGTTAAAAGAGAGCAATATTGATGCTCTATGGACATTGCTATGGATAATACATTCAAACTTCGAAAAGATATCTCACGAATGGGAAATCATTCTATCTACTCTTGATCAACTTGGAATTATCAAAATATATTCGTCAAATCTTGATCCAACTTATATTGATAAAGCAACCACAATTGCTGGATGTTTTGGCCGATTATCCTCTTTTACTACTTGTTTCAGCCGTGATGCACTACTTCAATTCGTCACTTCACTTGTGAAGCTATCAGAGGCGGTTTCATTTGATCCTTTAGTAGAACAAAGCAGTGACACGGTGGCGGAAATAATAGAGTCAGATGATAGTATTGAAGGAAGAGAATCATCGATCAGTGGAAAAGTACTGTCCTATGTCCCTTTTGCCGGTCGTGTATTTGGTGGAGGGGGAACTTCGCAATCGTCGTCATCGAGCAGTAATTCGGCTACCCGTAGGGCAGCAGCGTCTAACCTGTCCAAGACGTATGCCGAGGATTTACGCGAGACCACTTGCTCGCAAATGGCGAAAATGAAATTATCATCTCCACATGCCATCTTTCGGAAAATCCCTTTGCCCTTGCTGCTTGTTGCTGTAATATCGGAGGCCAACTCGTATAGACTACCAGTTATAGAGCAGACTGTCGCCAAGCATCTATGCGAGATTGTCGCCAGATCGTTGTCAACAGAATTGCAATCGTTTGCCATGGAGGTCCTCACTCATTTTATGCCACAGTCTCTTTCCAAGCAGAATGTGTCAACTGAATATGGCCTAGGGCCGCTAATGGTTCCCGATAAAGTTCGCCCACTAGAAATTCAACCGATAGTCATAAATGATTCCAGCGTGAATTGTAATCCGGGGAATGTACAATGCGAACCTGGTGACCACCAGCTATTGACGATTCTTTGTCAGACAATCCAAAGGTCAGCTCAGGTGGATACTGCGGAAAATAGTCTCAACGCATTACTTGTAGTATTAGAGGGGGAAGGTCACAACTTGTCGAGAGATAACTTAATTACTGTCATGGATACTCTTTCAATTCTATCTGGTTGCGAATATGAAGGTAGTGATCAAACTATCGATAGATCGACGAAGCAATGGTCCAGCGTTAGCTCATTGGCGTTTCAAAACCTAAAGCTGATTCTTGATGAATTCTTAGAAATGTCTTCATCGTCAATGGAGTCGCCGCTAAAATCTACAGAAGAACGCAATGCTATAATAGATTGTTGCGTGGCATTTTGTAGATCGCGTCATGATGTTAATACTTCACTGACAGCGACTGGTATGTTATGGAATCTTGCTGATCGAGATGTATCGCCAGGAATGTTAGAAGTTGTGTTGTCCAAACTGTCGTGGTTAGCCATGGATGACCGACCGGAGCTACGAAATTGTTCTGTAAATACATTATTCTCGTGTGTTGTAGGTCTTGGTGAACAATTCACTGACGAACAGTGGGAGAATTGTCTATCCAATGTAATATTTGGCAAGATTATGAGTGATATTGCAACTGCTATTGACGATTCCGACAGTAATAAGAATCCAAGCGCCAATGCCAATGGCCTTACAAGTGGGGAGCGGTATAAAGTGGCAGTTCATCATTCGAGGGACTCTGCAAGAAAGCAGTGGATCAATACTCAGACATTAGTACTTCGTGGACTTGATCGAGTCTTGCGTTTATTCTACCCGCATTTACTTCTCATTCTTTCAGGAAATCTAAATGATTCGTGGGTTCCTCGGATATGGAAGGAGATTCTTCGCGTATCCTTTCTCTCAGCGATATCGGCCGGTGAAGGAGAAACACTTGATATGCGATTGACCGGCGTTGAGTTGATGACACTTTGTGCTCAGCTTACTTGTAAGGCTGGTATAGTTGCAGCTGGGTCATCGGCACGTGTGACCACTAACATGGAAGTTGTTGGTGGGGCTTTGCGTAGTGTCCGATCTGCACTTGAGGGCAAGGCTATCGAGATTGACAAATCAAGTGTTATTATTAATAGTCCCGAAGTTGAAAGTTGCCGACAAGAATTGTTTGATGCGTCGTTTGATAAGTTGAATGATTTCAGGGTATATCTGGGACAGAATGAGGACGTTGATGCAGGGCCAAGAATGTCTGTAAATTCTCTAACACAGACGTTGACCAAATTGATCGGGGAACTGGCGAAGCTTTACGAATGCTGCAAAAATAACGAAATGCTGTCTGGGAAGTGTGAATTGAAGCTGGACATTTCACTCGAAGACAATGATAGTTATGAAGATCGGTTCTTGCATCTTTTACTTGCAATTACAGACAATGCAGGAAACGACAAAAACTCGAGGTACCTCAACCAGGTCCAAAGAGGTGTCATGACTCTACTTCAGAGTATGGCATTTAACTCCTCTCTACGAGCGTTCAAGGCCTTGACCACTATCTCTGGTGATTATTTGTTTGTGTGTCCATCATCGAAAAGCATTGGTGGACACGATGACGAAATCATCGAGATAGAGGCAGCCAAAATTGTTGCTGATGCGTTCGAATCAGATGAATTATCCGATGAGGCTAAGGTTGTTGTCATGTGCTCTGTATTGTTGCAGTATCTCAACGCAGCAGATAGAAGAACAACCTCAGAGGCAAGGTATGATTTACTCACATGCATCCTTGACTCTGGGATAGAAGCTGCGGCAAGAATTGACTCTTTCACCGATGAATACGATACCCTTGATTATGTTTGGGACCGCGTTATTGCGACTATTTCTTCTCTGCTGCAGCCGCCAGCAAATAATCAGAACAATAACTATGCTACTCATTCAAAGTCTATCGTGGGTATTGTTGCGATACTACTTACGCACTTGCCTCTGAGGAAAATGTCAATGGTTGAACCTGTTTTAGAGAAGGGTGCAGTCTGTGCAGTGGATGCGGCATTTTCTTTCAGTGCAATGGATCAAGATGACGCCCCACATTTGCGAGCTTCCGAGGGTGCGATCCATGTTTTCCTAGCCTGCTTTATGGGTCTTACCCAAACAAGACCAACGTGTCAGGCTGTGACATTATTGATAAACAAAATTCTTGGCGAAACGATTGAAATTGTGGGCGGTTCCTCTTCTGAAAATAATGCTGGACAACAATCGCGGACCCGTCAAAGTCTAGCAATTGCTGTATGTGAGAGTTTGAGGACAACAACTAGCCAAGATTTGCTTGTGGGTGCATTCCCACTACTTTGTCGTCTCACAAATGTTGACAATGATGGTTTGCGTCGAGCTGCGGGCCAAATATTGGGCCAGATTGACCTATCCGATGCAATATCTCGAGAACGGCAACGCGCCGAGGAAACTATATGTCGAGAGCGGCAAAGAGCTGAACAGGCCGATGCCAGGGCTAGAGAGGTTGAGGAGGAGAACGCGGCCATGCTCGAGGAAATAGAGTACCTTCAGTCAGAGAATGAGGAACTTCAAAGGCAGGTGAGTAAGTTGAAGTGCAAAGCACTTAATTGAAGTGCATATCACTGAGTAATGTTGCCAATAAATTGTCTTGATGCTGCCTCAATTCGTCTTCACTGGATCCTAGTTGGCATTCCTGACAGAAAGTTCTCTATAGTCACGGCATCGAATGCAAACCAAGATCCATAATCTAACGTGTCAATATCTCTCGTTCTCATTTCACCAACAGCTAGGAACAACTTAACCTCTCCCTTCGTGAACAAAGTCTAAGATAGAAGAAGCTTTGCCATGGTAACCTTAAATTAATACTCTAAAATTTAGCCAATTTGAGATGATGAGCCCTTGCCTCTCGTTACATATTTAACCGAGAGTTTGGTAGAGAGCCACAATCATCCAAGTGCTCTCGCCCCCATTCCTTCCACACTTGGATGTGTAGAAGACCTTTCCCCCAATTAACAGCAAATATTACCAACAGGAACATCAAACACGAACACGGAATCACGAAACAAAGCAATTGAACGGCAGAGGAGGCATCGTGTGCTAACTCCCCCCTCCTCCCCTTTTCTCGTCCCCCATCTACCATCCTCCCTCCCAAAACCCTCATCTCTCAAAAATTACATGATGGAACATCCACATGATGACGACGTCTCTCCCCCATTCTTTCGATGACGTCCACGTTTCTTATATCCCTCCAAATACATTAATTGATTCTCATTAATCGCACCGCGTCTATTGCGTCGGATCAACGTTACTGCATCCACGGCATCCATGTTCTCGAATTCCATCAATGCAATGGCCACGAGGACGGGAGCGCGGCCCAATCCCGCCACGCAGTGCACCGCTATGGTCCCCGGATGCACGCCGCCATCATCGGTGCCATCTCCGGCGGCGGCTGCTCCCTTATTAACCGGCGGAGTGGTGCAGAGGAATCGTTCGTCGACCAGACGCAACCAAGCATCTAATACGTCCTCTGGCGGTATGCGTCCATCGTCGTATGCCATTTCGTGCAATACGATCCCG
>Ga0247831_1008329_pt1 | contig 11021 bp, 12 predicted proteins | sample LaCruzMarch2015__9_FD_192406 | JGI IMG/M metagenome (GOLD analysis project Ga0247831, IMG submission 192406) | Freshwater microbial communities from meromictic Lake La Cruz, Castile-La Mancha, Spain - LaCruzMarch2015_1m | ecosystem: Environmental > Aquatic > Freshwater > Lake | place: Spain...
GGCGCCAGCCGCGCGCGATCGCCAAGCCCATGCATTGCCGTGCCATACGTGACGCTGATGCCGGCGGCGACCGCGCTCGCCACTCCTTCGGGCACAATCACGATGCGCGCGGCAGGTACCGCCACCTTCTCCCGCGCCCCGCCGTAGCCGACGAAAGCTGCGACACGAGCGCCAACCTCGATTTCACCGACATCTTCGCCGACGCGCTCGACAATGCCGGCGATCTCGGCCGAAGGCGAGAACGGCAACGCTGGCCGCACCTGATAACGGCCCCGGCAGATCAGCGTATCCATGAAGTTGAGCGCCGCCGCCTCGACGCGGACGATCACCTCGTCCGGGCCGGCCGTGGGGTCATCCATGTCTTCGACGACGATACTGTCAGGACCATCTAGGCTCTTGATCAAGGCAGCCCGCATGTGACACCTCGCAGGGCGGGAACGGGTGCGTCGCGCCGATCGGCCGCGCGTACCCCGCATCCAGGAGAAAACATGTCGGCCGATAGCACAGTCAAGGAACCCTGGCCGCCTGTGCCGCGCGGATATTTCGCGATCGGCGCCGAGCGGATGTCGAAGGCCTTGAACCTCGGCAACCTGATGCGTTCCGCGCACGGCTTCGGGGCGAGCTTCACGTTCACGGTCGGCGCCACCTATCAGGCGCTGGAGGCGCGCGCCGACACGTCCAAAGGTCAAGTTCACCTGCCGCACTATAACTGGGCGAACCTCGATGAAATGAAATTGCCGGCCGGCTGCAAGCTGGTCGGGATCGAACTGATCGACGAGGCGATCGACCTGCCGAGCTTCCGCCATCCACTGCGTGCGGCCTACGTGCTCGGTCCGGAAGCCGGATCGTTGTCGCCGACGCTGCTGGCGCGCTGCGATTACACGGTCAAGATTCCGACCCGCTTCTGCGTCAACGTCGCAATGGCGGGGGCGATCGTCATGTACGACCGTGTCAAAAGCCTGTCGCGCTTCGCCGATAGGCCGGTGCGCGCGGGCGGCCCGACAGAACCGGTCTCAATGCATGTTCATGGCCGCCGACCGGTCCCGCCTTCTGAATAAGCGGAGATTATCCCTTTCCGAGGGGTGACACCGGCTTTTCGAACCGCCTATAGCTGAGCCGCCTCGATCGTCATGTGAGATTACGGAGAGCCGAAGCCCATGCAGCCGACTGTACAGGCCCGCCTCGACCGCCGGCACCACGCATCGTGCCGTCGCACCTTGATCGCCGCAGCACTGGCTGCGACCGTCGTATCGGTCGCGGCGACCGCGTACGCCCAAGATACCAAGGAAGTCCAGAAATCCGGTGATTGGACGCTGTTCAGTCACAGCGGTCAGAGCCCGATGTGCTTCCTCACGGCTCGTGCCCGCGAATCCGAGCCGAAAGGACAGCGCCGCGCCGGCCACTTCTACATCACCAGCTGGCCCAAGGACGGCGTCAAACGCGAACTCAGCGTCAGCCTCGGTGCAGCGCTCAAGGCCGGCAGCGAAGTGATTGTTGCCGTCGGTCCGACCAAGTTCAAGTTCTTCGCGCAAGGCGACAAAGCGTTCATCTCCGCCGGACCCGACGAGGCCAAGATGCTGGCGTCGCTGAAGAAGGGTAATCTGCTGACCGTCGATGCGACGTCGGCCGCGGGAGCCCAGTTGAAGGACAAGTATTCGCTGATCGGCATCGGTCAAGGCATGCAGAGCCTGGACAAGGGTTGCAACTGAAGGCCGATCAAGGCCGCTGGTATGCTCGTTGCTTCGCCTGCTGGTGAAACTGCGCCACGGACGATGGAATGAGCCATGCCGAGCCGATTCGACGAAACAAGCCGCAGATGTGCGGTCGCACTTTCTCTGCTGGTCGCCACCGCCAGTATGGCCCACATTGTGATTTCGACAGACGTAGTCGCCGCCAGCCCTGCTCAGAGGATCGAGACCGGATGGCTCGCCGGCCTCGTTGGTCGAAGCAACGAATTGCCCGCAAGCTGCACGGCGAAGCCGGCGCGACCACCGATCGCCGACTATCCCGTGTGTGCCGACCAGATCGTCCTGCTGTCCGAGGCGCTCGATGAAGCCCGCCGCAGCCGCCGCCTGCTGCTGATCGAATTCGGCGCCACATGGTGCCCGAGTTGCCGTGGCTTGCAGCAGGCATTGCACCAGCCGCCGCTCCTCGGCGCGGATCTCGGCAGTGGCACCCTCGCCCGCGACATCGTGAAGATCTCGATCGGCCTGTCGATGATCGCTGATGGCCGCATGACCGCCGTCGACAGCGGCGAGGCGATCCTCACCCGCCTGCTCGCCACCGAGCCCGGCATGCGAATGCGCGCCTACCCGCTGATTGCGCTGATCGATCCGGACGACGCATCGCGGGCCTACGTTCGCAACCTCGACGACATCGTGCTGGATGGTGCACGGGTGCCAGCCGAGCCGCTCGCCCAACTGCTCGCGGCCGGGCGCGATCATCTGCGAGCGGGCAGACGCGCGCCGGCCGAGCCCGGCTGGATGATGCGCAAGCTGTCGCGGCTGATGCAGCGGATCTGGTGAGACCGCAGGGCTGCCTGACAAAGACTGCTGGAATGATCAACCGTCCTGGCGGCCCCGTCCAGTGGCTCTCAGATGAATATAGAGTGCGCCGCCGCCGCCGTGACGGACGTGCGCTTCGGTATAGCTGACCACCAATGGCGCGAGGCCCGGCTCTGCGAGCCAGCGGGGCACATTGCGGCGAAGTACGCCGCGCGGCTCCTCTCCAGGCTCCCGCCGACGGCCATTGTCACCTTCCTCCGATCTGCCGCCCTTACCGGTGATCACCAGCACGGTGCGGCACCCGCGCGCGACGGAGCGATGCAGAAAGCCGACCAGCGTGTCGTGGGCATCGGCCTGCCGCATGCCATGGAGATCGATCCGGGCGTCGATGGCAATGCGGCCAGCGGCGACCTTTTTGGCCCGCTTTCGCTCGAACGTCGGGAGGCTTCCAGCCGGCTTGGTCGCCGGTGCGACCGCCACCCTGGCCGGCTGACCCGAGCCGACCGGGCGGACAGAGGTTCCGCCAGCCTTGCGCTTTGCCACAGGAGGCGTCGGAGCAGAGACCTTTGCAACAGGCTCGGTCGGACTAGGCGCAGCAGCTTGCGGAGCGTTTGCGGCCAGCACCGCCTCGTCGGCGCCCGGAGGGATGCGCCTGGCCTCACGCGACAGCGGTTCGACAGATTTTGCCACCTGCTCCCAAAGGGCGCGATCGTCCTCGCTGATAAGCCGGTTGCGGCGCCCGCCCGGCTGGCGCGGAGCGCGGCTCACGGCAGGCTGACTCCGCGTGGCAGCAGGACATGAAAGCGGGCCGCGTGACGTGTAGCACCGGCCCGGGCACCGGCTGCGGTACCCGTGCCAAAGAAAATGTCGCCACGCTCGGCGCCAGTGATCGCCGAGCCGACGTCCTGGGCGATCATCAGCCGTTGGAAGCCAGCGGTGCCATCGGCGGCGGCGAGCCCTGGCACCGAAACGTGGATCGGCAGGCCGAGCCGGTGCACCGAGGCATCGACGGCGAGGCTGCGGCCGGCGGTCAGAGTGATGTCCCGCGCGCCGAGTGGCCCTTCACCTGCGACGAATGCCCGCTCGCGGAAAAACACAAACGACGCATTGTGCCAGAGCATCTCCCGCGCGCGGTCGCGGTCGGCTGCTAGCCATGCCCGCAGGTTGTCGAGCGACATGTCGGATGCGGCGATCTCGCCGGCAGCGATCAACACTTTGCCGACCGACGTGTAGGGATGGCCGTTCTTGCCATCGTAGCCTACGCGCACCGCGCCTTCATCCACCAGTTCGAGGACACCGGACCCTTGCACATGCAGAAAAAACGCGTCGATCGGATCGGACAGCCAACATAGTTCGAGGCCCTGTCCGGCGAGCGCACCTTGCTCGATCTCGCGACGGGTGGCGAACGGCACGAGGCCGTCTGCAGTGCGGCGCGCATGGGTCAACGCGCCAGCTACGGAGCCGCGCAAGGCGTCGTCGACCAATGTGACGAGGTCGCCCGGACGGCGGAACAGTGGTACGTGGAATTCAGCCGAACCGGCGCGGCTGCCCGTCAACACGGGCTCATAATAACCGGTGACGAAACCTGTTCCGGAATGCATGACCCGGTGCGGCGTGAACGCTTGCTCCAGAAGGGTCCGGCAGGCCTCGCCCGACGACGGCCCTTCAACTGCCCGACGCGCCTCGTCCGCGATACCGCTAACCGGGACAAAGCTCTCGGCGAAAATGTCTGCTGAACGAAGAAAGCAGCGCAGTGCCGCAGCGTGGTCATCCGTCGCCCAGCCGTCGAGCACGGCAAAGGGGACGGGCTCGAGCCGCACGGCACCGTCCGGCCACTGCATGGCTCAGGCCGGCGCTTGCGTGGCGACCAGTTTCCAGTTCGGGTCGCGCGACGTGACATCTCGTGAGAACGTCCAGATATCGGTGACGTCCTGTATACGCTGCGGATCGCCAGCGATGACACGACCCTCGCGGTCGCGCGTCGCCGAGATCAACTGGCTGGCGAACTTGATCGTTACCGACGCCATACGATCGCGCACTTCCGCCTCGACGATGTCGGCGCTCGCAATTCCGACGAAGCTCTGGTCGATCTGCTCGGCGCGCCCTTCGCGCTCGCCGATGACCGCCGAGAAGCCCTCGAACACATCACGATTCAGCATATCTTTCAGCATCTTGCGGTTGCCTTCCGCAAATGCCGTCACGATCATTTCGTAGGCCTGCTTGGCGCCATTCACGAAATGCTTCGGATCGAAGGACGTGTCCCGCCGTGCGATGTCCAGCAGCCCGGCCTCGATCGACGGGTTGGCGCCGGCAAACGAGCGCACGCGCGCCTCCGCAGCTTGTGCCTCGGTCGAGGCGTTGGCGACCACCGGCTCACCCGGCCGCGCCGGCTCGCGCTCGCGGCGTGGCAACGTGACGACTTTCTCACCGGCAGCGGCCGCCCGCTCCTGTGCCTCGCGGGCAGACCGCACGCGTCGGTCGATGCGCGCTTCGTCGTCGGATGTTCGGCGACCGAGCACGCTCCTCAACTTGATGATGACGATCACTGCCACCACCAGGGAGATCAGCGTCAGAATGTCGATGTTGCCCTGCATACCGCGCGCTTTCATTGTGCTGGTCGATGACGGGCGCCGCGATCATTAGCGACCGGCCGCCCCGTGGACCCTCTGACCGAGCGCCCGACGTATCCGAGCGCCTCATGTATGAACGATCCGCAACCGGGTCCAGATCCGCCTCGCAATAGCTGCCGGCGCGAACTGCTGGTTGGTCGCCGATCCCATTCAATCTGCCACGCCGGCTCGTTTTCCGATCCACACGTGAGGAGTCTGCGACGACGCTTTCATCGGCAATCGCCCGTCGGCCATGGTTATGATCGCGAAGTCTAGGCGATCGCCTTCCGCAAGCCAACCGCAATCCGACACCCACCGCTGATCAGGCACTTCTGCGTCACGTTAAGGCTATCACCTCGACCTCCGAGTGCAATACAGTGAGCGCGAGTGATTTGCCGGGCAATCCGCCAGGCTGGCACGACCGACCGGCCTGTGGACCTCAGCCGATGCGACTTTCGCTGTTTCTCGTCTTGCTCGCCGTGCCGTTGGTCGAACTCGCGCTGCTGATCAAGCTTGGCCAGTGGATCGGGTTCTGGCCGACGCTCGGGATCGTCGTCGCCACCGCCATCATCGGCGCCACGATCCTCCACCGGCAGGGCGTTGCGACATTGCGACGGGCCGTTGAGATGACAGAGCGGGGCGCGCCCCCGCTGACGCCAGCGCTCGATGGCGTATTTCTTCTTTTCGCCGGCGCGCTCCTGTTGGCACCGGGGCTGATCACCGACGTGACCGGCGTCCTCCTGCTGATCCCGCCGATACGCCGGGCTGTAGCGCACTGGGCATTCGCATCGCTGATGCGCCGGGCGACCGTCGAGGTGCATGTGGCGCGGCGGGCGCGGGCTCAGCGACCCGGCCCCTGGCCACCGCAACGCGAACCACCGGCCACGGGCGCGAACAACGGCACCATCATCGAGGGTGAGTTCGAGCGAGTCGATGAACGGGATGCAACCGGGCGTCCTGGTGCGGGCGAGCCTAAACACTGATCAACGCATTTGCCCAATGCTCTGCAAAAGAGTAATGACCGGCCGAGAGAGACTTGCCCGCCTAGTTTCCCGGAAGGACCCGTCCCATGGCAGAGCAGACATCGAATGGTCACACGCCGCCCGCTCAGCAGCCGAACGTGCAGGCGCGGATCGTCGCCCAATACGTCAAGGACATGTCGTTCGAGAATCCGAATGCCGAGCGCATGCTGGAGGGGCCGGGCGAGAACCCGAACCTCAAGCTCGAGATCAACGTCAACGCACGCCGCACTGCGAGTGGTCTCTACGAGACTGCAATCGACTTCAAGGCGAACGCCAGTAACGCAACCGGGCCGATCTATATCCTCGAAGTCGTCTACGCGGCGATGTTCAAAATCGAGAACATGCCGCAGCAGGCGCTCGAGCCGTTTCTGCTGGTCAATTGCCCGAGCTTCATTTTCCCCTTCCTGCGTCGGCTCGTTTCCGACACGACACGCGAAGGTGGCTTCCCGCCGCTGAACATCGACCCGATCGATTTCGCAGCACTGTATGTGCACCGCCAACAGCAGTCGCAAAAGGACAAGGCTGTGGCCGGAGTGCCGACTTCGAACGATCCTACGTCGGCTTGATAGTGGTCAGCTTGGGCCGGACGGGTTTCGACACTCAATCCGGCGACGAAGTCTCCTTTATTGCTGTCGTCAAATGGCGAAGCCAAAGGGCTGTCGGTCCAAGGGTTGCCACGAACGCGCGATGGCGGGCTTCGTCCTCGGACGTCAGTCGCGTCGGCAGCGGGTTCGGCCGCTGCTTTCCAGCGCGCACACGGCCGCTAACCTCGTTGCGTGCGGCATCCGCTGCATTACGAGCCAGGCCGAGCATCGCCTGACGTTCACCGAGCAATTCGACATAGACCTCAGCCAGCAGCAGCGAGTCCATGATGGCGCCGTGTTTGGTGCGGTTCGAGTTGTCGATACCGTAGCGTTTACACAACGCATCGAGCGTGTTGGGGCCGGCCGGATGCTTTCGGCGCGCCAGCATCAGGGTATCGACGACCCGCTCGGACGAGAGCGGCGGCCGACCGATGCGCTTCAACTCCATATTGATGAAAGCGGTATCGAAGCCGGCATTGTGAATGATGAGCGGCGCGTCGCCGATAAAGGCGAGAAAGTCGTCGACCACCGCCGCAAACTTCGGCTTGTCGACCAGAAACGAGGTGGAAATGCCATGGATGCGCTCGGCGTCGGGGTGGACGTCCCGGCCGTCCGGGTTGATGAAGGCGTGATATTCGCGACCCGTCGGAATGCGATTGACGATTTCAATGCAGCCGAGTTCGATCAAACGATCGCCATTGCGATGTTCAAGGCCTGTCGTCTCGGTATCGAGCACGATCTCGCGCAGCATGGCAAAGCCCCCCGTCATATCACTGGCGCCGGCCCCCCCCATTCCGCCGTTAGGCCCATGACCTCTGGAATGCGGTGCCCCGACGTTCTCGCAGTGCCGCGACGATAGCATCGATCTGCTGGTCGGTGGCCTCATAGGTGGTCGAGGTGTCCACAACGAAATCGGCCCGCCGGCGCTTTTCTACGTCGGGCAACTGACGAGCAAGGATGGCCGCGAGCTTCGCCTCGCTCATGCCCGGCCGCGCCAACACACGCTCACGCTGCGCCTCGGCGCCCGCGCCGACGACGATGGTGACATCGACACGGGCATCACCATTGGTCTCGAACAGCAGCGGGATCTCCAGTACTGCGAGCGAAGCACCTGCACGCTGAGCTGCAATTAGAGTTGCGCGCTCGGCCGCCTGCACCAGCGGATGTACGATCGCCTCCAGGCGAGCGAGCGATGTAGGATCGGCGAGCAGCATTGCCGACAATTTCTGGCGATCAACGGAGCCATCGGTGGTCGAGCCCGGAAAAGCCGCTTCGATGGGGGCGACTGCTGCACCCCGATAAAGCGCGTGCACCTCCGCATCGGCATCACACACCGGTATACCGAGCAGGCGCAGTCGGGCCGCCACCGTCGATTTCCCCATGCCGATCGAACCGGTCAATCCGACAAGCAGCATCGTGCCGTTACTCCAGGATCAGACCACGCCGGCGCAGTTCCGCAATCAAAGGCAGCAGCGGCATGCCGAGCACGGTGAAGTAGTCGCCCTCGACGCGTTCGATCAGCTGGATGCCGGGCCCCTCCAGCTGATAGCCGCCGACGCTGCCGATCACATCAGCACCAGCCATCGCGAGATAGGTGCCGAGCGCTTTCATGGAGAACGCGCGCAGAGTGACGCGGGCAACCTCGACGTGAGTCCAGATGGTCTCACCGTCCTCGGCGAGCACCACGGCTGAGGCGAGTTCGTGCGTCGCCCCACGCAGTGCGAGCAACTGATCCCGCACGCCGTCGACATCAACCGGTTTGTCGAGTTGGCGGCCACCGATTGTGAGTACCTGATCACCGCCGATCACCAGCGCGCCGATCTGGCGTTCCGACACGCTTTCGGCTTTGGCGCGCGCGAGGATTTCAGCGAGGTCCTCGCCAGCGATCTCACCGCGCGCTGCGCCAAGACTGTCGGCGGCGGCCGCCTCGTCGATCTCGGAGGCGATCATTTCGAATTCGAGGCCGGCCCCACGTAGAAGCGCCCCCCGCGCTCGGCTCGCCGAAGCCAGAACGAGACGCCGCGGCTCGGCACGGCGAGCGGGTTCATCCGGCATCTTGGCCCCCGCTGCTGGTTTCGCCGCCACGGTCTCCATCTTTCAGGTTGCGGTCTGTGTAAAGCTTGATGATGGTCGCCGCCGTCTCCTCGACGGAGCGGCGGGTGACATCGATGACGCTCCAGCCATGCTTGTTGGCGAGCCGCCGAGAATAGGTCACTTCCTGTGCGATCAGGTCGCGGTCAACGTAATCGTCGAGGTTGCGATCGGCGAGGAAGCGCACCCGGTTGCGACGGATCTCCGAGATCCGCTCCGGCGAGGCGACCAGGCACACGGTGAACGCCGTATGTGGTTCAGTGACCGCAGGCGGCAGAGGGATGTTGGCGACCAGTGGCAGGTTGGTGGTGCGATAGCCGCGCTGCGCGAGATAGATGCTGGTCGGCGTCTTGGAGGTACGCGAGATGCCGAGGATCAGGATGTCGGCGTCGTCGAGCCGGTCGGGCAAACGACCATCGTCGTGCACCATCGTGAAGTTCAGCGCGTCGATACGCCGGAAATAGTCGGCGTCGAGCACATGCTGGCCGGCGACGATCGGCGTTTGCGGCGCACCGATATAGCTCTCGAACAGTTTCATGACGGGGTCGAGCACGTGCATGCACGGCAGGTTGAGCTCGCGGCAGCGCCGCTCGAGCGCCGCGCCCAGGTCGCGATTGACGATCGTATAGAGAACCAGCCCCGGCGCCGAGGCGATTTCCTGCAGCACACGCTCCAGTTGGCGGGCGGTGCGGATCAACGGATAAACGTGCTCGATCGGCCTGACTTGCGGGTACTGCACCGACGCCGCCTTGGCGATCGTAGTCAAAGTCTCGCCGGTCGAATCCGAGACGAGGTGCAGATGCACGTAGCTGGCCGAGCTGTGGGGCACGTGTGGATGAATTCCGCGGTTATCCAAGGATGGCGCGTCGACCGAAACAGTTGGCCCGACAAGTGTCGACTTGTCCACCGCGCCATCCACAATTCGACTGACGCAGGAGCCAATCTGGCGACGGCGCGAACAACTGGTGACCGCACATCAAGTGACATGTGATGCAGAGATCGTCCCCAGGCTACGCAGCGTCGATGATGCAGCAACTCGAAGATCAACGCATTGAGACAGCATATGATTCGCGGTGACAAGCGGTGCGAGCCGACATATATCCGGAGCAGTGCGAGCGCACCAACGGAGCTCCACAGCAGTTGTGGAAATCCAGTGGAGAGATCGGGTACGACCGAGGATCCTCGCAATCCACCGCTCTAAGAGTCATAAGAGAAATCTTCAAATAGATCTCTCTTTGAAGAGGAACAGAGCCAGACATGTCAGTATCCCAGCCGTCGATGCCCATGCTCGCGCCGTTCGCCGGTCGTAGCGCAGCGTCACCACCGATCTGGCTCATGCGGCAGGCGGGACGATATCTGCCGGAGTATCGCGCAGTGCGAGAGCAGGCCGGCGGCTTCCTGTCGCTCTGCTACAACCCAGACTTTGCGACCGAGGTGACGCTGCAGCCAATTCGTCGGTTCGGCTTCGATGCGGCAATCCTGTTCTCCGATATCCTGGTGGTGCCGCATGCGCTCGGCCAGAAGGTCTGGTTTGCGGAAGGGGAAGGTCCACGGCTCGAGCCGATCAACAGCGGCGCGGAACTCGCAACACTGCGCCCGGAGCGCGTCGACGAGCATCTGGCGCCGGTCTATCAAACGGTTCGTCAGCTTCGCGCGGCGCTTCCCGCCGAGACGGCGTTGATCGGCTTCTGTGGCGCGCCCTGGACTGTTGCGACCTATATGGCCGCTGGTCGTGGTAGCACCGACCAACAGCCCGCGCGCATGTGGGCCTATCGGGACCCTGAAGGCTTCGGGCAGCTGATCGATCTGTTGACCGACGTCTCGATCGGCTACCTGTCCAAGCAGATCAGCTGTGGCGCGAACATTGTTCAGGTGTTCGACAGCTGGGCCGGCTCGCTGCCGGACGACGAATTCGACCGCTGGTGCCTTCGCCCGGCAATACGAATCGTGGCAGAGTTGAATCGTCGGCATCCGAACGTTCCCGTCATCCTGTTTCCTCGCGGAGCCGGCCTGAACACGATCCGCTACGCAGCCATGACCGGCGCGAATGCGATCGGCTGCGATACGGCTCAGCCACTGACGGTGTTACGAGAGACACTTGCAGCGGCAGGTGCCGGCCCCGTGTTGCAAGGTAATCTCGACCCGATGCTGCTTGTGACCGGCGGCGAAGCCATGCGCACGCGGGTCCGCGCGATCCTGGCCGAAATGGCC
>Ga0247831_1008331_pt1 | contig 11018 bp, 14 predicted proteins | sample LaCruzMarch2015__9_FD_192406 | JGI IMG/M metagenome (GOLD analysis project Ga0247831, IMG submission 192406) | Freshwater microbial communities from meromictic Lake La Cruz, Castile-La Mancha, Spain - LaCruzMarch2015_1m | ecosystem: Environmental > Aquatic > Freshwater > Lake | place: Spain...
TGACGGATGAGTGCGGATGAACGACGATGGCGGTTGGGGGGGAGGAGAAGGACACGAAGGCATTGCACGACGACGTATTTGCCAGCAGCAGCAGCAGTAGTGGCCTTGGCCATGCCATTATTTTGATGTGATGCAGACTTACGAGATCACAAGGTGGGATGCCTTTGGTCTGTCCATCTCCCACCCCCTCATTCGGAAAGCGTCCCAATCTCAATCGACAACAGTGCACTGGCTGGCTGGAGGGCGATGCATCCGGTCCGCTCGACCATCACACCTTCGATTTTTCCTGGATACCATCTAACACAATGTCATCGACTGACAAAAACAACGGCAATGCCAATAATCCTCAAGCGGGACAAGGCCGACCTTTGCCCAAGAAGGAGGCCGAAATATTCAAGAGCGTGATCAAGTTCTACGAGAGTAAGCAATATAAGAAGGGACTCAAGAGCGCAGACGCGATATTAAGACGATACCCCGACCACGGCGAGACGCTGTGCATGAAGGGCCTGATCGTTAATGCCGTGGCCGCGAGCGCATTGTCGCCTTGGGGGGCGCCGCCGGAGGCGAAGAGGGGAGATGGTCAGCAGCAACAGACGACGACGACCGTGAGCGACAAGAAGAAGGAGGCGGTTGAATTAGTCAAGAGGGGACTCATGATGGATATGAGGTGAGTGTATAGTCAGCGGAATTATTATGTATGCCAGTCACACCACAGTCACGTGTGTGGATCATTGCTCGTTGATAGGTGCATCCCCTACACAATCAATGTAATACATGGTATTGTCCTTGGAGGAATATATATCCATCATGTTTTTCACAAGAACCATCCTATTCATTCACTAATTCATTTACACACACACTTCAAAAAACATTTAGATCACACGTCTGTTGGCATGTCTACGGTCTCCTCCATCGTTCATCGAACAATTACGCCGAGGCAATCAAGGCATACAAACAGGCATTGCGGATAGATGTCGATAATTTGCAAATATTACGCGATATGGGATTATTGCAAATACATATGCGCGACTTGGTCGGTTTCCGCGATACGCGGTTACGAATATTAACATTACGGCCAAATCACAAGATACATTGGCTATCGTACGCCTTGGCATTGCACGTCTGCAATGATCATAATGCCGCCGTGGGCGTATTAGATAGTTATATGGATACATTAGGAGATGCAGATAATAATGGTCCACCACCTCCACCAACGACGGGAAAGGACTATAAGAATTCCATTGCCGCATTGCAGTACAAATACGAGAATTCCGAGTTGGCGCTGTACAAAAATACAATCCTATCAGAAACGACGGCATCCACAATAACATCAACAGACGAGGACAATGTCACTTATACTATTCCCACGGATGAACTGTATGGGGTACGTAAGGCATTGGCTCATTTAGATACCATCCGAGGTATCGTAGTCGACATGACCGGTTGGTACATGCTACGTTTGTCCTACCAGCTACAACTGGGGATGTTCATTAATGCCAAGGACACTGCCATACAATTATTTAAACGTGGATTGACCGAAGATCATCGTATACATGGTGCGTACATGTGTGCACTGTTGCAGTGCGATGTCAATACCTGTCGTGAAGTGTGGGAAGTTGGTAGTAGAGGTATGTCTACATTGGCAACACTACGGCCATTGTTAGAGTGTGAACGTACCATATTAATGAATGCATATTTTGGCAGTCCAACTTCTGCTGTCACCACCACTGCAAATAATAATGGCGAGGGCAGTCACAGTAATGGTGGTAGTGACAGTAATGACAGTGGTGTAGGACCTGGAGGACTTGTGTCTGCATTCCCCACATCAGCATCGATTAAACGTATTCGTCTAACAATACTGTCGCCGACAAGTGATGAATTTAAAATATCTATTGATGAATATTGTCAGCATCAGATTATCAAGGGTGTGCCATCGCTAGGGTCTGATTTGAGTTCGTTGTATTTGATAGAAGCGAAGCAGCAACTACAACAAAAATCTTGTAGTGATCATCATAGTAGCAATGGAGAACTTCCGACAGTGACACGCTATGTACTTGCAAAAGATCCAGTGGATATTAAACTTCATGTGGTATATCGGATTTTGGTCGACCTAGTTGACTACTACATTCTATCACTGTCATCGAATTGTACCTTTCCCCAAAAAAATGACTCGACAACAACATCAACAATCGTTTCACCGTCAACTATACTTTGGGCCTGGTATCTGCGTGCCATCCTTCATGAACAAGCTGGGGAATATTCACAGGGTGTATCTCTAATTAACAAATGCATCAATCATACACCCACGGCAGTAGACTTTTATGAGCTTAAAGCCCGGTTGTTGGAATCGGGGGGTGAGCTATTCATTCGTATTGCTACATTACATTTCTCTTATATTCGTCGTGTTTTGTCGTCCCCAAAACTCTAATGCTGTTTTACTAATTTAAATATAGGAGATATCCAACAGGCCGCTGACGTTGTCAACGCTGGACGGGATTTGGATCATCAAGATCGATACATTAACAATCAGACTTCCAAAACTTTACTCCGAGCTGGCCGAGTTGAGGAGGCAACAAAATGTATATCACTATTTACACGTCATGAGGCCCCGGTAGAACAGAATCTGTATGATATGCAGTGTACTTGGTATGAGTTGGAGTTAGCAGACTGTCTTAAGAGAAAAGGCGAACTTGGACGTAGTCTAAGGAAGTATAGTAAGTAGTGTGCATGCAATAATGTTGTGGTGAAGCGATGGATTTGTGGGTTGCTTTTAACTTTGCACGTTTTTTTCTCATTCTGCCAAACCAATCACCTTCTCTACTACTTTTTTTAGTGGCAGTAGTGAAACACTACGAGGATTATCACGATGATCAATTTGACTTTCACAATTACTGTATTCGCAAAGTCACCTTACGATCCTATTGCAAATTACTAAAATTCGAGGACGAGCTATGGGGACTACCGCACTACTGTCGTGCCGCGGAGGGTATTATTAGCATCCATCTACAGCTTGTGGACAATGCCGCAAATTCGAAACAGAATGACGAGTTGGATTATTCGGATATGACCCCAGCGGAGCGGAAAAAGGCTAAGAATTTGGCTCGAAAGAAAAAGAAGGCGGATGGAGGAAGTGGAGATGGTGGTGGTGGAGGAGGAGGGGGCAAAGATGGCATGTTGTCGAAGACAAACACTGATGGTAGTGGAAATAAGAAAAAGTCAACCAAACCACATGTCATTGACGAAGATCCTGAAGGGAAGGAACTGGTGGCACTGGATCATTTAAACGAGGCGAAGAAATTTGCAGCTATTCTTGTACGTCATTGTCCAAAACGTATGCCAGCGTGGGCACTACAATATGACGTTTCGATACGCAGGGGTAAAATGTTGTTAGCGATGCAGGTACGAGACTTTTTTTACTATGTTTCTTGTTTGCATTCAAAATCTTTGTACATCATCTTGTATGTCCTATGTAAAACTCATAATCTCTCGACCGACATTTCAGGCACTCTTCAAAATGAAATCAATTGATTCTGACGACCCTGGGCTATTCACCCGGCTTGTGGACTTTGCACAAATCATGTCTAATAGAAGTATTACCCAAGGCGATGACGCTTCGGAACAAGTCCTATGCAGTGAATTCCCTGAACTGATTAATCATCTTTCGTTGCAAGACTTTGTGAAGTTGGTTGTGGATAATGTGAAAGCCAATCCGATGTCATGTCATTTATCAAAGGTCGTTGCAGTTTCGAGGGCAATGCTTTCAACTAGTGTTGGATCATGTGCCGAGGCATCATTGATGCTTTTAGATTCAAAGTTGAACTTTCGTGGTGTATCTATCGAGACATGTCGAGAGGCATTGGCATTGTTGGGATCTCTAGAGGCGGATGAAGGGAACAAGGAGCAGCTGATGATGCTGATATCGTCGAAGTTTCCGTTTGCAAAGGATTTCTGATAAGATAAAACGTGTCGCACAAGATATCATTGTCAAGATGTAGATCGGTGCTTTGACTATTTAACAAGACGGGATCAAGTAAATGAGTTTTGTTGTGGCATTTTGTTGCAAGTTGAATATTGGCAGAGATAAGAAATACAGTATAAAAGAAATTGATGACGCACTATGACAGTCTCATTAAAAATTAAATAGGAATTACTTGTTGCGCAAGTGACGCAAGTGACGCAAAATGACAGTGGACAGTGGAATCTAATATTAATTGAGCAAAATTTTGGGGAAGAAAAATGAGGCCCCTTGCGACGATGCAACTTGGGATTTCCAGTGCGTAAGGAACCCTTACTAGTGAATTTATCGACTGGGGGTCACGCTGAATTTGCCCCCAAATTGCTCATTGCATAATATTGCCCCCAAACTTATTATAGGGTATGTACTGAGATAGTTGTGACGATATGTTAGATGTGATGCACATAAAGATGCAAAAAATAACCGTTAACCTTATGCCAGAATAGGGTTTTAACAAAAGTATTCTATTAGAATGACAATGACTTTTACCTTGAAGATAGGATGAAAGATTTCATTAGATTGGCCTGTTCTCTCGGATGCAGAAGATACGAACTTGAATTACTAGTGATTCACCAACCTTACTACACTAGTGCATAAATTCACAGAGCACTGTGGTGACCCCCGTGCTCTCTACCTTCGTCGCTCGTCGCTCGGAGAAATGAAGAAAATTCTGGGCAGTAAGCTCAGCGGCCTTACCAAGGGCAAGAGTAGTAGTGCTAATAGCTCGTCGTCGTCCTCGCTGGAGAAGCAGCAGCAGCAGCAGCAGCAGTTAGATAGTAACAACATGAGCAGCAACAACGGTCATTTCAATTTGCCCCAAGCGACATCAACAACGGTAACAACCACAGCAGGATCGTCCTCCTCATCGAGAAATAGTAGTACGCGCAAGATGGACCCGTTCGAAGAGAGTATTTATAACACCACTGATCCTGGCAGCAACGTCAACAACAAGCAGCAGCATAGTCGGAAGAAGAAATCGGATGAAGATTATTTCCTATCAAGGAGTGAAACTGCCCGTCCTGCATTTACTAGTAAGTTTGACGAGAGAGAAAAGATGTGAACTGTATGTTTGTTCCGGGTTGGGCGGGTACAGTTGTTGTTCTCCCATCTTTGTCCCCCGACCTTTTAATATTCGTTCCTACTTTTATTTACACATCTCTCCATCTTTTTACACACCATGTTCGACCCCCTCTCATTGTGTTTTTACATCAATTCATTTATTCGTGTTTATTATTTCCATATCATCAGTGTCCTCATCGTTAGGAGGAGGAGGAGGAGGAGGAGGAGGGACAAGTGGCAGTAGTGGAAGGGGGGGGATGTTCATTGACAGTCCTCGCTCTGGAGCAGTGGCTCCTACGGGGGGAGGATTCGCTGCTGCAGGTGGTGGTGGTGGAGGAGGAGGAGGAGGAGGAGGAGGAGGAGGAAGCATGAGAGGTCAAGCATCATTTCTACAGCAGCAGCAACAACAACAGCAGCAACAACAGCAGCAGCAGCAACAACAGCAGCAACAGTACAGGGGTATGAATAGTAGTTTAAAGAGTATCAACCCCGCACAACCCCAACGTCGAGCACCTATCCGTGCAACGGCATTCGTCGTGGATGATCATCAGGGGGGATCACACTTTGCCGGCGAAGGTGCTGAGAAGTATGTATTGCCTCCCGTCATACCCAAGGATGATATTAGTAAAGTATTGATATATAATGCTATTAAGGATAATGTACTATTCTCACGTAAGCATCGTGATGGGGGACAGCAGGATGCCGAAGAATTACAGGACCTAATTGATGCATTCGTTATCAAACGTTGTGCGAAGCATGATATTGTCATACAGGAGGGTGCACAGGGGGATGGATTCTACGTCTTATCATCGGGGACTGTGGCAGTGTATGAATCCACATCGTTTAAGGGAAATTTATACCCCGGTACGGGATTTGGTGAAATTGCATTACTATATAGCTGTCCACGCACGGCCACTGTTCGTGCTAGAGAAGATTGTGACTTATGGTTTATGGACCGACGTGCATTCCGTGCCATTATGAATCGACACAAACGCAAACGTCTTACTATGAAACTTATGCTATTGGAGAAGGTGAAGATCCATGATAAGACATTAAAGGAGTTGCTAAAACCACATGAGATGCATTCTATTGCCATGGCTGCCAAGTTCGAGGAGTATACTAGTGGACAGGTTATTGTACGACAGGGGGATGTGGGAGATGCATTCTACATGATCGAACGTGGATGTGTGGATGTGTACATACGTGAGAAGAGTGATACGGCACCAGTCGTGACATTGAAGGCGGGTGATTTCTTTGGAGAGAAGGCATTGCTTAGTAGTAACGTCCGAACGGCTACTTGTGTCGCTGCGCCAGCTTCCAGAGGTGGTGGGGGTGAATTGCAGAAGGTTGGTGATAGCAGTGAGAGGGTGGTGAAATGCATGCTTCTTATGCGGGAAGACTTTGTTCGTATGCTGGGTGATTTAGAGTTTATATTGGAGCGGAGCTATGCAATGAGAGATGGGAGTGAAAGGGCGACCTCATTGAAGACTGGACAGATGAATAATTCGATGAACAGTATGTTGATCCATCCGTCGGGAGAAGTGTGAGTGTTGTTTATGCGTGGATGTCACTTACCTTTTTTATAGTTCGATTTGACATCTAATTCACTGCCTTCTCTCTCGATTATTCCAAGGTTTGTCAAAGATCACTATGACATCAAGCGCACCCTGGGAGTTGGAGCGTACGGTTTCGTCAAGCTAGTTCGATGGAAACATGCCCCTCCGAAGCAAGCCGAGGTGTTGTATGCCTTAAAATGCGTTTCGAAGGAGAAAATCGAAGAACGGAAGCAGCATCATAAGATTAAACGTGAGGCGGAGATAATGACATCTCTTGTACATCCTTTCATTGCACGGTGTTACACTGTCATGGAGGATGTGAAGGGGAAGTATTTCCTCATGGAGGCGCTGTGTGGCGGGGAGCTGTGCGAGCTGCTATACTTTGAGGGCAAATTTTCCGAGGAGTGGAGTATGTTTTATTCTGCATCGGTGTTGGCAGCGTTCGCGCACATGCACGAACGCAAGGTGGCATATCGTGACCTAAAACCAGAGAATCTCGTGCTGGATGAGGCAGGGTATGTGAAGATTGTTGACTTCGGATTGGCAAAGATCATAAATGGACAGACCTACACATTCTGTGGCACGCCAGATTATTTAGCGCCAGAGGTTATCCTTAGCGAGGGGCACGATTGGGGAGTGGATTATTGGGGTCTGGGAGTTCTGATTTACGAGATGACAGAGGGTGCAGCCCCATTTTGTGCCGAAAATCCTATGGATGTGAGTAAGAAGGGATTGGATCGAGATGGCGAAAAGTTAATTTTATGCTGTATGCATTTGCAATTCTTTGTCCTGAGAATCTCTGATCCTTCTGTAAATTCGCTCTCTACTTCCTTCTCTGATTCCAGACTTATAGACAAGCTTTGTCAGGGCAGGTTCCCAAGCCGGATCACTTCTCTCCAATCATTTCGAATCTGATAAAGAAATTGCTGCATACGGATCAATCAAAGCGACTGGGTAGAACTGTTGGGGGGACCACGGCAGTCATGTGTCACCGCTGGTATGCTGATTTCGATTGGGTAAGTTGGTCAGAGTAGTGATTGAGTGTTTTAATATGTGCAATTAAAACTTATTGCCAACCATGTTTGCCTCTCTGCCCTCCAGGATAAGCTATTAGATTACAGGATGAAAGCCCCCTGCGTACCAGAGGTGAAGGATCCAGACTATTGCGATGAAAATGAAATGGATGAAGAGGTTGAAGGCTTTGCATCCGACTTTCTATGATTTGAAAATCTGTGAGAATTATGTGTAGTATTTTTTGTTCAAGTGTACTTTAGAAGACGATGGCAGCCCATACTCTTTTACCTGCGATCATCTTCATACAAGATAGCCTAAATTTAGTTTAAGGATTGGCTCATTAAATTGCATCGGATACTTTGCTCTCCCAACAACGTGTCCCGCACGAAGAAGAGTTAATAATACGACAACTGTTATGCACCATTTCCATTACAATGCAATAAACACAATTATTAATCAATTTACTTATTATAGACAAACAATTTTGCTTGTACTTGGCTTTGGATCTACTTGGGCCGTGTCATCACTCCTTCTCCATGCAAAAGATTAAAATCCGCATTCCCCTGGATAAACCTCTCTCCAAGCTTCTCGCATTTTAAACGATAATTCCGGATGATTCTCCTCGAATTCCATTGGTCCCTCTGCAAAGCACACCAGGACCGTGTTGACCGAACTGTCGACAATACTCAGCAGAATCGCAGAGATGACTATGCCAATGAGGAACGAGAGGCTAACATGGCCAGATACAATATAAGTAGTTCATGATAAATAATGAGTACTCTCAATATACTGCGGTGGCAAACCTCTGATATCTGAAATACTCACCCAAAAGCGACTCCCATTGCAGCACCTTCAAATCCATCGAACCATGATGGATAAATCTCGTTCATTATCAACCCCAAGCAACCGGTCACAACACCGATTATTAAAACGAAGAGAGATAGTACATTCGATACTAGATTGTCTGCAATAATAATCGTCCATCCTTTGTTTTTGAACAGGGTCATGACATTCTTCCCAGCCTCGAGGTAATCGTATCCATACTGTTTAATGGTTACAATGAATACGTATGTCGGAAGAGCAATATGTAGTAAGCACTTAGATCCATTGTGAACTCATAATAAATAGTAGTCTCAACAATGTACAGAGGTGAAGAAGCAACATAAAAGTAATGGGACGTACCATTCCAACATAAATGTATGCAAACTTGTTAAAGTACTCGAGCATATCCTCCAAACAGCCAAGCAGACAGTCAACGATACAAAGGAGGAATGCCTCACATCCATCCCTCTCAGAATCTTGTCGAACATTCTCAACCAAAGCCTTGAGCGTTTCAACAATTGCAACTAGTAAACTACCAAAGCATATCGAACCAAACGACGTAGTCGTGGCGCGTACAAAGCTATCTTTAATAGCAAGTGAGCAGAATGAATTCGCATCTTGTGGTGCAAACCACCATGTTGATACGACGCCTGCGATAGCAACATGAATGGTGTTTTGAAATACCTGCTCGGTCCTGTGTGTTTTTTTTGTGCCGTGCACGAAGAATACAACGAATTTTTTCGTGGAATGAGATGAGAATGTATAATTCAGTGAGTGTGTGTGAGAGAGTGAGAGGTTTTGAATAAAAGGATAGTATGACACTGTATGAAAGCACTGTTCTCCCATTCTCCCACTTTCTCCTTGTTGTTGTATGACTCACCAAAAGTATGCCAGTAGTAACAGAAAGAGGTAGCCCCATCCAAGATTATATTCCTCTTGTGTGCTGTTGGTGTTATTCATTCCATTGTTGTTTGCACCTTCTGTTATATCATACACACCAACAACTGCAGTCATCCATAGTAATGAATAACCAATCGATAATAGCACCATTGAATATGCAACAAGTATACATCCAGCATTGGTCTTGATGGCTATTATTCCTGTATGTAAATTAGCCGATGCGAATGGTACACGTTTCCATATAACGACTGCGTAACATACAGACAGTGCAAAGAAAACGATGCCCACACACCCACCAATGACATTGCCGGGATAGGGGAGTAGTATAAAGCAACATACAGCGACAATGGCTGACCATAGTAATGAGAATAGTAATGATAGCTGTATTAAAAAGGTTGGACATGCTGACATGATAAGGAGGGAGAGTGAGGAGAGTGTAAATGCGCCAATCGCTGCAATTAGCGAAGCTTCGTGGAGTTATAAGGTTTGTAATATGGAGAGTACGATATGTATATTTTCCACAAAATGAGCACAGACAGTGGGGGAATGAGTGGGCAATTGATGAAGAACATGGAAAGGAGGTCAGAGCTAGCAGAAGATACGTAGAAGATAGATTGTCTCACCAGTGAGCAAGCCCTTGTAATCTTCATAGTCATCTGCATTAGAAGCAGCTGATGACGAACGCCCCCCATGATTTTCGCCGGACGAGGAGCTGCGCGTTATGGCAGGCACGCCATACATACACGCCACAATCACACAACCAAGCAATTGGATATAAAATAACATAGCCGCCCAGGAATCACGACATTGTGTCGGTTGTCTAACACCCTTGACAACTGGATTTTCAGTCATATGTGGATCTTCCCAATCAGAATCCTCACCGCCCAGGGAGGGATCGATGAGTGTGCTATGTAACAATCCCTCCTCGTTCGTTCCTGCGACTGCATCGTACTGCTGCCGTTGTCGACCCATTGATGTATGGTATCGTATTATGGTGTCTAGTGTCTAGCTTAATGTCCTCCCGGGAGGACATTGTTCTCCCTATCAATGGGGAATTCGCCGAACTTCATCGAAGTATATCTCATTAAAAGTATTAGATAATAATCTGATTGCAGAAATCATCGGAAATTTGTGGTGAGGGCCAGACGAGAGTGCGGGAAGTGCCTTGTATTCTCCGGCAAGAGGCACCGCGATGAAATAATAATGGTCGCGGCGGCCTTAGTTGTAGTTTAAGCATCCCCTTCCCGAGGAAGCTTTGCACGGGACCGTACTAAGCCTGCAGAGTTTTTGGCACCACTCACAGCTTTCTTCATTAGTAGTCCTTGTATCCTTCCATTCCATCGTGCCTCAAGTCGCAACAAACCGAGGTCCAGTCACAGACTTGAGAAGTCATCTTTCAATAGAATTGGGTCCGGATCGTCATAAACTAATACTTCATAGTCGTTTTCGTGTCATTCGATTTCGGACACATAAATATGCAGAAATACATGTATTATAATCTCCTTCCTCATTTTTAACGCACAACTCAGGTGTACGGTCCACCTGTTAGACCGTGAGATCTATCTAACCTTCGCATAGAAGATTGTCTGTCTCGTAACGAGAAAGGTAAGAACATGTTATGCCGCCAAGACGGATGACAACTTGCCACCATA
>Ga0247831_1008338_pt1 | contig 11001 bp, 8 predicted proteins | sample LaCruzMarch2015__9_FD_192406 | JGI IMG/M metagenome (GOLD analysis project Ga0247831, IMG submission 192406) | Freshwater microbial communities from meromictic Lake La Cruz, Castile-La Mancha, Spain - LaCruzMarch2015_1m | ecosystem: Environmental > Aquatic > Freshwater > Lake | place: Spain...
TATCCGTCTCGCGAGGAACAGTTTTATGTGGTCCTTGCGATGACGGTCGGATCCAGTTCAACCTGTCTAAAACCTGAAGCAGCACAAGGCACTTCAAGTCTCCATCACTGCTCAAAACATCAGTGAAGAGATTTGACGAGGATCTCAACGCGTGTAGTTGTTCTCTTTCAGCCATGCTCGAGCTCAAATCATGGGGTAGAAGCCTGTTGTTTACTCTTGTGGTGATTTGGATGAGATATATGGTGTTCATTTGAATTTAAGCCTTAATATTATACGACGATGTAAGCTCGACGATCGCAGTAGAAGATACAACTCTCACGACAGCATGCCCAGCATTCACACCGCTTTCCAGGGCTCCATTCAATGTAGCCGTGGCCATGTGATCGCCACAAACGAAGATACCAGCAGGGAGTGATTCTCCACGAAATGTCAAGCAATCTCTTCCTCCATTTACATTCGCACATCCATCCCGCCCACGATGATAGTTGGCCGGTTGAGCATTCTTCATGACGTACATCTCCTTCCGAATCCATTTCGTTTCATCGATAATATCAGAGGAAAGATCAGGAAACCACGTTGCAAGCTGAATCCGTACTGCCTTGTCAAGAGAATTGTTGTCATTACCGTGTTCCGCTAATGCATTTTCTAATATCACCACGCTGCATAATTCATATCCATTGGGTGCATAACCTTCTACGACCCTGGACGGGAAGCAAACATTGTTTATTGGATAATCTTTGGTGTTCCGACGAGTGGTATCACGACCACCCTCGCCATTCAGTATCAATATTGGATCAATGACCGGTGCGGGCGACTGAAATGCGTAATAGATACAACCAACAGAACGTTGCGGTGGCAATTCTTCCGACAGGGATGTCTCAATTGTCCTTAGGTCGACTAGTAACGATTGCGCTGCATCAACGTCTGTCGCTACAACAATAGTTCGTGCTTGGATGATCTGAATCCCATTGCTTCTCGATTCGACCTCAACAGAGTATTGTCCTGCCTGTCCATCGCATCCGCTTGTGAGAGGTACTTCCTTTATTTTCACAACCCTTGACTCATATTGAATGTTGACGCTAAGACCCACTGCTCTATCACTCAATTGATCAACAACCGCACGCATGCCACCCCGAGGCAATGATGCATTCCCACCTGCAAACATTTTCAGTATGAAGTGAAGCATCCGTGATGATTGATAATGAAGTGGTGTGAGATAAATTCCCTCTAAGAACGGAGCAAAGAATGTGTTTATGAAGTCATCCGAAAAACCATACGTTGATCTTAGACATGAATACGCATCTGTCTCTGTCATTGTAAACAATTCATCGACGCTCTTTGTTAACACCGTTATGAAAAGCGGTAGTAATCTTAATTTATCAAGAATACCACAAACCGGCGAGAATAATGTCATGAGCGCATCTTGATGTCGTCTTCGAGGGTCCGACACTTTTGTCAAGAAACCATCGTGTCCAAATAATTTTACCATGGCTCCTGGTGAGAATTGTCTCAAGTCAAGCGCATCGTAGTCGAGCAAACGACGTGACGTTGGGTAGTCTTCGACGAATACTGCGAATCCTCTGTCTAGGATATACCCATCAGATGTATCGGTACGGATGCGTCCACCGAGAGCATCAGATGTTTCCAGTAGCAGTATAGATAGCGGATGTGAGGATGATTGTCGTGTCTTTGAGGATGTTTCAGCAGCAGTGATGGCTGCCACTAGTCCACTCACTCCGCCCCCGATTACACAAAGGTCCAACACGCCTTCTGTCGTCGGATTTGATTGCGACGATAATTGAGACAATGATTTTGTTATCTGAGCAGCGCCACCGACGACACTCCGTCCCGATAGGAACGCTTCCGTTAAAGTCAGCGATGTAGGAGATGTCAGACGTAGACATAGTAGGATTATTAACGTCGTTGGGCGGCGCATTACGCGCATTTAGGGCTATCGTATCGTTTGTGGAGATGAGAGTAGGTAGAGAGAGAGTGACCACTATTTGGCGGGATCAAAGAGAAAATATGGGAAAGTAAAAGAGGAAATTGAAGTGTATTGTGTATATTATTACAATAGAAATAATGCCTGCAGTATACATATGTATGTGTCTCTATTTTATAATTCTAATCTATGTTATATAAATGTAGAAATGTATCGATTTTACTGATATGCATAAGGTTGTGGTATATTTTCTTCTTTGGAGGCTATCGCAATCCTTCACAGCGACGACTACAGAAAGCCAGAACCCGCACCCTCCCTCCAACCATTCATTCTTAGTAAACTTCATCACCGCATTTGGGACACTTACCGTCCGGCGCACAAACCGAGCAAACGAAATCCATGTCGCATCCACAGTGCTTCATCGTGCGCCCCGTCCCGAAACACTCGTCCCTGTAGCAAACGGTCCAATTGCAAACGAAGCAGTTGCATACACATGGGACTTGCCCGCTGTGCGAGATGCAGGCGCTGTCCTCGCACTTGCTGCACTGCAGGATGCAGAGGTCAACATGCGCCGGGCAAAGCAGCCGCGAGAGAGGGCAGCGAGTGCAGACGGGTGTGAAGAGCGTTGGCGCCTCGTTGTGAATGATTTCAAGGATGGCTTTGCGATCAAGGTGCGATGCGTCGACCGGCACGCTCTCGGATTTGCAGTCCTGGCACAGCGCGAAGCCGCAGAGCGATTTGGGAAGCAGCAGTTGTGCTGCCACGCTCACTGCATTCCTCCTCGTGTAGTAGTCGCGCTTAGCCACTCCCCACGAAGGATCAATCCGATCCAACTCTACTTTGAGAGGTGCGTCGTCAACTTCGCACCGCATTGCACACGACGAGCAGAGGAGAACGCCGCAATTAGCACACTGCCTTGCCGCGCTGCCTTTTGAACCGCAATCGTTGCAGGTAAAGGCGTTGGCATAAACGCCAAAATCCGACCATGTCAAGGCAACTTCTGGCAAGAGATGACAGTCAGAGCTAACGAGCGTGAGACGCTTGTGGCAATCGTTGAAGAGGCCGTGACGCCTCGTCGGGGTGGCAGTAACGAAGGTCCACTTAGCACCACACGTCACTAAGCCGCCGCGACTGAGGGCGGTGTCGAGCTCTGCGTCGACCATCGTCGCTTCGTAGTCGTAGAGGTCGGACATCGGAACGCCCTGCAACTGGTCAACACTTTCGTTTGTCGGGCCGTCGAAGAAGGCTCGCGCGGGCATAAAGTGGCAGAGACGGTCGCGGACTACGTGGGGCCAGAGGTCGGCCTTGGCGGTCAGGGACGAGGAGATGCGCTTCGTTACGAGTGCCGTGAAGCGGAACACCTCCGTGGATGAGAGGGAGGAGAAGACGATGGCGAGGACGTCAGCGGGGCACTGCTCGAAGAAGATGGAGGCCGACGAGCAACCCTCGTCGGCGATGCCAGAGCTCTGCGTTGGCGATGACTCTGCTGCCATAGCGCTGTTCACCATGTCCGCCAACCTCCTAGTATGTCGCGGGCTAAAAAATTAAAAATTCGTCGCGTCCTGTTCATGGCGGGATCCATCTTGGCAACACAGAAGTACGATATCTACTGGAACAATTGGACAATATATGAACTTAGATAGACGTAAACTAAATCAAATTGAAACAATGGACAAGTTCTTTGGTAAGAAGAAGAACGATAAGAAGAATGAGAGTAAAGAAGACAAACGAGCGGCGAGTTGGCAGGGTGGGTTTGGAGAATTGAAACCAGAAAATGGCACGCAGAAGAAAGGAGTTGATCCACCCGGCAACACCAGCGGTGGCAACAATGTCAACGGGAGTAATAATAACAACGTATTCGCAAACGCTGGTGCTGGGATAAAAGACGCCTTCAGTAAAATAGATTTGTCTAAAAGCAAAATCCCCACAAAGGGTGGTCAAAGTCTAGGTGGTGCACGTCCAGGAGTAGTACTCTCGATATGTTTGGACCAACCCGGCCCTCTAGGGTTGGATATTGAGAAATCAAAAAGTAATAAAGGCTTCGCTGTCATTGCCAAGTGTGTGCCAAAGAGTCAAGCAGAACAAGCAGGGTTACGACGGGGGGATATTGTCTGCTATCCAGGTACGAATGGGGAACAAGAAGTACCGTACGAAAAATTCGTTGCCACTGCAAGATCGGGCACACGGCCAATGAAATTTGACGTACGACGTATCGAATCGTCCATTGTTAGTGGAGGCAGTGCCGATGCGTTTGCACGCAAGCAGGCCATGATTGCAGCGGCAGAGGCACGTGATGCAAAGCATAAGGCAACACAAAAGGCGATCCCCAAATCAGATAAGCGGACATTTTCCGTAGACCCTACAACTGAAACAATATATGAATATGACGAGACCAATGAAACGGATGAAACACGTCGTGCTGTGGCTGCAGCCAAGAAGAGTGAAAAGAAGGATGCTGAGAGGCTGGGATACAATCCGTACGAGACAAATAAGATGACTAGTGGTCAAGCACGAAATGCCACTGTGGCTGTTGCATGTGGTGATATAAATGCTGGTACTGCAACTGGGAGTAGTAGGGGGGAAGATGCAACGTCTCTTGGACGGGTAAAGAAACCAAATGATCCAACGACTGTATTGCCCCCTGAATTTGACAGTGCATTTTCGGTCCTTGTTACATCCAATCCGGATAATGACGCTGTGCTTAGCTCATTGAAAGTTATGCGAACTCTGATTAGTAATGCTATCACAAAAGGTCAGCAGGGCGATGAAGAGACATCAAGCAAATTCCGGCGTGTTCGTTTGTCTAATCAAAAGATTAAAGAGGCAATTGCCGATGTACAAGGGGCACTCGAATTAATGTTGTGTGTTGGGTTTGTGTTGAGTGAGAATGATAGTGATGGTGAGACATATTTAGTTTACCCTCCAGGTGAGAAGGGTGCGAGCTGGTTAACTGATGCCTTGGAATCTATGGCGTCGTACGAAAATGGTGGTATGACCGAGTCACTGTGATTGATTTATTACCCCTGATTTATTTCAACCATTTCGGTTTGCCATTCTTCTTGCCATCATCTTCGTCGCTGTCACCACTTTTCTTCTTCCCACTAAGTAAACCAGTTGACTTCCCGAGCATTCTCTGCATTAGCAATTCTTCCTTAGAAGGAGCTGCAACACCACTGCCGGCTATATTACTATCTACCCTTATTGAAGTAGCAGTAGTGCTCGGCTGCCTCACGACGGGCTTGGCATCAGGAAAAGCAGAAACACTCCCTCCACTAAAGAGTTCATCAAGCAAGTAATCCCCGATTGGAGATGCACCCACCTTCCAACTAACGTGGATTTTAGCCGCCGGTACTAACTCTTCCTCTGTCAAAGTGTTTGAGTCACTTAACAATCGACGAGGTGGCGCAACATATAAATCAAAGTCTAAGGATACAGCAAGGGAAGGTTTACATGCAGATTTGATAACCGATCGTATGGAGGATATATTTTCACTTGGTAGGAATTTAGCATGCAAATGCTTGCCATCGGGGAAGTTGATACGGATTTGAGCATGTGAATATACTTTGGCTTTCTTCAGCGATTCTAAATCTCTCAATGCTTTCGTCGTAAAGCCCCCCTCCTCTCTCTTCTTACGTTCATCTTCCATCCGTTTCATCCGTGCTGCTAATAAGGAACCATCACTCTTGCCTTCTCCTCCATCACCACCGGCAGATGCAGCAATTTGTGGTGTTTCTCCAGCGTTGTATGCGACCAGTCCTCGATCACCGATTGATTGCATCTCACGCTCGAGCTTCTCCTTCTTGGATTGTAGATTTTGTAATTGTCTCTCCGTCGTGGACATTCCCTTATCCCCGTACGGATCAGGTGCTCCCACGGCAGCACTTTGGATGTTATACGAGTGACCCTTGTAAATATCAAATCCTCCTGATATAGTAGTAGTCGACGATGGTAAAGGTTTGAGCGCCTCCACTACTGGAGTAGATTTTGTGTTGGGTGGAGCGGGTAACTCTTCCTCCGACATCCCTAGATCGGTTATTGCGGATTGTGTCAATATGCTACGTCCTCGGAGCAACATTTCCCTCGACTCATTCTCGGATATCAATTCTAACATTTCTGGGGATAAAGTTGACGACACAAACGCGGGATATTTCGGTAAGAAGCCTACAGAATACAAAAATTCATATCCCCCCTTGGCCATACCAACTTTCTTTTCGAATGCAGCATTGGCACACCGTATCGAACGAAACTTTGGCTCGTCTGGGCGCGAAAGTAAGTTGTCAATGAGTTTTAGTAGCACAAGTAGACAATCCTTCGTTGTGGCATCAAAATTCGATCGTAGAACTTCCTCCCAAGCCTCCTCTGGGGATATCTTTTTGGGTCTATCGTCTACTATGTCCATCGGCTCGGGTATTGTAAGGGCAGCGGTGGTAGGGATTGCATGAACGGAGGAGGACTCGACAATGAGTGCTGCTGGCTTTATATTCAACAAGCTCGCAGCTGACGAAATTGCATTATCGATCGGTGTAACTGGACCTGACCTCGCCATTGTCATCGTGGTTGGGGCAGCGCTGATACTATTGCCAACTGCATCACTTCTCCCTCCTCCACCGCCGGCACCACCTAGATCCAGCGTCAATACGACACCTGCAGCGCCATCATCACCATCAAGTATGGAACCCAATGTCGTCGTGCCCCATTGAGATTGAGGTACCAATTTACGAAGACAAACCAACGTCGCACTACCATCATTGCCGCTTAGAAATAATGACGGAGGAAGCTCTGGCTGTAACCGTTGAACGAGGTCAAGCAACGTCGTCGATGATGCACGTATGGGTGGATCACACGGGACAGTCAACCGAGTGCCGGACCATGCACACTTTACGACGACACGTATTGGAGACGTATTCTTCTTCCCCTTGCCTGCGCCACCACCAGCATTGCTCTTGGTATTGCGGCCGTACATCTTCGTGCAGGCCGTGCTGGTGTACTACCCACGGGCCCTCGTCAGTTTGAGCTGATTTCCAGGTAGAGCCCTATTTCCCACTCGTTTGTTGGATCTCCGGCACGCGAGCGGCACATGTGAAGTGAGATTGGTGATGCCAAGGCCCTGTTCGTTCTTCACGAGTCGGCCGCTGGCTATGCGCTATTTGAGGTGGTCGCATTCGAGGAAATTGGTGCTCTCCTTGAGGGGTCAACTTGAGAAAAATTGTTGAACCTTGTTTGACCTTATAAATGGGGTCTTATTGAGGTGATTTCATGATAATAACCAATAACCAAGGTGTTAATTGAGCCCCAATTAAAAATGATGCATCACAATTAAAATTAAAATGAAATCATTGTAAATATAAAATGATTTTACCCATCATGGATCCGGCAATAAATACTGGTGGTGGGGTTCCAAAGTAAAATAAATAAAAAGCATACGAGTTTTGAGTTTTCACAACGTGCCTGTGGATTGCTTCGTGAAACAACGGATATCGATAATATGATGGGGTTTATCACTGAATCATTTGTGTATTCATTATATCATGTGATGCAGATGGATCAGTGCATAAAAATGTACGTAAGTTTATTAAGGAATTAGATGAATATGCTCACGATTATAGAGAAAATGCGGTACGATTAGAGGATGGCAATCAACTGGTGGTCATCTTACTTGGACATGCAGTTTGTTCGAATTCAGCGATGCAAATGGAAAGTGAAATTTACCGCCATGGACGGAAGCTTGCTTATATTTGCTCGAACCGGAAGACAAAAGTGAAGGTTTGTTGGAAATACAGGTAGAACTGGAGGATCCCAAAGACAATTTTGATCCATTCATCCTAGGAATAAGGCATGATAGTGAGGACGATTAAGAAACAGTGTGTTCTTCACTGCCGCCACGATTGCAAGAAAGAAAAAAACTTAACTAAATGCAATCATTATCGAATATTGGATTATATGAAGTATATCATTACATCGCTAGTTCCTTATTGCCATAAGCTATATAGCATTAGATTGAATACAGTGCAACCGACAGCGCAAGTCAAGGAAGGCCAACTCATCTTAGCAGCATTGCATTCTAATATCACTAGAGTTCCGGGCAGTTGAAAATCTTCGTCAACTGGAAACTCTTCGTCAACTGGTGTCGAAATTTCTGTTAACGATGGGAATACACTTGGTACCGGAGTGACTGAGACTGGGCGCTGAGACAATGATGGACTTGTAGATAGATCAATCGTTGGTAATACTGAAGGCCGAAATGAGGGTGAGTTTGTGGGTTCGTCAGTCAAAGCAGGTGCCAAGCAGATAACCGACGATGCAAAGTTGCATACACCAACGGATATATCAAAGAGCAATCCTTGGGGACAAAATGATCTTTCGATTAATGTCCCACTATTACATCTCACAAATTCTTTACATTCGTCGATGGGAGAGAACCCAGTTGGCAAATCTTCACATATGTTACGTGGTGCTTCTACTGTTGTTGATGTATAATTAGATACAGGAGACTCCGTATTTGACATTTGTAGTGATGTGGGAGACTGACCCGATGGTGTTGCTATAGGAGACTGACCAGATGAACTCGGTGCAGGATACTTGGTGATTGACATTGCTGAATCGGGGCATCGTATCACTGCTTTTTCCCAATTACACTTCCCCAACTCATTGTCGAATATTTGATTATCAGGACATGTAAATTGATTTATAAGTGTCCCATCCATACATTCCAAGTAGTCTTTACATCCATTGATAGGTACATATCTCGCACTTTGTCCTACACATTGGCTTTCTGGTATAGGGGTGGGTGGTTCTGTATTTGGTGGCTTTGTTTTATCCGCTATAGGAGATTTTGACGGTGATACAGTCGGTGCTTCCGGTGATGATGAAACAAATAATGTTGGCTCAAAGGTTGGTTTCCTAGTTTGTCTACTAATCGCACCAATCTCAAAAATGTCGTTGATTATGGTGTAGAAATTGGATTTACGCTCATCTACAAAGCGCACTTCCAAATCCGAGCATTCGTCAGGTATACACCCTCGAACTAGTATTCTTCCAACTTCGTCAATGAATGTATCATCTACCATTCCATCATCAAAGAAATCAAATAATCTATCTGTGTAATCCCATCCAGTATCGTTGTATCGTTGCACCCTCTCCGACCATTCGAAGAAGGCCGTGGACCATTTTAGTTCTTCTGTTACCGCACTGGCACAGGTGGCTTCTGGATTAAGACAAAAATCAATATCCGGATACAAACTACCCCTACCCTCTTTGGCTGCACGTGCACCTAAGAAGTAGTTGAGTTTGCCAATATTGCAACTACCACGAGTATGCAAGGCCCCACGTCCCCAGTAACAGCAACCTTCAATATCGGTCCTTCCACCTTTATTGGCGTACGGTGTTTCCTTCTGTTCGGTGCCAGTGTTTGTATCCCAAAATCCTGAATACGATCCAGGTCCAGACCCTGGACCACATTCCATTGGTGGTGGAGCTCGGTCTTTATTGGCTGAATGTATTGCCTCAACTTCCATACTCGGATCAACTATACATGAATAGATACCACAAGTTTCATCCTGATATGATCGTCCCTCTTGACCACAAGCATTACTTATGGCATACCGTCCGGCCACTTCTTGCCAATTTAGTTCGTCACATGTATCATCATAAATTGACTCCACCATGACATTCGCCAAGAATGCGGATAGATTAATCAAGCCTAATATCCAGTCATTCTTATCTGACGATCCTTCCCATATTAAAAATTGAAAGTCGGAACCATCATCATCGACCAGAATTGTATCTACACCCATAACTTGTAAGCTTTTGTAAAATGAGGCAAAGGTATATCGTATTGATGGATATGCCATCCGATCAGCAGTGTATGATTTAAGTACAAATTCTTCAATTAGATTCTTCTTATTCAATACCTCACTAATCACCGAATGCATAATCGTGGGATTATCAGTGGGGGACATTGACGGCTTAAGTGTTGGAGAACCCGAAGGATTCTTCGTGGGATTCTCTGTGGGAGTTATCGTGGGCGACTTCGATGGTTGAAACGTCGGGAAACACGTAGCATCTTCACAGATTACATTATATTCATGATCACATTCCCCTATTAATACATTAAATAATCGACCTTCACCACACTCTAGCCGATTGGCCACCTTATCATCTCTACATATGTAGAATTGCTTACATGATGTAAATGGCACGGGCAGGGCGGTATAGTTAAAGGGTGCTGGTGCAACGACGGTGAAATTCGCACGAAGACAATATCGATCTTCATCCCCAATTTCACATTGAGCTAGCACGGTACAGGCGGTATGTGAGAGTATGAAGAGGCCGATTGCTGCCGTCACCGCCAAGTATACCCAAGCAAAATGATGATGACGTCGCATTACACCTGCTTGGATACTGGGCCCAATTTTTCGCCTCCCTATGTACGTAGAATACCCCTCCCCAGCCCGCGGCGGGAACGTGAACGTCCAAATGTTGTGTTGTTGGTAATGGTGAGGTCAGATCTAGATAATGGTGTTGACAAACTCCAACCCAATATGCCCGTTCACATACAAATCCATTGTCGATACAAAGCAAGAGGACTTAGCTGTCATATATGAAACCAATCAACTATTTTCAATAAGGGATTCTTCGGAGGAAGATGGCAGCCGAAAAGTCTGCACGCTAGTCAATCTTGTTTCGTATCTCCATGATGGTAGTGGCGGAGGAACGAAGTTGTGTCCCATATCTCAATCACCCATATCTGTCGTTTGCGATTTGTCCTCGTCTAATATATTGGTAAATAAATCAGATGAGAATGGTGGTAGAATTGTATCATTTAGGTACGGCACAATCCGCTACTTTCTTTCTACGAATATCAACGCATTGGATCGCATTGGCAACGTGTTACAAATGGACGTAAAAAGTGGCATGAAGGTGAGAGTGGTTTAATCAGGTTTGAATTGCTCATTGACACTTGGCCCATTCTGATATTCGGTCGATTAAGGTAATCCATAAAGGAAAGGTCATTTATCCGACTACATCAAACGACATATCAATTGACGATGTATCTGAAC
>Ga0247831_1008340_pt1 | contig 10996 bp, 6 predicted proteins | sample LaCruzMarch2015__9_FD_192406 | JGI IMG/M metagenome (GOLD analysis project Ga0247831, IMG submission 192406) | Freshwater microbial communities from meromictic Lake La Cruz, Castile-La Mancha, Spain - LaCruzMarch2015_1m | ecosystem: Environmental > Aquatic > Freshwater > Lake | place: Spain...
TTGCGAAAAGGCGGCAATTTAAAACACTCTGCGTGGGCCTCCAACAACCAATATGAGAAGTTTGTATGGAAAGAGAATAGGAGTAGAGATACCCTGGAGGTTAATTATTAGCGATTATTATTATTAATGCACTCTCTTTAATTTCAAAAGTCTTTCAACGCGATTGCCACTTGTTGCATATGCATTGGGCTGCACCCGCAACATCCGCCAATGATTCGTGCGCCTAACCTAGCCCACTCACAGGCATATCTTGAATAGGCATCGACCGTTAATATTCCTTTGTCATCATAATCATCATCATTGACACAGGTATTATAATCCATTATTTCGGCACGCCTCGTTTCTGAAGTGCATGCATTACCATCAGTGACTGCATTCTCATTTTTTAAGCCAGTAATCCATTCCGAAGTTGTAGTCTTGAAACAATTGCCATATGCAATAACTTTAATATCCATTCCCTCAACTAATTTAACAAGAATTGGTACAGACTCTGTTATTGCACTTGGCGTTGAACAATTAATTCCAATTGCCCTGAGTGTAATATGAAGTTCAGCAGCCTCTTGGATGATAGATTGACATGTCAAAACTAATGATTCATCTGAACGAAGTTTGGTTGGTTGATCATCATGTACAGTAAACGATATCCAAAGTGGTGGTATTCGATGCTTAGTATTATTTCGTATGATAGCCAACGAACGTAATATAGCTTGTGCTTCACGAGTTGTTGATAATGTCTCTGCCAATAGTACATCCACTTGACACACGGACTCTTGACAGTCAATTATTAGTGTTGATAGAATTACTTTGTATTCGTTTATGAGAAGATCAATAGTTGTTGGGACTTTATCGGACATGTAACACTCGGTAAGTGGTGGAATACACCCTGCAATCATTTTCTTCTGTTTGTTTTTGTTGTCATCTTCTTCACCATCAAACGTTGCATTGTGCTTTGTTATGGCAGTCTTTGCACGATAAACAGCAGCTATTATTAATTGTGCCGCACGTTGATTGGAATTAGGATACGATTCCTCTGCACTTGAACTTACTAAACCAGATTCAATCATCCTTTGAGGAACTGCAACGAAGCTATTTGTTGTTATAACATCGCAATGCGCAAGGTAGTCCGCATGAATCGATTCTACAACATTGATTTTGTTGGTTAGAGAATCATTAATTTCATTTTGCAAAACTCCAGCCACAAAGGTGCCGTCTGATGATAGTACACCCCTGCGCTTTAGCTCATGCCCGATGCCGCCGTCAAGGATAGTGATTCTGTTAGCCATTGTATCGCAGCTCCCGCCGGCGGGAAACTTCCGTCACCTCGTTTGTTGTTGTCGGTATTATCGTCGCATGAATTGGCTCAATAAAGTAGACGATGCATTAGATTGGGTGCTGGGGCCGTCGTCGTCATCAAATGATGATGGTGGTAACGATGATGGGAGGAACAGTAGCGATCGTCAAGGCGACGAGGATGCAATCGCGGCGGCAGCGGCAGCGTCAATTCTTCGAGAGGTGGAAGGTATGACGAATAACCCTCCTCATTTACGACAATCACAGCCACAGCCATATCATCCCACTACTCCACATATTAGAACCAAGCCGAATGCGTCACCCCCACCTGCCACTCCACTAATGGCAATGGCGGGTGAATATTTAGTGTTGGACGAATCGCCGTATCCATCGTATAAGAATTCAGCTACAACAGAAACAACAACGATGAACAATGCAGACGGGTTGTCACGAATGCAATATTCTCCTAATAATTCTTTAGAACCGACGAAGATGACTGTTCATAATGCTGCTGCTGCTACGAATTTCAGTGATGTGGAATTGCACACACAAACACAACAACATTATGAAAATGATAATATTGATGATGCAAATAAAGGTCCATCAACGCCATCGACGTTTGTCATACAAGTACCCTCAACTAACCAAATATTATTACACCAAATTGTACCACCTCCACCACTGATGAATGAAGGACAATCTAACTTGTCGTCTACCGTGATAGATCGTTCTTCAGCAATAGCAGCAACAACAGCAAAAACGCGAACACTATCACAGCGTCGAACGACACCGGGTGTTATTCGACGTAGGTTGCGTGAACCATCACTCTCACCTCCAGTAAGTCCAACAATTTCCTTGTCAGACAACATTGACATTGATGCAAATAATGATGACGTGAAAAATAATGATTTGGGTACTAATACCGGGGCAAAAGTATTGGCCCCATCATTTCCCTCGGGATCATCAACTGCTGCCACGACTGCTACTGCTAGTGTAACTCGACCAGTAGCAACGGCAACGACAGCAATGACAATGCGAACAACACGACCACATCGACCAACTCCGGGTGTTATTCGACGGAGGTTGCGTGAACCATCACCATCACCGTCCTTGTCAGACAACAGTGACATGGCTGCCGCAAATAATGACAATGATGAAGAATCGGCAACAAGAGTTTTAGCAGCAGCAAAAGCAGCAATACGAACAAATCAACAACGTAGTCCAACGCCGAGTGTTATTCGACGGAGGTTGCGTAAACCATCGCCATCACGTTCAGAAAGTCCTACAATATCCTTGCCAGAGGCAACAATATCAGTAGCAGTAGCAGCAGCCGCAACAACAGTTGCAGCAGATGAAAAACCATCAACAACAATAGCAGCAACTGTATCAACAACACCACGAACTCAACCACAGCGTCCAACACCTGGGATTATTCGACGGAGATTACGCGAACCATCACAATCACCTCCCGAAAGTCCTACCATGTCTTTGTCAGACAATAGTGATATTGCTGCTGACACTATGGGTAATATTTCAGTTTCACGAATAGAGACTGATACGGCTGCTGCTCAACCAATAACATCAACTGTACCAACAACGACTCGGGTACCAAATCGATCAACGCCTGGTATTATTCGACGACGATTGCGTGAACCATCACCTCCAGAAAGTCCTACATCATCAATGTCAGACAATAGTATTAATTCCGGTGCAAAAGTAGTAGTTGCCCGACCTACTTCAGTGGGATTATCAACTGCTACTACTGCAATTTCAGCTCGACCGAAAGCACCTGGTATTATACGACGTAGATTACGTGAACCATCACCCTCACCTCCAGAAAGCCCCTCATCTTCGATGTCAAGCAGTGGTGACGCTGTAGTGCCATCACTATTATCATCCACCGCTGAACCCGGTGCTGTTCTCGAGGAGATATCAGTTGGAAAAGAGATGGAACAGGTCGATGAGAATAACGTCGCCAGTAATAATGATGATAATTCAATTTCCGACGATGGCTCATTCCATTCTGAAAGTAGCAACGATAGTGAGCTTACTGACTCCAATTTGGCTGATGACTTTGCCGTTCCAACATCATCTGAGATACAAAGTCAACAGCAAGATGAAAAGATTTGGGATCCATCACTTAATCGATATGGTTTCTTCCATGTTAGATTACTCCGTGCACAACGTCTTTCTTGTTCGTCTGGGTCGTTTATCAATGCGACGTTGACTCTGCATCCATGGAATGGACGGATACGCATCCCAGCACGTACTTCTATCGTTGGGCCCGAGGGAGCAGGAGTGTGCTTGAGATGGGACAAGCCATTAGCAGATCAAAAACAATCCCCTCGTAGCAAATTAGGTAGTGGTAGTAAGGATCACGGACCTGTTGATGAGAAAGAAGCGTCTTCTCATTCGATGGTTCATGCCTACAACAATCCAGATACGCCTATTCCTGCCATATATCTAGAATTGCGATCGTCGTCACTTGGTGGGTTAATTGATAGATTCATATGCTCAATAACAGTCCCATGTCAGGAGCATTTGCGAAATCCACGTAATTGGCAGCGTAAATGGTATAGTGCAATTGATATTGATGGTTCAGCAATTGATTCTTTGGTTTTACTTGAAGCATGCTTTGAGCCAGAGGTAACAAGACTCACTGCATCAGCAATATCAAACCAAATCATTTTAGAGGAAGAAGTCGATATCAATACCTCAGATCATCTCATCAATTTATCAGGGGATTCAGAGAATTCTGGTTCTGTACCACTGATCATCCGTCCGAATCGTCGTGGTGTGTTGGATGATGATAGCATATCCAAGTCGTCATCCACATTGACACCGGCACTTTTCCATCGTAGCAATACAGTAACAAAATCACATCTTTTACGTGTCCGATCTTTCTGGACACCTACATGGTGCTCTGTGTGTGCTAGTTCGATCATATCCGGTTGGATTCAGGGATTTGAATGCGAGGCATGTCACATATTTTGCTGCCGTGACTGTCAGCTACAGGTGGATGTTCGCATTCCATGTGGTTCGGAACTCTCTACGATTGCTGTGAAGAAGGCTCAGCAGTATCAGGTACCATCATTGGGCCAAATCATGACGACGTTGGCGCCGAAGCTTGATGTTGAACATACCGCTAATCTATTTGGAAGTAATACCAATCCTAATCAACAGAATGGTCAACCTTCTTTCAATCTAATGCACGAGGGAAAATCGATGGACGGGATTGGAATAATGAATGTTCGTATTTTAAGGGCTTGCCTTTTTGACAAAACATTTCCACCCGAGACAGAGCCGAACGAAGTATTTGATTCAGACTTTAATTTACGCAACGGTGATCATTACGTACGCATTTCGTGGCTCGGAAGTAAGGAGTCGAAGAGAACCAAAACAGTATTACAAACTTCAAAGCCACTCTTTGACTCGGAAGAAATGATATTTGATGTTCCTCACTACGGAATGGAGTATAAGCTCGAGGTGATTGACTCGAATACAGACAAACCCATTGGGTCGTATCTATTATCAGCGCAAAGCTTACTTCAATGGCAACGGGATGACATGTTTGCAAGTATGGACAAGATATTGCTCTCATTCTTCCATTTGCGGAATTTTTCTGAACCTCGTCGGGTCAAGCTGGAGTTACGGACAGGAGTCAAAGACGGGTACGGCTTGAATTACTACAATTCCTCCACGTCTACAGGAGATAATACTCGTACGGGTAAAGAAACGACTCAACGACCAGGTGAGATATCTGGCTGGTTGGAGATCGATGTTCATCTGGAAGAAGACAGACGATTGTTTTATTCATCCAATCCTCGACGAATTAGTAGACCGGAAGAAGAATTTGATACCAACATGATTCAGCTCCACATTGCTAGAATTAGTGCAATAGTAGAGTGCCTTCAACAGATCCTTTCGTCATACTTCTATGTTGTTAGCTGGGAGAACCAAGAACTTACTGGTGCATCAATGGTGAGTATATTACTTAATCTCATGTTTTATCACATGTCAAACTAAAGAAAGACACCAACCCCTCTTTTTAATCCACGTCGACTTCACATTGCTTAGATTCTTTTTGTTATTCTTACCCTTAGATTCAACGTTGAATACCTAGGAGCTTTTCCCGTTGGTTGTTTAGCACTATACATGATATATCTTGGCTACTTACGTGTGGACGGTCATTTCAAAGATAGATGGTGCTGTCAAGAAAAGGAGGCCTTGATTAAGTCGGAATCAAAGATTGAGACAAATAAATCAATTTTTAGACCGTTGGGTATACTTCAGATTGGTCAATTGCAATGCAAACATCTCAGATCAAATGACCTGGGACTACCGGGAAGTTTCTACGCAACAATAATGTATGATCCACTACGTTATGCAGACGAGAAAACGAAATCCTCTATCATTAAGCTAGATTCATCAAGCGGTTGTATTCATCAGGTTGGTGCCACAATCAGTCCTGGTATTACATCTAGTCCAGTTTGGAGTCAGCTGCATGAAAGTCCAGAGCTCATGCGGCTAAAATACTTATTACCGAATGATCGGCTCTTCGCTTGTGACACGGAAGCCTCTCTCGCCTATCCAATTCTTCAGCCAATCACAGATGGTAGATCTATCGATGAGATGATCGATGGTGACCGTAACACTGGCATCTCATTGATGCCATGGGAACAATCGTACGGTGCAATAGTAATTCAAGTTCGCTTCAGTGATGTGTTGGGGTCGTTTCATATGTTTGATAACAATTTGGGAGAAGTTGTTATACCTCTAGCAAAGCTCGCAGGGAGTGGACGGCCAGTAGAGGGATGGTTTCGCCTCCTCGATGTTGGTACGACTGACACTCTCCCAGGAGAGGAATCATATGATATTCCTGGTAACTCTCAAACAGGGAATGAATCATTTTTGGATGACATATACGAAGATGGATTGAGGCCTGCTGCTGCTACTATTGAGTATCCTGAGTTGTATCTGAATGCCAAATTTACTTCAAAGTTATTTCCTACTTTTGACAAGTATGGTGATAAGGAGTCGTTCAAGGTTGTTTGCGAGGAGATGAGTCGCACAGCATCAATGGCAAAAGAAAATAGAATCGGTGTCATAGGATCATCACTCAGCACAATCAACACTATACGAACCTTGGGCGGTACCCTACAAAACCAATTGAGTTACTTAGTTGACATGCTCGAACGGGCACGTAATGCATTCAATTTTTCGAATCCACGAATTTCGTGCTTCATTCTACTATGCCTGTCGATTCTTTGGATTGTGTTAGCATGGATACCAACCCGACTTGTCGTATTGATTTGTGGAATGGCACAATTCGGTGCTACTTTCTATGCCTCAAAAATGTCACCACACTCATCAAATAATCCCAGTAAGGGAATGAGTGAAGAAGTTGTGGATTTGGCAAATGGTGGTAATCCGTTCGAGAACCTCTTCTTATCCATCCCCACTGACGAAGATCTTCGTCGGACATACTTTTGGGAAGCACGGCGTGTAGGAGAGAAAGAACGTAACAAATTTGCTAATGCAAAGCGTCTAAGTCGTCTCGAAAAATTGTGGAAGGCTAAATGGTATGGTACTCTTGCACTAAAGGTGAATAAAGCTGAACAATCTACAACTGCAACTACTACAACAAGCTCATCAAGAAGTTGGAATTGGGAACACGCGTTTGGTCTACTTGAGGGTCATCGTTTCATTTGGTGGGCCTCCGAACGACATTTTGATACCGGTGAATCCTCACTTGGACAAATATTCTTTGCAGGACATTCCGGTCTGGCGGGATTATCACCACTTGATTTGCGTGAATTGTCTACAGAGGAAGTTCCATTAGTTGTTAGTATATTTGGGCGAGGTCCTCAGGGACAACATAAATTAACAATCTTGACACCGGATATTGACGCAAAGGAATGGTTAGAGAATGCCGTCTTGGGTGCAAGTATGGATGCCAAGGCTGATTGACTAATATTGACCAATGTGCATTAGAGAAAAATTACTCAAGTCGTAAAAGATGAATTACTTAATACAACTTCTCAGTACTGTCAGCATAATCTTGACGCAAACCCTCAAAGAACACTGTAACGCCCTCCCCCCCCTACAGATCGAGCACCAACACGGAGAGTTTCCTCATTTAGCAGTCTCTTAATCTCCAGAATACAATTCTGCAAGATCTGGCTAGTTTGTGCTTGTAAATGTAGATACAACTTCCTTTCACCTTCGGCAGGAGTTTTTCCAGATTCAATGTATTGTCCCTTGAGCGTGACCGCCGTTTGGAATTCATCCTGCAGTCGTGACGTTGTCTCCTTTTGTGTAACCTTCCACCTTGCCTGTTGTGGGTAGTCATTGATTTCCATTTCTTCTACGTAGTGATTTTCACCTAACGCAGTCGGTCCGTCGTCGACGGGGACTATACCCGCCTTCTTCATTAGAGCCTCACGCATGCCCGGAATTGCAAGTACACTGGACGATACGTTGGATAGTATGCCAACCGCATCATTTCTTCCGATGGTGGTGGTTTTTGATTTACCTTTGACATCCACGTCACCACCACTATCGACAGTATCATCTTGAATTTGATCATCCTTAACAGTCTCTTCGTCATCGGGGTCGAGAAGTCCTGCCTCGATAAGGGCCTGTCGTTTCTCCATCTGAGCCAATTTCTGGACATCACTAAGCTCCGAGGAATCGTATGAGTAGCCCTTGCCTTGATAGCCACTACTCGCCCATCTTTCCTCACCTTTGGCAACCTTGTCCTTAAATGAATCCGACAAGTCCTTCAGCTCTCTGCTAACATTCTTTGAGTGTCCTGCCTCAACGAGAGCCTTTAATACGGTGGGTGCAAACTTGGCTTCATCTGTGGAATTAAGGAAGGTATATGCAACACCACGATTGTTTGCCCTACCTGTCCTACCAACACGATGGACATAGTCCTCTAAATGATTCGGAGTTGCGTAGTTTACTACGCACCCACACGATGGTACATCTAACCCTCGACCAGCCACAGACGTTGCAACCAGTACCTGTGGTCCATCTGCACGTTTAAAGTCACTCATGTTCGAGTCTCTGTCTTCCTGGTCCATCCCTCCATGTATGGATAGTGACGAATATCCACATCGCGTAAGCTGTTCGAAAAGTGAATCGGCCTGCTCCTGCCGTCCCACGAAGATGATCACCTTCTTCTCCTCCTTTACTTTAATTTCTTGCCTTCTTCACTGGCTGATTGTTATATCCCATACTCTATGCTCCTTATTTGTTGGTTGCTGGTTATTCTCCGTCATTTTTTTTGCCCAACAAACACTCCAACAAAGAACAAAATGCCTTCCAAATGGGAAGTCTACCATAATGATGCTACGGATGCGGGTGTCTTTACGGCGTATCCTGATGGCCGCCCCGGCCTCTCCTTCTCTGCCTTCTCTGCTTTCGACGCTGTCAGCGTTGGCTGCTCTTCCCTCCGTGACGCCGGCCCCTCCTCCTCCTCTGATGCCACCTCAAAAAGGAGTGATCGTACGCTATTGGACGTTGGCAATAAGCGTATCAAATCATCGGATGAGGATGATGACTTGTTCGAAGACGCCAGGACTGGAGATGATGATGACGATTTTGACGTTGATGCGTCCGTAGCCTTTCTGGAGGAGACGAAGGAGGAGTCCCTTCGTTCTACAAACTCCACCAATGCCACTGCCCCTCCTACTAACGAGAGGACACGAATTGTTACTCCTCCTACTGAGAATTCAACGGAGGATGCGGAGGAGGTTACTACGACAACGCGAACGAGTGTGAGTCATGTGAGTGTACGGTCGCCGAAAACATATCGTATGGATGAGAATGGGTCTTGGGTACAGTCCATTCTTACTCACTATATGGATCCTATTTCGAAAGAAATTCTTGCAAGGGCTGTGAATCATGTTACACACATATTACCAGACCAGCCCTTTCCGTATACCAATGAGGATGGGATTGACAATGTGACGTCAATTACACATTTGAAAGAGGAAGGACATCTTCCCACGCTGATAGATGCTTTTCTTCCTACTTTGATGGCGTTGATTTTTACCGCCAATTTTGGCTGGCACTCATTCACTACACAAGTACTTGAAGATCTTGTTGCTGCGAGTAAGACAGCTTATTCCGGATATGAATCTACTGTAGGAGTATGTTACATGAAAGTTTACCATCGCACGAAACAGTGGTGGATGGGTAAAATACGTCGCTGTCTACAATACTGTACTAATCGTTTTGTAAAGTCTTGGGCTGAGAATGTTCGTGAAAGTCTTACTAATTTGGATGACGATGCATACTTTACTGCAATATACATCGGAGAATCTATGCTTACATTTGCACAGAGAATGGCTGCTCATTATCCAATACATTTTTACGAGTGGTTTGGTCCGTGGACATAGCTTTGTCATTAGTCGTACCATGAAAAATGTACAGAAACAATATGTGAAATGTGCAGTATATGTCAGTGAGGGATTGATTGCATGCTTGATCTATTCACTACTGCCTGAATTCAAACTACACTCCATGAATGATGCACCGTGTGGCCAACGATTTGGTATTACAACAACAAATTATTTTAGAATGTACGCAATAATCGAGATACTAGTGGATGGTGTACGAAAGGTGCTAATGATGTTTTCGAACTGGACGGAGTTTAGTCAACACATTGGACCTAATTATTTGTTGAAAAAGGGCGTGCAGAGTCATCAACTTGAAGATGGTGTAGATTTTGCCCTGCCCTGTTTGAGAAATATGTATCTAGTGAAGCTTACGGATAAGGCCGACATCAGTAATTACATGCAGGCTTGGAGTGATGGTGGTATTGATGAAGGTATTGATCGTGTATACCAGGTGAGGAGGGCCTTATTATTGAGGTCTGGTACTTTTGGAGTTATGGTATCGAATGGATTAACGGATCTGGATGGTGGTACCGAAGGAACCGACTATTGTATGTTTAGTGCATTTCGTGATGCTATAAATTCGGATTGGATCCAACGGCTAGGGAAGAAACCTTTCTCAATCAACGATGTTATCAGTGCAATGAAGGATAATCCTCGGGGATTATTCGTTAATAGTCCTAACGGCAGTGATCATGGGAGAATGATGAGCAGTCGTGATATTGTCATCTTCCCTGGGTATAGTGTTACGAAGCCAGGATGCTTCATTGCATTGAGTTTGCTCATGTACAGTCGTTTCAGTGGCGAACGAGAGAAAGAAGTATACCAAATTACATTGGATGATATCATTATGAATGAGAGTACTGGTAAGTGGGAAATCAAGCTTGATGAAATCATCGTGAAAGAAGATGAGTCGGAGTAGTTGGTGAGGATTCTGGTACGCTATTGAATGGTGTTCGGTGGATCACAATCATTTGACTATATATTTTAGTATCTAGTTCACATAAAATAATTATATGATTATTTTATACCATGTATACCATCATCATCTTTTCTCATCATATCGTCACCATCATATCTCGTAACAGCGACATCATACGTTATGTCGTTACATTATACCGTCGATATACCGTCGTCGCAACGGCAAATCATAATTGGCATGCTCATTCAACAGACAACTCTATCATTGCTCACTCTTTGCATTATAAGTGACGGCCTCTGCATATTGCATCATATGCATCTTCAAAGCAAATTCATGTATTATCTGTTCATACTTTACATACTCTTGAAATATTGGCAAA
>Ga0247831_1008344_pt1 | contig 10993 bp, 11 predicted proteins | sample LaCruzMarch2015__9_FD_192406 | JGI IMG/M metagenome (GOLD analysis project Ga0247831, IMG submission 192406) | Freshwater microbial communities from meromictic Lake La Cruz, Castile-La Mancha, Spain - LaCruzMarch2015_1m | ecosystem: Environmental > Aquatic > Freshwater > Lake | place: Spain...
CATCGGTGCCTTCGTAGTTGCGGTCGGGGCCGTAGCGGCCGACCCACAGCGCCAGATCCTCGAGGTAGCGGGCGTCGGCGGCGAGGTCGGCCGGGTGGGTGAGGAGGGCGGGCACGGCGGCGCGCGCGTCGGCGAGCGCAAGGCCGGGGCCGAGCCCGAGGCGGCGGGCCGTGGCATCGACGGCAGTGAGGGTGAGCCCGCGTGGCCCGCTCTCGACGAGGGCGAACGGCGCCTCATCCGGCCGCAGCCGTGGCGAGGTGAGGGTGAGCCGCCCGATCGCCAGATCCGGCAGCCAGACGGAAACGAAACGTCGCATCGCACCACTCCATGACGGTTCTGTGGTCGGCGAGCGCCAGCGGGCGAGCCCGGCAGCGCTCGAGGCGGACGGCGAAGCGGGGCGCGCCGGGGCTGCGCGCATCGAAGGGGGCGGCTGCGGACGGCGCCGGGCCGACCCGCCAGCGGGTCGCGGCGGTGAGCGCAGGTGGGCGCGTGGGATGGGTGAGCAGCAGGCAGGGCGTGGCGTGGGCTGCGGCGGCGAGCGTGAGCCTGCGGGCGGGCGTCGCCGCGACCGCGTCGAGCAGGCCTATGGCGAGCGCGATCGCTCCCGAGGTGAGCCCTTCCTCGAGTGCCCACAGCACCTCGTCGGCGCGGGTGGTCTCGACGACGAGGAGGCGGCCGGGATCGATGCCGAAGCCTTTGAGGCCCGGTCCGTAGCAGGCGCCGAGTTCGTTACTGAGCGCGCGCGTGGTGCACCACAGGATCGGCGCGTCGACCTTCGCGAAGCCTGCGGCGATCCCCCCGCCGGACATGCCAGTATCGAAGCCAGTATCGAAGCCAGCATCGAGGCGGCCCGCGAGCGTGAGCGTGAAGCCGAGAGCGGCGGCCCGGCAAGCTGCCGCCGTCGCCTGCCCGCTCGACGCGGCACTGCCCCAGTCCGGCTTCACTTCATGCACGGCGGACGTGTCGAGCCCCGCTGCCATCCCGTCAGGCGCGAGTTGATCGTCGACGGTATCGATGCCGAGCAGCCAGCGTCGTCCGACTGGCCTGCTTCCAACTGTTCGGCCTGCCGTGTGCGTCGTGCCGTCCCGCCCGCCGGCGAGCGACGGTAGCCGCTCCAGGGAACTGATCTGCCGGCGCAGATCATCGAGCACGGATGCTCGCGGCAGTGCCAGATCTGGAGGTTTTTTGTTCATTCTATGTTCTTATCAAATGCTGCCACTCTGGACAAGATCAAAAAGTGAACATTCGGCAAAGTGTGACGGCCAACGATCCAGCGCGCGCCACACGAGCGCGGGACGCTGCGGACGCAAATGAAGCCTGCGAATTGGCGGCGGTGGGGGCTGGCGGTGGGATGTCGGCAGCAATTCGTTCCGACTGTGGCAGTTCCGCTGCCATCCCGGAAAGCGAACCTTGTATACGAATGCTTCACCAAAACGCTGGAAGATCGCTCTCGATCTCGCGCAGCATGCGCAACCTGTGAAGGCGACATACGGCGGTGCGGAATCAATTTTTAGGCAAACTCGAACCGGCGTCGCGACAACAGCGTTAAACCGGCACTCGAGGACGCCCACGAGAGCCAATCATGGCACACTTGGGCAAGCTTTGAGCTGCACCAGGGGCGGGTCAAAGCGACAACGCCAGAGCAACAACGGAAGTCAGATCATGATCCACGTGAGAGCCCGTATCGCCGCCTTCGCCGCAGCCCTGGCCGTCGCTGGCTTCGCTGCTCCCGCGTCCGCGCAGGACGGCGGCTTCTTCTCGCTGTGGGATTGGGGTGGCGGGTCGACGGTCGGCGGCAGCGGGCGCGAGGTCGTGTCGTTCCCGGCCAGCTACCAGCCCGGCCAGATCGTCGTCAGCTTCACCGACAAGCGCCTCTATCACGTCACGGGTCGCGGCCAAGCGGTGAGCTATCCAATCGCCACACCGCGCCAGCAGAGCCGTTGGCAGGGCGTAATGTCGGTGTCGCAGAAGCGCGTCAACCCGTCGTGGACGCCGACGCCGGAAATGCGCAGAGAAAACCCGAAGTTGCCGGCATTCGTGCCGGGCGGACATCCGCAGAACCCGATGGGCGTGCGCGCGCTTTATCTCGGCTCCAGCCTGTACCGCATCCATGGTACCGACGCGCCGTGGACGATCGGTCAGCCGGTCTCCAAAGGCTGCATTCGCATGTACAACCAGGATGTCGTCGACCTGTTCGATCACGTTCGGGTGGGGACGCGCGTGTCGGTCACCTGGCAGTCATTCGGCGGAAGCAGCTACGCCAGCGCATCGTCTTCCTATGGTGAGCAGTCGGCAGAGCGTCCGCGTCGCAAGTGGACCAGCGCCAAGCGCACACGGCGCGCCGCGGCCGAGTAAAGCGACTGCGGGGGAGCCCAAAGCGGGCCGCTTGGGCCAGTCGAGCGATTATTTGGGAACGGGCGGCCGCAGGGTCGCCCGTTTCGCATTGGTTTGTCCTCGGCGTTGGCACAGGACGCGTGGGCATCAGGCCGCGCCTCAGGCTGTTGCATCGCCATGCAAATCCAGGCCGAGCATGACGAGCGGTTTGCCGTCGACATCGGCGCGGGCGACCTCGCGGAAGCCGTTCGTCATATAGAAGCCTACGTTGCGCATGCCGGCCCCCGTAACAATGTGCAGACCATCCACCCCGGCGGCGCGTGCGTGGTTGGTGAACGCGGCAATCAGCTTCGCACCGACGCCGCGACCGCGCCAAGCGACGTCCACGTTGATGTGCAGATGCGCCGGGTAGCGGCTGGAGATCGCCGCGAAGATGCGGACGGACGCGATATCGGCGAAGCGGCCATCGAGGGCTGCGTCCACGAGCATGCCGACGACGTAGCCGATCACCGCGCCGTCAGGGGCCAGTGCGACAAAGGCGTGGTCGACTTCGCTATCCAGATAGCGACCTAGCCAGCGCGCGCGGAAGCGGGCCCGAGCGTGGGCGTCGGGGAAGTTGCGCACGGAACTCGCGGCGAAGAAGATGCGATCGAGCGCATCGCCATGGCGCGCGACGCCGGCAGCGCCGAGGGATTGGATCCTTATGAGGTCGTCGTTCAGGGGGCACCTCGACAGCGATTTGAGCGGCATCAAGAGCCTGCGGCATGCATCTGGTGCATAGCGGCGCGTGTCGGGTCAAGTATGGTGCAACGCAACATGGCATGCCATATACCATCTTGTGACGCGGCACGAGACCTAGGCGATAACGCCGGCCAGCCAAGCGTTGCGACATCGGAGAACGATCATGAGCACGATGAGCACCAATCCTGTCGATTCCGCCCTGAACTTCATGCCGGATGCCGCGCCCGCCAAGGCGTCGCATCCTGCAAAAGGCCCGTTCGCCCGCCTGGTAAGCCTTTTGGAGGCGGTATCGAGCGGCCTCGCTGCAATGCACCGTTACGATGCTCTCAGGGCGCGCGGCGTGCCGCCGTCCGATGCGGCGGCTCGGGTCCACAACGAGTTCTACGGCGACTGAACCGGCTGCTCGAAATGCTGTGCTGACGGCCCACCGTCCAAGCGGGCTCGCGCCTCCAGCGCGAGCCCGCCATCGGCGCCCCGCCGATAGCGGCAGTGTTTGTCGCGCGCGCAATGTTCGTCTATTCTGGCGGTGTTGCTTCGGGTGGAGTTGATCGCGGGCGTTCGAAAAGCCGTGCTCTGCGAGCAGGCGATCGACGCGCATGTCCGACCCGACGGTGATTGTTTCCGGAGGGACGCGACAGATGACCGTCATGCCAGTCCACAACGCGTCGGCACAGATCAGCCAAAACGGTGCGGCGCCCACCACTCAGCGGACATGTTCGACCTGCGCCATTCGTCATCGCGCCGTCTGCGGGGCGCTGGCTGACGCCGAAATCGGTGACCTCGGTCGGCTCGGCCGGTTCCGAGACTTCGCGCCGGGCGAAGTGATCTTCGCCGATGATGCAGCCACCACCTTTTTCGCCAACGTCGTCAGTGGCGTCGTCAAGCTCGAAAAGGGCTCCGCCGACGGTCGCCAGCAGATCGTCGGCCTGTTGTTCTCGCCCGATTTTCTCGGCCGCGCCTACGCCAAGCGCAACCCCTACTTCGCGATCGCCGCCACCAACGTGCGCCTCTGCACCTTCCCGCATTCCGGCTTCGAGAACCTGCTGCGCACCCACCCCGGCCTCGAGCACCGCCTGTTCGAGAACACACTGTCGGAACTCGATAGTGCGCGCGAGTGGATGTTCCTTCTCGGCCGCAAGAGTGCCGCCGAAAAGGTTGCGAGCTTTCTCTACATGATCGCCAAGCGTCAGCCGCAGGTCGGGTGTGGACATACCGACGAGGCGGCGCACATCGATCTACCCCTCACGCGCTCGGACATCGCGGACTTCCTCGGCCTCACGATCGAGACGGTGAGCCGCCAGATCACCCGGCTGAAGAGCGACGGCGTCATCCGCCTGCTCAGTGGGCGCGAGATCGTCGTGCCCGACATCGAAGCGCTCGCCGCTCGCGCTGGGCACGACGGCGACAGCGCATGAACGCGAAGGCTCGGGCCTGACTTTCGCCACGAGCGGTCCAACGTTCGTGCCATCGGCATCGCGACGACCGCGACAGGGAACCCCCGAGCTGCAGTGTGCGCTGTCGTCAAGCATGACCGATCTTTGTTGCTCGGCTGGCATTGCGGCAGTCGGGGCAAGTGCCAGAGCAGGCTTTGTCCGCCTTTGTTCCCGCTGTAGCTCTTGCGGATCCGCCACTCGGTTCGACGCGCACAATGCCGCGGGTGACGTGTCTCGCCGGCAGCACCGTTCGATGCTGTGCGACGAGCCGATCGAATTCGCCGAGGTCTGCCTTCGTGAGAACCCGTCTGGCGAGCGGTACGATCGTCGCATTCTCCCACTCGATGTGGCGCCGCTGTGAGGTGAAGTAGCCGCGCAGCATGTAGCCCAGCATGTCACCGTTACGGGCGCGCCCAGCCGCAATCATGGCATCCAACTCGTCGGCGATTTCGTGGGCGAATTCGTGATCGTTGGCGTGCTCTTGCTCGAGTTGGGTGAGGAAAGCGGCCAGTTCAGGAGCCGCGTCCGATCGCCGTCGCAGCAGCGGGAACAGGATCTCCTCCTCCAGGCGGGAATGGCCTGGCATGCCATCGCGCAGAACTGCGACAACGGCGCGCACGGCGGGCTTGTCGGGGACTGCAGGCAGGTCGTCGGCGATGCGCTCCAACAGGTCGCAGAGGCCGAGCTGGCAGGCGTGATCGATCTCCAGCGCAGCGATCTGGTCGCAATCGCCGGTCTGCGCGCTGCCCGGACGCAGATACCGATGTATCGAAGTTTCGCTCAACATAGGCTTTGCGTTCTCTCGAACCGGAGCCACCGAAACGGCTCGTCGATGCCAATGCCTCACGGCTCGCCGCAGACGGACCCTGCATCTCGCCAGTCCGTGATCAATAGCTCTGCGACCAACGAACAACTTTGACATCGATCAATGCCATCGCACGATGCTGCGGTGCATCAGATGGCGTATCGTGCAGCGCTCGGTGCGCTCGGTCCCGCCTGCATCAGGTTCACTTTCAGGTTCACTGCATCACCGGCCTTTGGGGAGGCACTCGAATGGATATGGTTGAAACGCGGCGCGAGACGTCCGCGTTCTCCGACGCGCTCGCCGTCATCGGCGCGCTCGTCGGACTGGCGCTCGGAGGCTTCCTCGCGGTCGCCTCCGCAGACGAAGCGATGAAATTCCACGGCGTCGTCCTGGCGCTCGGCTCGATCGCCGGCGCGGCTTACGTCGTGCTCGGTGGCGGCCGCGGCGAAACCGGCTACTACATGGACGGGCCGATCAAATTCGCCGCCATCGCCTCGGTGTTCTGGGGTATCGCGGGCTTCATCGTCGGCGACATCATCGCCTGGCAGCTCGCCTTCCCGGCCTTGAACCTGGATCTGCCGTGGACCAGCTTCGGGCGCCTACGCCCGCTACACACCTCGGCCGTCATCTTCGCGTTCGGCGGTAACGCGCTCATCGCGACGTCATTCTACGTCGTCCAGCGCACGAGTGGCGCGCGCCTGTTCGGCCGGTGGTCGCCCTGGTTCGTGGTGTTCGGCTACAACCTGTTCATCGTCATCGCCGGCACCGGCTACATCCTCGGCGTCACGCAGTCTAAGGAGTACGCCGAGCCGGAGTGGTACGCCGATCTCTGGCTGACCATCGTTTGGGTCGTCTACCTCGTGGTGTTCGCCGGCACGCTGATGAAGCGCAAAGAGCCGCACATCTACGTGGCGAACTGGTTCTACCTCGCCTTCATCCTCACCATCGCGATGCTGCACATCGTCAACAATCTGGCGCTGCCGGTGTCGTTCACGGAGACCAAGAGCTACGGACTGTTCTCGGGCGTGCAGGATGCGATGACGCAGTGGTGGTACGGCCACAACGCGGTCGGCTTCTTCCTGACGGCCGGCTTCCTCGGCATGATGTACTACTTCATCCCGAAACGCGCCGAGCGACCGGTCTACTCCTACCGGCTGTCGATCGTGCACTTCTGGTCGCTGATCTTCCTCTACATCTGGGCGGGTCCCCATCACCTCCACTACACCGCGCTGCCCGACTGGGCGCAGACGCTCGGCATGACGTTCTCGATCATGCTGTGGATGCCGTCGTGGGGCGGCATGATCAACGGCCTGATGACGCTGTCGGGTGCCTGGGACAAGCTGCGCACCGACCCCGTGATCCGCATGATGGTCGTCTCGGTCGCCTTCTACGGCATGTCGACCTTCGAAGGCCCGCTGATGTCGATCAAGGCGGTCAACTCGCTGTCGCACTACACGGACTGGACGATCGGCCACGTGCACTCCGGCGCGCTCGGCTGGGTCGGCATGATCTCGTTCGGCGCACTCTACTGCCTGTTCCCGTGGCTGTGGAAGCGTCGCGGCCTGTACTCGATGCGGATGGTCGAGTGGCACTTCTGGCTCTCGACGGTCGGCATCGTGCTCTACATCACCTCGATGTGGGTCTCGGGCATCCTGCAGGGCCTGATGTGGCGCGCCTACGATGAACTCGGCTTCCTCAAGTACTCGTTCGTCGAGACGGTCGATGCCATGCACATCCCCTACATCATCCGCGCCGTTGGCGGTCTGCTGTTCGTCATCGGCTCGCTGATCATGGCCTACAACCTCTGGCGGACGGCGCGCGGTGACGAGAGCACCGAACTCGCCGGCCAGCCGCTCGTGGCCGCCGCGCCCGAGCTTCGCCCTTCCCTCACTCCGGCTGAATAAGGAGAGCCCGTCGTGCTCAGCAAACATGGTGTGTTCGAGCGCCACACGTGGCTACTCGGACTTGGCACGCTGATCGTCGTCGCCATCGGTGGCATCGTCGAGATCGCGCCGTTGTTCTACCTGAAGTCGACCATCGAGAAGGTGCAGGGCATGCGGCCCTACACCCCGCTCGAACTCGCGGGTCGCGACATCTACATCCGCGAGGGGTGCTACCTCTGCCACTCGCAGATGATCCGTTCGCTGCGCGACGAGGTCGAGCGCTACGGCCACTACAGTCTGGCCGCCGAGAGCATGTACGATCACCCATTCCAGTGGGGATCCAAGCGGACGGGGCCAGACCTCGCCCGTGTCGGCGGCAAGTACTCCGACGACTGGCACACCGCGCACATGGTCAATCCACGCTCGGTCGTGCCGGAGAGCATCATGCCGGGCTATCCCTGGCTCGCGCAACGCAAGGTCGAGGACCGCAACGTCGAGTCCAAGCTGAAGACGCTGCGCGCGGTCGGCACGCCGTACTCCGACGAGATGATCAAGAACGCCAAGGCCGACCTGATGCTCCAGGTCGACCCCGATGCGAAGGGCGTCAAGGAGTTCCAGGCGCGTTACCCGAAGGCCGTCGTGCGCCAGTTCGACGGCAACAAAGAATACATCTCCGAACTCGATGCGCTCATCGCCTATCTGCAGATGCTCGGTACGCTCGTCGACTTCACCAAGTACGACGCGTCCGGCCCGAACCTGAGGTGAACCCATGACCTATCAAACCGTCGCAGGGTTCACGCAGTCGCTCGCGCTGGTGCTGTTCGTCGTCGTCTTTCTCGGGGCCTTCGTCTACGCGATCTGGCCCGGAAACAAAGAGATGTTCGATCACGCCGCGCGTCTGCCGCTGCAGCCGGACCCGGAGCCTGAGAGCATGAACGACACACGCAAGGATGCGGGGGCGCGCAATGGCTGAACATAGAGAAATCGATCACGTCACCGGCGCGGAGACGACCGGCCACGTCTGGGACGGCGATCTGAAGGAGCTCAACAAGCCGCTGCCGAAATGGTGGCTGTACGTGCTCTACGCCTGCATCGTCTGGTCGATCGGCTACTGGATCGTCTATCCGGCCTGGCCGCTCGCCACCGACTACACCCGGGGCATCTGGGGTTACAGCCAGCGCCAGGTCGTCACCGAACAGGTGGCGGCGGGCAAGGCGGCGCAGGCTGGCCTGCGCAAGTCGATCGCCGACGCCAAGCTCGTCGACATTCGCACCGACCCGAAGCTGCTCGCCTTCTCTATCGCTGGTGGGCGGGCGGCGTTCGGTGACAACTGCGCGTCCTGTCATGGTCGCGGTGCGCAGGGCTTCGTCGGCTATCCGAACCTCAACGACGACGATTGGCTCTGGGGTGGCAAGCTCGACGAGATCTACGCCACCATTCGCTATGGCATCCGCAACGAGGACAACAACTCGCGGACCAGTGCGATGCCGCAGTACGGCGTCGACAAGTTGCTCGAGCCGGCGCAGATCAACGACGCGGCCGAGTACGTCTTGAAGATTGCCGGCAAGGGCGCCGACGCCGCGGCCGCTGGTCGTGGCGAGGTGATCTTCAAGGAGCAGTGCGCGGCCTGTCACGGCGAGCAGGGCCAAGGCAACCAGGAACTCGGTTCGCCAAAGCTCACCGACAACATCTGGCTCTACGGCGGCACGAAGGCCGACATCGTCAAGTCGATCCACACGGGCCGCGGCGGCGTCATGCCGATCTGGCACACGCGTCTCGACGACGTGACGATCAAGCAGCTCGCCGTCTACGTCCACTCGCTGGGCGGCGGCAAGTAGTGCGGGACGTCATCTGATTGGCCCCGGCCGCTTCACGCGGCCGGGGCCTCACAGAACAAGGAGAGCAGTCATGTGCTGCTGCTCTGGCCTACTGATCGGAGCGGACATGTCGGTATCGTCTCACAACGGGCCGCAGGGCAGCGACACCAGCGCGATCGACCGCTTCATCGTGGCCAAGTCGGACAGCGCTTCGATCGAAGCGGCGCCAGGAATCGAGCGCGCCAACGTCGCAGCCGTCAATTCCAAGGCGAAGGCGAAGTCGGACAAGCCGAGCGACGACTCCTCGCTCTACGCCGAGCATACCAAGATCCACCCCAAGCGCGTCTACGGCATGTTCCGCAACATCAAGTGGGCGGTGATGATCGTTGCGTTGGTGGTGTACTACGGTCTGCCGTGGCTACGCTGGAACCGGGGGCCGGCGCTGCCCGACCAGGCGGTGCTGTTCGACTTCGAGAATCAGCGGCTGTTCTTTGGCCCGCTCGAAATCTGGGCGCAGGAGTTTTACTACGTCACCGGCATCCTCGTGCTCGCGTCGCTGTCGCTGTTCCTCGTCACCGCGCTCGCCGGCCGTGTGTGGTGCGGTTACGCTTGCCCGCAAACGGTATGGACCGACCTGTTCGTGTGGGTTGAGCGTTTCGTCCAGGGCGATCGCAATCAGCGCATCAAGCTCGAAAAGGCGCCGTGGACATTCGACAAATTCCGCAAAATCGCGCTCACCCATTTCACTTGGCTGTTGATCTCGGCAGCGACGGGTGGCGCGCTGGTGTTCTATTTTCGTGACGCACCGACGTTGTTCGTCGAAATGTTCAGCGGGACCGCGCCGTCGATTGCGTATGTCTTCCTGATCGTGTTCACGGTCACCACCTACCTGCTCGGCGGCCTCGCACGCGAGCAGGTCTGCATCTACATGTGCCCGTGGCCGCGCATCCAGGGCGCGATGTTCGACGATCACTCGCTACTGGTCAGCTACCGCCCGCTGCGCGGAGAGCCGCGCGGCGCCCACAAGAAGGGTGACAGCTGGGACGGCCGCGGCGACTGCATCGACTGCAAGCAGTGCGTCGTCGTCTGCCCGATGGGCATCGACATCCGCGAAGGACCGCAGCTCGCCTGCATCCAGTGCGCGTTGTGCATCGACGCCTGCGACGCCATCATGGACAAGGTCGGCCGGCCGCGCGGCCTGATTGCCTACGACACGTTCGAGAACCTCGAGGCGGCAAAGACCGGCGGCACCGTGCCCGTGCAGTGGTTGCGTCCGCGCACCATTCTCTACATGGTGCTGATCCCGATCGTGCTCGGCCTGATGACCTACGGTTGGGTCAACCGCGCGGTGCTCGAGGTCAACGTGCTGCGCGATCGCAATCCGCTGTTCGTGAACCTCTCCGATGGCGGCGTGCGCAACGGCTATGATGTCAAGGTGCTCAACAAGCGCCACGATACGCGCCGCGTCGCCGTCTCGGTCGAAGGATTGCCGGCACGTGCCGGTGCGCCCACCGTCGAGATCGTCGGTCTCGGTCCGGCCGCGGCACAGGCGATCGACGTAGCGCCCGACAATCTGCGCGCGCTGCGCGTCTACATTTCGCTGCCCGCCGCCGGTATCACCGCGCTCGCGAGCGACGTGACGCCGATCACCGTCGTCGTGAAGGATCTCGGCGACGGTACGGTCACGCGGCGTACCTCGAACTTCCGGAGCCCCAGGCCATGACGACGAACACAGGTGCAACGATGGCGGACGCTCCTCGCCGCATCACCGGCTATCATATCCTGGCGATGCTGATCGCCTTCTTCAGCGTCATCATCGCCGTCAACGTCGCCTTCATCTACTTCGCGGTGACGACGTTTTCCGGCATCGAAACCGACAACGCCTACAAGCGTGGCGTCGCCTACAACCAGCAGCACGAGGTGGCCCGTCGCGAGGCGGCGCTCGGCTGGCAGGGCGGCGTAAAGCTCGAAGGCAACGTG
>Ga0247831_1008347_pt1 | contig 10989 bp, 7 predicted proteins | sample LaCruzMarch2015__9_FD_192406 | JGI IMG/M metagenome (GOLD analysis project Ga0247831, IMG submission 192406) | Freshwater microbial communities from meromictic Lake La Cruz, Castile-La Mancha, Spain - LaCruzMarch2015_1m | ecosystem: Environmental > Aquatic > Freshwater > Lake | place: Spain...
ATTAAAACACCCGTAATTGAAGTGCACATGAGCAATGTTTTAAATAGAGAAACATACAGGCATACCTCACTTATTGGCGTAAATTGCGTGGGCTGTATTATGGGTTTTGGTATGGATAGTTATCAATTGGCTGTGGAGCAGTTTTCAAAAATGAGGACTTGATTTTTAGATGTGTAAAGCACACGCATGGTGTGCTCACAAGTTTATTAGTTCAGTTTGATTAACATCAATTGTTCTACTTCATCACTGTTCCAATTAGTTTCGATGTTTGCCAGCTGCATTACCTCATCCATAATTTTATCTTGAAACTTGCCTTTACTTAAGGCTTCTGAATACCTAATGTGTGGACTAAAAGTAACCATGCTATAAGCCGGAATCCACTTTTCAGGATACTTTTCATTAAATCGAGCTTCTATTTTTTTACGCAATAAAAACATGGGATCAGCAACCAAATCTCGCATTTCAATAAAGTTGCCAATGGCCAAATCAGCTATCGCATCAGCATCCGGTTTGCGCAAATTTTGATAATCATTTAATATGGTGGGCCAATCATTTCCGTGCTTTTCTAATAATCCATTTAACACTGAACAGTCTTCAAAACCGCAATTCATACCTTGTCCAAAGAAAGGCACAATGGCATGTGCAGCATCTCCAATCAAAGCTAATTTATTATTAACTGTCCATGGAAAACATTTTACTGTAACCAATGAAGCAGTTGGATTGTTAAAAAATTCATCTGCCAAATTAGGCATTAGAGGCACTGCATCATTAAACTCAGCATCAAAAAAGGCCTTCACAGCTTCCTTTGTTTGCAGTGCGGCAAAAGATTTTTCGCCTTCAAAAGGGAAAAACAAAGTACAAGTAAAACTGCCATCTTTATTAGGCAAAGCAATCATCATATATTTGCCTCTAGGCCAAATATGTAAGGCATTTTTTTCTATTAAATAGGTGCCATTGGGTCCAGCGGGTATGGTTAATTCTTTATAACCACAATCAATATAAAATTGGTGATAATCGAAGCGATCTATGTTTGTTTGTTGTGTTAAACGCGCTGCAGAAAAAGCACCATCGCTACCAAAAATTAAATCAGATTGAACGCTATGTTCAACGCCATTTTTATCCTCAAACACTGCATTTGCTTTTTTAATATCAACACCATTGCATTTCATTTCAAAATGCACTTTCACATTTTCATGCGTTTCGGCCAAATCCATTAAAGTACAATTGATGCCAGCTCTTGAAACAGAGTAAATTGCTTGCCCTTCTTTACCATAAGGTTGGTAAGCTGTGCTACCATCAATGGCATGCATAAAACGACCATACATTGGAATAGAAATTTCTTTAATATCGTCGGCAATCCCTATTTCTGTTAGCGCTTTCCAACCTCTATCGCTTAACGCTAAATTAATAGATCGGCCCGCATAATTAGCTGCCTTACGCATATCGCTTCTGCGTTCATATACATTAACTTGATGCCCTTTTTTAGCTAAATAAATAGAGAGCAAAGAGCCCACCAAACCTGAACCAATTAAGGTTATTTCTTTTTTTTCGATAGACATAATGGTAATTAATTAAAAACAAATGTATGTTTAATTTACAGCACTCACAATTTTTGATTCAGTATAACATCATAACATATTTAAAGTTTACAATACTATATTTGATTATTGGGAGATGTAATTTAACATCTTATTTATTTCATAAATATTTGCAAACGACCTCTTGAATTAAGCGACATAGGAATTGAAACCCGATTATCAATATACAAACGATCTAAAACACTGAAATATCTTATACAATCGGGCAATGCACCAACAACTCCACAATAGGAAACATCTAAAACTTGTAAGCTTGATAATTTACAGATGCCCATTGGAAACTCTCCAAATTGGTTACGGCTTACGTTTAGCAATTTTAACGTGGTGCACATGCCAATTTCTATGGGTAAACTATTTAAGGAGTTTCTTTCTAAATTTAATTGCTCAATATGAGGTAAACCACCAATTGTTTTTGGCAAATTGCTTAGTAAATTATACTCTAAATATAGTCTAACTAAATTGTAACAGCCGTCAATAGATTCGGGCAATTCTTCCAACAGGTTGCTTCTTATTGAAAGCTCTTTTAAATTAGATAATTTTCCAATAGATTCGGGGAGCTGCTTAATTCTATTACTGCTTAAAACCAAACGTTCAAGCTGCCTTAAGTTGCCTATTTCAACTGGCAAGGAAGTTAGTTTGTTTCTGAATAAAATAAGCTCTTTTAATTTAATTAAGTTACCTATTTGAGGTGGCAAACTCGTTAATTTGTTTTTACTTAAGTCGAGCTCTTCGAGATTGATTAATAAACCTATAGCAGCAGGCAAAGAATCAAGGCCTCTTAATTTTAGTTTAGTAACATCCGTTGGATTTTTGAGTGCATCATCTAAACTCTTATAAACTTTATTACCTGCTTGCGCAAGCACAGTGTAAAGCATAAAGAAGACAAACAATTTAACTATACTTTTCATTAAAATAATAAAATTCAAACAATGCTTACTACAAATGTAGTGTATTTACCCTAACAGTAAATTTTTAAAGTACAGCATAAATTAATGGCATAATGGCCTAAATACTCATAAATTGTTATCCATTTTATTATAGAAAAAAGCTGTAAGGCCAATAAAAATTGTGGGTAAAATTAGTTTATAGCTTTGCCAATTATCAATATAGAGCATTAAAGTTTGGTTTAGTAAGGCAGTTAGTATATAAATTCTTAGTCCCCATTTCTTCATATACCAAACCCCAACTATTGAAATAAACTCAAGTGAAATTAATATGCCCGTAATGGCAGGAAAAAAATCTCCTTTTTTCTTTATGAATGGCGAAAAAATAGTTGGAAAACCAAGAATTGCGGCAGTAAATGATATGACACAAATTACTGTTAAAATTGTTGGCCGTTTTACCACTTTCATTTTATGAAAATTTGCACTATTTCTTTTTATCTTTCACTAAGAAATAAAACGGTGCTCCAAGCATAACAATAAACAACCCACTCCAAGTATTCTGCGGTTTAGTATAAAGTAAAATTACACAAATTGTTGCAGCAACTAAAATATATAAAATTGGCAAAATTGGATAAGCCAAAACTTTATAAGGTCTTTCGGCATTTGGTTCTTTCTTTCTGAGAATAAAAATGCCTCCTATTGTGATCATGTAAAATATTAATGAAGCAAAAGTGGTATAATCTAACAAATCGCCATAAGTGCCAGACAAGCATAAAATACTTGCCCAAATAGCCTGCACCCATAAGGCATAGGCTGGCACTCCATGCTGGTTTAATTTTGCTGCTCCTTTAAAAAACAAGCCATCCTTTGCCATGGCATAATATACTCTGGCACCTGCTAAAATAATTCCATTATTGCATCCAAACGTAGAAACCATGATTAAAACTGCCATTAAATACACAGCTGTTTCTCCAAAAATCATAGAAGCAGCTGCGGTACCTACTCTATCGGTACCACCGCCTGCAAATTGTATACCCTGACCAATAGCATCGGTTGCAGAAGGATCGCCGTGTAAGGGAAGCAATGTTAAATAGGTAATATTTGCCAACAAATAAAGTATGGTTACGATACCTGTACCAAGCAATAAACTTCGAGGAATATTTTTTTGTGGTTCTTTAATTTCTCCTGCAATAAAGGTTACATTATTCCATGCATCGCTGCTAAACAGAGAGCCTATCATGGCAGTTCCTAAAACCAACAACAACGCAAAACCACTCACCGAATGACTCACCCAATTTTCTCCATCTTTAATTAAAGTTGTTGCATCCCAAGCATGGAACATATTGATTGAAAATTGATTTGTACCTAGGCCCACATACAAACCAGCGCTTATTAAAACCAACAAAGCAATTAACTTTGCTGATGTAAAAAACAGCTGTATTAATTTGCCATTTTTTACTCCTTTTGTATTAATAAAAGAAAGAAAAATGATACTTGCAATAGCATATAATTGCGCTGCCGAAACCTTAAAAAATCCGAAGTCGGCTAAAATATTATCGGGCCCTAAGGCTGGAATAAACACTGCAGTGAACTTTGCAAAAGCAACTGCAACTGCTGCAATAACACCAGACTGTATGACCGTAAAAACGGTCCAACCATATAAAAAGGAAGTAAAATTTCCATACGCTCTTTGGATGTAAACGAACTGACCGCCTGCCTTTGGCATCATACCAGCTAACTCGCCATAGCTTAAAGCTGCCATAAGTGTAATAACACCACTAGCAATCCACAATGTGAGCAGCCAACCTGTACTTCCTACCAAGCGACTCATATCTGCACTTACAATAAAAATACCAGAGCCTATCATTGACCCCGCTACCATCATGGTTGCATCCATTAATCCCAACGAGCGTTTGAGCGAGTTGTTTTGTTCTTCCATAATAGTATTTTATAATAAAGTTATTTATGAAGTTTGCTATTTCTTTGGCTGTATCCAAAGTAAATTAAAATTCCAAAAATCATCCACCCAAAAGCTACTTTTAATGTTTGCGCATCAAGTGCTACAATCATTCCTAAACAAACCAACACGCCCATGGTAGAAACAAATGGAACTAATGGCGCTCGGAATGGGCGAGGAATTTCAGGATTTTTTACACGCATAATCCAAACACCTGCACTCACTAAAACAAATGCGAAGAGTGTTCCAAAACTAGTTAAATCGCCTGCAATATGCCCTGGTACAAAGGCTGCAAATAATCCTACAAAAATAAAAAGTAACCAATTTGCTTTATAAGGTGTTCTGTATTTTGGATGCAACTCACCAAAAACTTTTGGAATTAAACCATCATTGCTCATGCTATAAAACACACGACTTTGTCCCATTAACATTACTAAAATTACTGAAGAAAAACCAGCTAAAATGGCAACTGTAACTGCAGTAGCAAGCCAACCATAACCAACCATGTATTGAGAAATTGCATAAGCTACCGAAGCCTCTCTTCCTTTTTCTGGATCTACAAAATCTTTCCAATTAGCTACACCTGTTAATACATGACCAAATAATAAATAAAGGATGGTACAAACAACTAAAGATCCTAAAATACCAATTGGCATATCTCTTTTGGGATTTTTGGCTTCCTGCGCTGCAGTGCTTACCGCATCAAAACCAATAAAGGCAAAAAATACAATAGCTGCACCACCAACTACACCGCCCCAGCCATGTTTAAATACACCACTATAGTCTGCTATTATTTTACCTGCATTATCTTTAACAGGAGGTGTTCCATCAGGAATCATATAAGGTATATGATTAGCAGGATCAATAAACTGCCATCCAATTGCAATAAATAACAATACAATAGCTACCTTAATAAACACGATGATGGCGTTTACAAATGCACTTTCTTTGGTGCCCTTAATTAACAGCATGGTGAGCAACAGTAAAATTACCAACGCAGGCGCGTTAATCATTCCCGAATGTAAAATCCCAGAAGAATCTGTATAACTTTCGAACGGACTATGACACCACTCATAAGGTATTTGTCCCCCCAGTAACTTATTTAAATATTCGCTCCAAGCAATAGATACAGTGGCAGCACCAAGCGCATATTCCATAATCAATGCCCATCCTATAATCCAAGCAACTAGCTCTCCCATGGTTACATAACTGTAAGCATAAGCACTACCTGAAATTGGAATCATAGCCGCAAACTCTGCGTAGCACAATCCTGCAAAAGCACAACCAACTGCTGCAATAATAAATGAAATGGTAACAGCAGGACCTGCAGCCTGACCAGCAGCAGCAGCAGTTCTAACAAATAATCCAGCACCAATAATAGCGCCTATTCCTAAGGCAATTAAGTTACCAGCTGTTAAGGTACGCTGCAAACCTTTTTCACTATCGGCAGTTTCTGCCATCATTAGTTCAAGATTTTTCTTCGCAAATATTTTTCTAGCCATAATTGTTTTTTATAAAATAAGAGTGCTAATATAATTTAAGTTTTGAGTATTAAGCCTATTAAATTGATAACTTTATTGAAATGCATTTCAATACTAATGGCATTTTATTTTTACTGGCCTACTTTTTAAACCCAAAATACAAAGTAAGAATCGTTGATCAAGAAAATTTTTAAATTATATCAATTGCTCACAGACTATTTTGGATTGAACCCAGATTACGCATTAGAAATGCGTAAACGATAAAGAAATTGCAAATCAGATTTTTACAAATCTGATAACATTTTCTAAATCGGGATTAACCCAACTAAATCAAGTAGTTCGATTTTTTAAATCTCCTATTGATTAATTTGGGTTGAAGTAATAGTGAAGTATTATAAAAACCGAAATGGGAGTATGTGCTTGTCCCGATAGGGGGAGAAGAAAAATGAAGTTGAGTAGGTTTCAACTGTAAAATTTAGGTTGAAATTAACAATGTGATTTAATCGTTAGAAGACAGCGTAATTTTAACTTCAAGCCCTTTATCATGTATGATTGATAGTTGTGCATTAATTTGTTGTGAAAGCAAATGAATTAACTCCATCCCCAGCGAGTTCTCCATTTTTTCTTTATAATTATCAGGAGTACCGATTCCATTGTCTTTAACTATTAGTTGATAGTTTTTTTCGACCTTCTTAAACGACACCCAAATGTGACCAACCCCATCAGGAAAAGCATGCTTGTAGGCATTTGTAACAAGTTCATTAATAATGAGGCCAAGTGGGATAGAAGTATCGAAATCTAGTTGAATAGTATCTAAGTCCACATCCATTTCAATAATATGATTAGGTTGAGTGTAGGAGATTTGAATTTCTAAAATCAATTGCTTTATGTATTCATCCATTTGCATATAGTCCATCCTTTCTTTTTTGTAAAGAAATTCGTGAATTAAAGCCATCGATTGAATTCTATTACGCGCTTCAGAAAAATAAACTTCAACTTGTTTATCATTTATTTTTTCTGATTGCAATTTAAGCAAGCTAATAATAATTTGCATATTGTTTTTTACCCTGTGATGCACTTCCTTCATCAATAATTCCTTCTCCTTTAGCGCAGCACTGAGCATTTGACTCTTTATAGTAATTTCTTCATTTTTATCAGATAACTGCTTCTCTCTATTTTTACTTTTAAGGAAGGAGAAATAGCCAAATATTAAAATAGCGAGCATCATCAAAATCAATACAAACATCAATATTCTTTGTGTATTTCTCTTTTCTTCTATCAACAATTTTGCATTCATTTGTTTCTCCTGAGCATTAATTTTTTCCTGCAATTCGTGCGTTTGAAAAGAAATTTGTTGATTTAATATTAAAAGCTCCTTGTCATTTGCATCAATAGAATCTTTTAAAGCATTATACTCTTGATAAATCATTACCGCTTCTTTAAATTTATTGATCCGTTGATAAAGTTCACCCCTTAATTTCAAACTTCTTAAGTACTCTTTGGGGGCGTCAATATCTTTTAATATTACCAAGGCTGAATCTGAATAATTTTCGGCCAAAGTATACTGGTCAATCTCAAAATAACAATGTGCTAATTCATTGTAGCTAATGGCTGCATTAAGTATATTTCCAAATTTCAAACTACTTCGAACATCATTTTTGAGTAGAGGAATTGCCTCTAAAAATTGTTTTTTTAACATCAAGGCTTGCCCAATATTTCCATCAAGTAAACCTTTAAAAAAAATATTGAATCCATTTTGCGGTTCTTTTTTTAAAATCTCATTAAGTCTTTCAATTGCCTTTTCATAATAAAAAATAGCGCTATCCGGATTATTAGCCTTCTTCCAAACAATTCCTAAATTGTTATAGAAGTTTAATTCTGTATTTATATCCTTATTTTTTTTAGGATTATTTTGATACTCTAACTTAAGATATTTAACGCCTTCATCAATTAAGCCCATATTAATATATACACTGCTTAAGGGCAATCCTAAATCATGCATCTTAATAATAGGATTACGTTTAACCATATTGGTTAAAATTTGATGCATTTCAAATACCTTGGTATAATTAAGTAAACTGCCAAAACAGTTTTTTAGATAAATAATTACTTTAACGGAATCATCTTGATTGATGAACTTTTTTTCATTTAAGATATTCAAAAATATTGGAACAGCTTTTTGATAGTGGTTTTTCTGATAATGCAGACTTCCGTCCAAAAATTTTAGTTGATATTTAAGCAGCTCATTGTTGCTATGTAAAACACTAGTTGAAAGAGAATCGTAAACTGCAGGATAACTATTAATAAACTTATTTAAATCTGTTAGCTCGTTGTTTAACAGCCAATTCATTTTGGCTTGGTTGCCTCTTAAACTGTTGAAGTTATGCAGCTTTAGTGAATCGTTAACTGGAAAAGCCTTTACCAATAAGGCATTACAGCATATAAGAAAAACAAGTCTTAGAATATATTTATTTAATGAAGTAGTATTTGAGTGTTTCACTTTAGTAATTATTTGTCTAAAATAATAACAATATCAATACTTCTCAAAATTATTTAAACTTTAAATGATATTATCAAAATTAAATTGGCTAATAAACCATTTAGCTGCTGTAAACCTTAATTAAAAAATACGCTCAATACTCACTATTTCATCTCCCACAACCAAATTGCCAATTACATCAAATCCTTTTACTACTTCTGCAAAAATAGTATAACGGCCATCTAAATGTGGGGCGTAATTATGACTTATAAAAAACTGAACACCTTCAGAATCCTTGCCCACTGAGGCTAATCCCACACTTCCTTTTTTATAGCTTAGCTTACTCGATAGTTCACTTCTTTGATTCCATTCCAGTGAGCCCCAGCCATCGCCTCTTGGACAACCTCCTTGCACAACAAAGTTGGATACCATTCTATGAAAATATTTACCATTATAATAGCCCACATCAACCAACTTTAAGAAATTAGCTACTGAGGCAGGAGATTCATTTACTTTAAGCAAAAACACCATAGTGCCTTTATTGGTTGTAACTTTTACCTTTTGATTGGCATTTATTTTTACAATATAGTTCCAATCAATTGGGTTCTGATAACCTGTTTCAAAACAAGATTTGTACTGGTAGGTTTTACCTTTAAAACTTAAAATTGCTTTTTCTAAATCTATCCATGTTTCAAAATCGCGGGGTAAAAAAAGTTGGCGTTGTAAATTTTGCAGGGCATCAACACTAATATCCACAAGTTTGTTATTTTGCTTTTGTTCAATAATGTATTCGCACATCCTCGAAATTAAGGCCACATCCATCATGTCAAAAATAGATTGAATAAAATTTTGATCTATTTTATTGTTCCAAGTATGTCTTTTTAAAAAGTCATCAAGTGCATACCATTTAATTAATGATGCGTAATTCGATTGCAACAATTCAATACAAACTGTTGCAGAAAGGTCATAGCTTTTTAATAGTTCTAATTGTTGATAGGCTGTTTTTAAAGATTGCAATGCTACCTCAATATCTTTCAAATTTCTTACAGGATTTTTTATCATATCAGGGTTCGCAAGCATAGGTGGATCCATGATTTTATCATAATAATAATTTACCTCATCGGCATTGCCTATATGCGTTTCAATAATTTTATCTATACATTTTGTCAAATTCTCATTGCCTTTGTTTAAATCAATTTTCTTTCTTCTTTTAGCTAAATAAACGCCTTTGAACCAATAACTCAAAAAATCATTACTTGGCTTGGCATTGGCGATAAAACTTTGGCTAAAAAAATCTGTAACATCTTGCTGGCTTACTTTACCAATAGCTTCCAAGCAAGCACTTTTTACTATTGATGCAGTCGCTGTTTTTTCATATTGAAGTAACCCATTAAATGAAGCGTTACAATCTAACTGACTTAAACTATATATAAGCGCCAACTTTAGCGAATCAACTTTTTCTGAAGCCAGCATTTGAAGTAACAAATTTGCTTTTGTTGTATCCTGCACCGAAGCCATACCTTGTATTGCAGCGTACTTATAAATTTGATTATTGCTCTTTAAAAACACTAATAAAGAGTCGCTTTGACGTTCATATTCAAAGCCATAAATTTTTCTTAAAACAGCATCATTAGAAAATTTATTTTGTGAAAACGATATTGAAATAAAACAAAAAAATAAAATTGAAAATATAACCCTCATCATTTTTTTTACATCTATGAATTTATAATATTATCATCGCTACTTAACTACGATTCAAATTGCTTGTCGCTGATAGTAAATCCAACACTTTTAGCAATCGCTATCTTGTACTTGTTTCCCTTAATTTTTTGATCTTTAATTACTTTTAAAAAATCAAAAACTTTTGTTTCTTTAACCGCTACAAATGAATTAAAATCCTTTACTTCAATTAATCCTACATCCTCTTTATTTAAATTTCCTTTTTGAATAAAAGTGCCTAAAATATCAACTTTTGTAATTTTATTTTTTCTACCTCCGCTAATACTAATTGTTTTATAGATAGGTTTAATGGGCTTGCTCGCATTTATATCAGGGGTAAATAGCTCAATTTCTGATTTTATATAATACGGTTGTTTCTCTAGCTTCGATAATAATAAATATGCATTTCCTTTTGCTTGCATTCTTGCTGTTCGGCCATTTCTATGCGTAAATTCATTTTCGTGAATGGGCATTTGATAATGAATTACATGGTTCATTGATGGAATATCTAATCCTCTTGCAGCAAGGTCGGTAGTAACTAAATAATTAACACTGCCATTTCTAAATTGCACCAAAGCTTTTTCTCTCTCGGCTTGCTCCATGCCTCCATGATAGATAGTTGCAGCAATTCCTTTGCTATTTAAATATAAAACAGTTCGTTCGCACGCATCGCGGTGATTGCAAAAAACTAAAGCAGCTTCATTATTTAAATTACACAACAAAACAAATAGCGTATGCAGCTTGTCTTTTTCCTCTGAAATTACACGATGCAATTTTAAATTTTCTAACTCAATCTCATCATTATTATAGGTAATCAAAAAAGGATTTTTAATTTTTACAAAACTTGGCAAGCGACTTAAATTAGTGGCCG